>Ga0209753_1000494_pt1 | contig 16538 bp, 15 predicted proteins | sample METZYME_3_550m_FD_187550 | JGI IMG/M metagenome (GOLD analysis project Ga0209753, IMG submission 187550) | Marine microbial communities from oxygen minimum zone in mesopelagic equatorial Pacific - METZYME_3_550m (SPAdes) (version 2) | ecosystem: Environmental > Aquatic > Marine > Oceanic... | reverse complement strand
ACAGAAGGCTTGGAACCATAAGGGGGAAAATAAGAATTGGCAGCAAAATTTCTTTGCCGCGTACAGTTGAAGTCATTACGGTCAGTAAGGTTCCTAATGAACTGAAACCGATAGTGCCAAAAAGCAAAACCAGGAACAGCCCTGTCCAGCTTACAACATCAATTTCAAAAATAAACATGCATAGTGGGACAAACAGAAGTTGGGTGAGCAGCAGAAACATGGTGTTGGCGAGCATTTTACCTAAAAACAAAACACTGCGGTCAACAGGTGCGATCAACAACGCTCCCATGCAACCTGATTCCATTTCCTGTACAAAAGATTTCCCCAGCCCAAGCACGCCGCTCATCAAAGTAACTATCCAGATTACTCCCGGAAGGGCAGTCAGGAACATTTCAGGTTCCTTGCCCATAGCAAACTGGAAAACCAGCAGGGCCAGTATTGCGAACAAGAGCATGGACAGTAAATTGTCCTTGCGCTGCAAGTCAATCAGTATATCTTTCCAGACCAGAATTAAAGTTTGCCGGAAAAATATTTGCATGAAGATAAGTGGATTTTTTGAAAGTGGTAGCAAAAAATTTCAGGCGGCTTTTTCTTTGCCCGTAGATTCGGATTTCTTGCTGGAAGTTGATTCTTTGTTTGCAGCCGTACCTGATTTTTCAGCAGAAGGCTGTTTGTCCTTGGCTGATGTTTTCTTGTCTGAGTCGTCAGTTTTTTCTTTTCCGGATTTTTCTGTTTTTTCAGATTCATTGCTTTTGCCGGAATACCCGTCTTTATACCAGCCTCCTCCTTTGAGGTGAAACGCACTTATTGAAACCTGGCGCCTTGCACTATTTTTTCCGCAATCTGGACATTCCTCAAGTGATGGATCATTGAACTTCTGCACTTCTTCAAATTGATATCCACAACTCGCACAGAGGTATTCATAGATTGGCATATCTGTCCCGTTCTGTTACAATTAATTTGGTTTAAGTTGCCCAGATTATAAAGAAAATTATGAATTTTGTCAATGCAGATTTATACGGAGATATGATTTGATGGCGAGAAAACTTGAGGCCACAAATCTGAAAAAATCATATCAGGGAAGACATGCCGTAAAAGGAATCTCACTCCAGGTCTCTCAGGGTCAGGTCGTCGGTCTGCTGGGTCCAAACGGTGCAGGAAAAACTACAGCATTTTACATGATAGTCGGTGTTCTGCGTCCTGACGAGGGGTCTATTCATTTAGACGGCCGGAACATCACCGGATTCCCCATGCACAAGAGAGCAAAAGCCGGACTGGGATATCTTTCCCAGGAACGTTCGATTTTCCGCAAACTTACAGTAGAGGAAAACCTGATTGCTGTGCTGGAAATGCTTCCTTTAAGCCGCAATGAAAAACAGGAGCGGCTTGATTCCCTGCTGTCTGAACTTGGAATTCAACATGTAAGGAAAATAAAAGGATATGCGCTCTCTGGCGGGGAAAGCAGAAGAGCTGAAATAGCCCGGGCACTGGTGCTTGAACCGTCAATCATGCTGCTGGATGAACCTTTTGCAGGAGTTGACCCCATTGCAGTTGCAGATATTCAAACAATTATTCAACAGCTTGCAAAGAGAAATATTGGAGTGTTAATCACAGATCATAATGTGCGTGAGACATTCGGAATAATAGATTATGGATATATTATGAACGAAGGTGAGCTGCTGATTGATGGAACTCCGGATGAATTGGTAGAAAATGATCAGGCAAGGAAAGTTTACCTGGGAAAAACATTCTCCATGTAGGTTTGACTTTTTATCAACTTGGAGCAAAACTAGTAGCAGGCATGTTGATTCCATGTGTTTTAAGCATACTGTATAAATAATCACCTGAAAACATTCAACCGAGATAAAGAGGATTTATGGCAATGCAGATGAAAATGCAGATGAAGATGAGCCAACAGCTCATTATGACTCCGCAGCTGCAGCAGGCCATAAAACTCCTTCAACTGTCACGTGCAGAACTGGAGGAATTAATCGAACAGACTTTAATTGAAAATCCTGTTCTTGAGGAAGGTATGGACATGGATACTTTCCCCAGTAAAACTGAAGAATCGCAGGAATCTTCTGAGACTGAGGAAACGCCCGAAGTGGTCACGGATACAGAGGAATTCGAGACTGCTCGTGAAAATGAGCAGGAGAATTCAGTGCAGGACGAAATTGACTGGCAGCAATATATTGAACAAATAGAGCAATTCGGAGGATACCAGGAGCGCCGTTACCACATAAACACTGATGACGAAGAAAGCCCCTCAATTGACATAACAGCCGCACAAACCGAATCCCTGGCAGATCACTTGATGTGGCAGTTAGATATGCAGAAACTTACCCCCCTCGAATATGAGGCTGGTGCTTACCTGATCGGAAATATTGATGATGACGGATTCCTGGTAACCAGTATTCGCGAACTGCTGGAATCACAGCAGGATTTGTACAGCAGGATCATTAAAAAACATAAAAAAGGAGAACTTCCTGAACTTCCTGAAGTTGATGCAGATTTGTGTGACCTTAAGTTTCAGTCAGGCAAAACCACGCATAAGAAAAAAAACTCCCAGGAGAATGAGTCTAATTTAAATGAAGACGGCAAGCTGAAAGAGGAAAAAACTGCAAAACCTGAAATTTTGCCTGCTGCGTGTGCATTCGTAGAATCAGTATTGAATAAAATCCAGCAGTTTAATCCTAATGGAGTTGGTGCAAGAAGCTTACAGGAATCCCTTTTAATTCAGCTGGAAATGCTGGGAGAGAGCGACAGCTTAAGTTCCCGCATTGTAAAGCATGATATGCAGTTTCTGGAATCGAAAGATCTCAAAAAAATTGCACGCAGACAAAAGCAGGATATTGAACAGGTTATTGATTCATATCGCCTGATTATGTCACTTGAGCCTAAACCCGGCAGGGAATTCATTTCAAATCCCTTTCATCATTACATAATTCCTGATGTCTATATTTACCAGAAGGACAATGAATACAAGGTGGCACTGAATTCCACGGGAATGCCACGTCTTCGCATCAGCAATTATTACAAGGATTTGAGCAATTCTCTGGAAGATGACGGCAGTCTTACAAAAGACTATATAATGGAGAAGGTGAAGGCAGGTCAATGGCTGCTGAAAAGTATTGAGCAGAGACAAAAAACTATCTACCGTGTGACAAAAAGCATTTTGCGTTTCCAGAAAAAATTCTTTGATAAAGGTATTCATTATTTGCGTCCTCTTGTGCTCAAGGATGTTGCTGAAGATATAGACGTGCATGAGTCAACTGTCAGCAGGATCACTACAAACAAATATGTGCATACTCCCCAGGGAATTTTTGAATTGAAATATTTCTTCACCAGCGGAATTGATCAGGCAAGAGGGGAAGCAGTTTCATCTAAACGAATCAAAGATATGATCCTGCAGATGGTACAGAAAGAAGATTTAAAATCCCCTTACACAGACTTGCAGATTGCGGACGTTCTGGAGCGTAAAAGTGGAATTAAAGTTGCACGGAGAACTGTCGCAAAATACAGGGAAGCACTAAATATTTTACCATCAAATAAACGAAAACAACTTTTCTAAATCTATTATTCCAAAACAGATATGGGAATACTGACACGTATATTTAACCTGTTTCGCGCAACTACCAGCGATTTGCTTGACAAAGCAGAAGATCCGGAAAAAATGATCAAACAAATGATTTCTGATCTTGAGGCTCAGAAAAAAAAAGCAAAAGAGCAAATGACTGAGGCTTTAGCTTTACAGAAACGTTTGGAGCGTGACACGGAAAAAGAACACCAGGAGGCGGAAAAATGGGAGCAGAAGGCAATTCTTGCTGTACAAAATGAAAAAGATGATTTAGCCAAGGAGGCGCTCACGCGTAAAAATGAACATCTTCGAAGGGCCCTGGATTTTGAAAAACAACTGGAAATGCATCGAAACAACGCTGATTCTCTCAAGGAGAGCTATCAGACAATGGAAGACAAAATTGATGAAATCAAACGCAAGCAGGGACTTCTATCCGTAAAGCAAAAACAGGCTGAAGCTCAGGAAAATATTTATAAAACTATTGAAGGCCTTGGAGATACATCCGGCATCATGGACACAATTGAACGTGCAGAAGAAAAGGTGGAAAACCTGCAGGCAAGGGCAGAAGCTTACCAGGAAATCAGCATGGAATCGGATCAGGAAAGTTTAGAAAAAAAATTTAAGGAGTTGGAGCATGAATCTCCTGATATGGAAATGGAATTGTTTGAACTGAAAAAAAGGGCCGCTCTTCCTGTTCCGGAAGAAAAAACTGAATAATAACGTAAAGAATTGCAATTATTAATATTTAATGAGACGATAACGGTTTTAGGTAAATTTTTTTTACATAAACAGGTTTTTCATGCCAATAAAAGTTGAAGTTCGTGACGGCAACGTAGGAAGGTCGATGATGCAGCTTAAGCGCACTCTGATACGGGAGGGTCTTTTTAAGGAGATTAAAAAACGAAAATTCCACTGTAAGCCATCTCTGGCAAAACGTCTTAAACGTGAAGCCGCAGCAAAACAGCGCAATAAAGATCTGAAACGGGAAATTCGTGCCGCACTCAAGGCCGATTTCTAAGAGTTCCCTGCACCTGAAATGAGGTCAGGTTATTTAAATACAACAGTCCAACCTCAAATCCATTAAATTCCCTGTAAAAATACTGAAACAGAATATTTTGTGACAGTTTCGCTCATGATATTGTGAGTTTTATCAATAAAACTGTTTTTCATTTCCAGGAGAGTATCTTCTTTAAAAAAATCTTTTCCGGATGATTTTTGAAACTTCCCCGGGCTCAGGGAACCTGGACAGCTTCTGCTTGGAAAAAACTTTTTTCCCATCAACTACCACTTCAAAATCCCCCCTTTTTCCAGAGACAAGTTCTGAATCTACCCCAAAAGCCTTTTTTAATTCCGCTGCCAGACCGGCTGCGCGTGGTTCATAGTTTCAGACAACACAGTAAAATATTTTTATCTTCATAATTCTTTCAGTAATTCAATATTTGCAATTTATTCTCAGACAGTTAATTTTTCAAAAATTTGTGCAGTAATTCGAGTATTTCCTGATTCTGTCAAATTATCAAGATTCTGTTGTACGGGTTAATTTTTAAGTACTGTTTTACCTGCTCGAAAATTATTTTTAAGAAGCAGGGTATTCTTCAATGCGCAAATTACGATTAAAATTAGTTAATTGCCTGGAGGGAGGAACGTCTACGGTGTGAGGACGGCTGATTTTACCAGCTATAAAGGAAAGTAGATTATACAATATGGAAAAGAATCCTGAAATGAAAGGCAGTGGAGAAAGAACATGAAACATGCGCAAAACAGACAAAATGAACATTCCAATTACACCGGCTAAATATAAGACCGGATATGCAGTCGATTCAATCCAGCCTAATGCCAATTTGCCGGCATAACCATTTTGCCAAAAATAATTTAAATCAGCTGCATCTAAAAAATGATTTCTTAAAACAATTTCATGAACAATCGAAAGCAGAAACACAAGTACAAACGCATAATACGTACCGGAAAATCTTGATATTCTGCGAGGATGATGCAAATTGATCCTTATAAAAAGCCATGCAAGAAGCAAAGCAGACGGTCCGAATACTTCCAGCAATGATCCGCCGATTATTGCACCTATCAAGCCGGTCCAGTTGCTTATTCCATTAGAGGGATACAGCTGATTAAAAACGGTAGGATCTTGAAAATCAGCAGTACAAACTGACATCATCAAAAACAAACCTGTTCCTCCGAAAAACAGATAATCTATGCGCAGCTTGTTAAAACCCATTTTTACTGACTGTAGTGGATTATGAGTTGGAACTATTTTGGATAATATTCTTCACTATTTCTGCCACGGAAGGCAAAACATAGGCTTCGATTGATTCTCCCAGATATGCCAGTTCGCGAACAAGAGTTGAATTTATCGCAAAAAGGTCCGGTTTTCCAAACAGGCAAAAGGTTTCAATTTCAGGATCAATGCCTTTATTGCCTACAGCTTGCTGAAATTCGCCCTGGAAATCCTCCAAACTGCGTAAACCCTTTACGATTGTTTTTGCGTTCCGTTCCTGCACGTAACGAATGGTTGATCCAGTAAAGGATTCAACGGTAACATTTTTCAGATCATAGTGCTGCACGTATTCATTCATCATGCGCTTGCGTACTTCTGCATCAAAGATATACTGTTTTTCGGTATTCATGGCTGCAGACCAATAAACATGATCAAACTGCTTGGCAGTTCTTACTAAAATATCCGCATGACCATAAGTTGGTGGATTTGCACTAGTCGGATATACTGCAATTCGCATTTTTCAGGAATACGCTAAAGGTTTACAATTTTTCCTGCATGGTGTGCATGCACTATTTTCTTAACCTGTCGGTTAATTCATGAAGATAATTCAGAGCCTGCAAGGGAGTCATTTCATTTAAATTCAGATTACGTAACTCATCAAGAAAAAGTGATTCTTCCGGAAACATTGACAACTGGGGATCTGCATCTCCGGAATCATATCGAGCACTGACTGGTTTTTCCCTTATTTCAGCAGACAAATCCTGTTTTTTTTCTGTCTTATCTTTATGTACAGGCAAATGGCGGACCATTGATGTCTCTTCCAGCTGTTCCATCACATCAAGCGCGCGTTTGACCACACTTTTTGGCAATCCTGCCAGCCTTGCTACTTGCACACCATAACTTTTATCTGATTCTCCGGACACAATTTTGCGCAAAAATACAATTTGCTCTCCTTCTTCCTCAACACGCACACTGAAATTTTCAATCCCTTTAAGTTCCTGAGCAAGTGCGGTCAATTCATGGTAATGTGTCGCACAAAGTGTGAGGGCATTCAATTTGTGTAAAAACTCAACAATAGCCCAGGCAATGCTTATTCCATCGAAGGTACTTGTGCCTCGCCCAATTTCATCCAGAATTATTAGACTCCGGTCAGTAGCATTGTTTAAAATTGCAGCTGCTTCGTTCATTTCCAGCATAAATGTGCTTTGACCAAGTGTAAGATTATCAGATGCACCAACACGTGTAAAAATTCGATCCATCACAGATAACTCTGATTTGGAAGCTGCCACAAAACAACCGCATTGTGCCATGAGAATATTCAGTGCTACTTGCCTCATGTATGTGGACTTTCCAGCCATGTTAGGCCCGGTTATCAGCATGATTCTGCACTTTGTATCCTGCAAATCCAAATCATTAGGCACAAATTCTTCGCCCAAATCAATCCGCTCAATTACAGGATGACGACATTCCCTGAGAAACAATTTCCTTGGGGCCTCCAGTGATCGCAGGCTTGGCCGAGTATAGTGATTATGTTCGGCAACATGTGCTAATCCTGCCAGTGTGTCTGCAACCGCAATGTCCTGTGCGGTTTTCTGAACACGCAATGTGTTCGAGTTAAGCTCAACTTTAAGTTGCTGGAAAAGTTCATATTCCAGCTCACCTATCCGTTCTTCCGCAGTAAGAATTTTTTCCTCAAACTCTTTCAGGTCGGCTGTAATGTAACGTTCGGCATTGACTAAAGTTTGTTTGCGAATGTAATTTTCCGGGACAGAAGATTTATGTGCATTACTGACTTCAAGGAAGTATCCAAATACTTTGTTGTAACTGATTTTTAATGAAGTAATTCCAGTAAGTTCCCGCTCACGCTGAAGCATTTGGTTAAGATATTCTTTGGAATTTCTGGAAATATCACGAAGCTGATCCAATTCTTCTGAAACTCCGTCCGCGATATAACCGCCTTCTGTCAGTTTTAAAGAAGGGACTTCCTTCAGCTGCTGATTCAGCAAATCCAGTAAATCAGTCAAAGGATCAAATTTTTCGGCAATTTCCTTAAGCAAAGGAGATTTAAGTTCAGAAAAATACACTGGCAGTATCTGCAACGGTTCCAGCGATTCACGCAGTGCAATAAGATCATTTACACCGGCTACAGGTAAAGTTATGCGCCCCATTATTCGCGGCAGATCCTGAATGAATTCAAGACTTTGGCGAAATTTTTCACAGAGCATAAAATTATTTCTAAATTCTTCAACACTGTCATACCGCTGATTAATTTCTCCTGCATCCAACAACGGCTGACGAAGCCACTGCCTGAAAAGTCTCGCGCCCATGGGAGTACAGGTGTGATTGAGAATATGAAAAAGTGTGTGTTTTCTGACTCCGGACTGACTTTCAAACAATTCCAAATTTGCGACTGTGGCCTCGTCCAGAAGCATAGTTTTTTCAAATGCATGTCTTCTCAAGGAAGTTAAGTGGCTCAAATCACATTTTTGAGTTTCTTCCAGATAACGCAATAATGCCCCGGCCGCGGAAATCCCATACGGCAAATCATCAATCCCAAATCCGGAAAGATTCAGGGTTTGAAAATGTTTTTTCAAACTTCTCTGCGTTGCAGCCGAATCAAAATGATATGGATCAATGAAATTAAAACGGCCAGTGGAAGGAAACACATGTTCACTCGGAAGTCCCGACCTGTGTTCCGGAAATGTTGCAGACTTTAATTCAGAGGCATTTTCCTTATCCAGCAATTGAGCCATGCGTCGAACAAGTTCTTCCAGAAAAATGGATTCGGCTTCTGATCTGCTTTGCGTCAATATTACTTCCTGGGGTGAAAGTTGAGCCAGAAAGTCGTAGAAACGATGAGATTCATCCAAATGAAATTCTACCACCTCAAACTCTCCTGTAGAAAGATCGGCAAAGGCGATGCCTATACATTTCGAACGTAAGACAACATTTATTGACAACAAATAATGGTTCCGGTCAGGATCAATCAATTGTGGTGAAACCGTAGTGCCAGGAGTAACAACTCTTACTACATCCCTGGTCACAAGTCCCTTTGCTTTTGCAGGATCTTCCAGCTGCTCGCAAATTGCCACCTTGTAGCCTGCGGCCGTTAACTTATTTAAATACTGCTCGTATGCCTTATACGGCACACCGCACATGGGTAACGAGTTTTTCTTTTTTTTGTCACGTGAAGTCAGCGCAATTTGTAATATTTCTGCGCCCACTATTGCGTCATCCCCAAACATTTCATAAAAGTCGCCCATGCGGTAGAAAAGGAGCTTATCCGGATGTTCCCGTTTAATTGCATTAAATTGACGCATCATGGGAGTTTCAGCTTGAGGGACTGACATGGGCTACGCGTGAAGGTTGGAAAGTTTCAATTAAGCCTGGCTAACAGGCCAGGCAAGCGGGAATAATTCATGATCCATCGGTTTTCCGGCAGGCAGCTGATCTGAAAGACCAGGGAAATCAGGAGATGTTTTCCAGCTGCGAGGAGCATGTATTATGTCATCCCCTAACATCCGTATAGAAAATACCCTGCGAAGTGCTCCTGTCCCTTCACCGCTGTGCAATGTCAGCATGTGAAAGGCTACAGCGTCTCCCGGCTCGAGTACCCACTTCAATACTCGATATTTTTCCGGATTTGCGTCTATATCTGGTATTTCACTGAGACTTCCCACAGGAAACCATTTTGCCTGATTTTCAAGGAAATTTCTTGGCATGTACCATGGCCCATTATGGGAGCCTGCTACCAGTTCGAGTGTCCATTCCAGGGGAACTGGATCAACTGGGATCCAGAAACTGATGTTCTGCTTCCCTTCAATGTTATAATACGGCTGGTCCTGATGCCAGGGAGTCCTTTGTACAGTTCCCTTTTTCTTTACCAGCATATGGTCATGGTATAAGCGCACCTGCTTTGAGCGCATAAGTTTTGCAGCAGCTTCAGGAACAGAACTCTGGAAAATTATCCTCTGGTATGACGGATTTTCCTGCCAGGTGCAGAAATCTTCAAGAAACCAGCCAGGATCGTTTTCATTACTGGCAATCTTGGAATTTAAGCTGGGATTAGAAATATTTGCCTCAATACCTTCCCGCAAGTCTGAAACTTCTTGATCATTGAGAAGGTTTTTAATTAATACTGCACCATCATTCTGATATGCTTCAATATCAGCTTCAGTAATTTTCAAAGACATATACAGTAAAACTAGACTCTTGCATCAGCTAACGAATTCAAGTGCCTTCGGAAGGCTTCCTCACCATCATTCTCCCAGGTTTTAAGCAGGGCTGTACCAACGATGGCTATTTCTGCCTTTCCATGAAGCATGCTCAGTTCTTCAGGTTTAGACAAACCGAATCCCAGTGCCAGCGGTAAATCTGTGAATTGCCTGCACTGCAGCAAAAAATCTTCTGTTGACTGCTCAAGAACAGTGCTTTTCCCTGTTACTCCCTTGCGGGCAACACAGTATATAAAACCACTTCCATGTGAACAGATTTGCCTGAGGCGTTCCTCTTTGTTTGTCGGTGTACAGAGCATGATCGGATCAAGACCAAATTCAAGACTGTGATCAAAAAGCTGTCCGCATTCTTCGAAAGGCAAATCTGGAATGATGAACCCTTTACCACCATGCCTGCTGACCTTTTCACAAAACACCTGGAAACCCATGGTAAATGCAGTATTGCAATAGCCCATCATTAAAACAGGAAACTCAAAGCTCTCAGATGCCCGCTGCATCAGTTTGAAATAATCCTGCAATTTTATTCCATTCCTGAGTGCCTCTTGGTTAGCCCTGACGAACAGGGGGCCGTCTGCAGTCGGTTCGCTGAAAGGCATCTGCAACTCAACCACATCCACATCTGCCTCTCCCATCGCCTCAAGCATTGCCCAGTTATCCTCCAACGACGGATAACCAACAACGGCATGGGTCATCAAGAGTATTTTGCGGGTTTTAAGTCGTTTGCGCAGATATTCTGTAAGTTGCATTCAAGATTCCGGCTGCAGATTCAAGTTATTGTTTTCATTGATTCGATGAAGCTTTTTGGCGTAAAAATTCCTCCCATTTTTTGTCGCCAATAGCCTCAGCTATATTAAAGATATCTTTGTCACCACGACCGGAAAGGTTAATCAAAACCTGAGACCCCTCGGGAATGTGAGGAGCTTCTTCAATAACTGAAGCAAACGCGTGGCTGCTTTCGAGGGCAGGAATTATCCCTTCAGAACGAATCAGGTGTTTTGTTGCAGAAATAACTGCGTCATCTGCAGTAGCAGTAAATCGGATCCGTTTTTCATCATGCAGATGACTTAATATCGGACTTACTCCAATGTAGTCCAACCCAGCAGCAATTGAATGAGTGTGAAGCATTTGGCCTTCTTCGTCCTGGAAAAAATACGTTTTATATCCTTGAGCTATTCCCACGTTTCCGCCGTGAAAGCGTGCTGCATGTGAACCCGTATCCACTCCTCTCCCCCCTGCTTCCACTCCAACTAATTCAACGGATTCATCATCCAGAAAAGGGAGAAAGATTCCACTTGCATTTGATCCGCCGCCAACACAGGCATAAATCAGGTCAGGCAGTTTGCCTGTGCTGTCAAGCATCTGCTGACGTGCCTCCTTGCCGATGATTGACTGAAACCAGGCAACCATTTCAGGAAATGGATGGGGGCCGCAGGTTGTTCCCAACACATAGTGCGTGGTTTCCATGCTTTCTGCCCAGTCCCTCATAGCGGCATTTATTGCGTCTTTCAGTGTGGCAGTTCCATCGGTGACGGATACAACCTCTGCACCAAGCTGTTCCATCCAAAAAACATTTGGCCTTTGGCGTTCAACGTCAACTGAGCCCATGTAAATTGTGCATTCCAGTCCCATTCTTGCGGCCATTGTAGCTGTGGCTACACCATGCTGTCCCGCTCCTGTTTCAGCAATTACACGTTTTTTCCCCATCCGCTGAACAAGCAGTCCCTGACCGATCACATTATTTGCTTTGTGAGCCCCGGTATGATTTAAGTCTTCACGTTTGCAAAATACCTTGAAATTCCCTTCCAGGGAATTTGCAAAATTATCCAGTGGTGTGATTGGAGTAGGCCGGCATGAATAATTCCGCATAACATCCACAAAACCCTGCCAAAACTCCGGGTCTGATTTTGCTTCAGCAAATGCGTCAATGAGCTCATCAAAAGTAGTCCTTAAAATTTCAGGAATGAACATGCCCCCGTATTCACCGTAATAACCGGATTCATTGGGTATGATGGTCTGAAACGTCATTTAGATGATATTGTATATTTCAGTTTTCTGTTTTATGATCCGAGGTAAATTCTACGAACATTTTCCAAGCTTGTCAATTAGCCTTTAGGAATGCGTCCGCTGTGAATTGCACGGACTTTTAGAAATCTGAAAGATGAAATGAAAAGGAAAACCGTAATACACCAAGTAATCATTTTAACATTGCATTTGAGTGCCACTGTCTTGATCTCAGCATGCACGGCACCCACACTTTCTCAATTTGAAGTGCAGCGGCCTTCAAGAATAACTATGCCACGTGAGGTGAAAAAAGTTTTTATTCGCGAAGATTTGATTGCCGACAACAACGATAAGCTTGGAATTAAATCACAGGTGCTTCAGGAATTAGCCAAAGTACTCAACAGCATGGGTCGGTTCAAGGTCAGTGTAGTAAGATCTCTTGATGAGAAACAAATTAAAGCTGAAAAGGAAACCGTGGCTGTAATTCAAGGCGAAGTGATCAGCGGAGGTGAAGTAGACAGGGGGCAATTTACTGATCTTGCCACCTGCACTGGTGGAATTGGTGGAAGAATTTCTTCTGCCGCCGCCGCTGCCATTACTGAAGAAGCAGTCACTCTGGACAATTGGCGGGGATATGTCTGCCGTAGAGGTGCATTTGCCAGTGATGTTACAGAACTTGCTCTTTCGTCAGCATTTGCAATGGCAGGTTTGGGTGAAGCCTTACCGCCAAAAAACCAGGTTGTACGCATATACAAATACAAAAATCTGTCCCTGTTTGCTCAGTCAAATTTTAGTTTTACAATCATTGGCCTTGAAAGGGAAACATTGGCAATACGCGCCGATTCAGCAAATTTTGGCCGAAGCATTACTGAAAAAGGTTCCTATCGCAATATCAAGGAAAGTCACTTGATTTCCCTTACTTTAGGCAGCCTGATCAGCAGCATCAGAATACCTATCTTTCCAATTCCTTCACGTGAACTGGCTGTTGCAAAACGCAGCAATCCCAGGCAATTTTTTTATAACAAAAAACCTTTGCCGGTACCTGGTATTCAAGACTTACCTGAAAAAGAAAAAAATCAGCTAATTCAGCAACTGGTAAACAAGACACTTATGTCTTTTATCCGCACAATTTCTCCGTACAAAGTGAAGGTAAATGCAGAGGTAGCTACCGGTGGTAAAGCAGGTACAGTTAATATGCTAAAAGAAGGAAAAGCAGAAAAAGTCCGGGAAATAATTGAAGCAATTCCGGAAGATGAGCGAGATTCGGCAGACTGGTATAATCTGGGCCTCGCATATGAGGCCAGCGCAGTCAGTCCGGAAGATTATGAAGATGCACGAAGATTTTACATTACTGCACTGGAGAAAAAACCCGGAACCAAAATATACGCTCAGGGTGTAGGACGTACCCGAAGTTATCTTGCTGAAAGACGAACACTGGCTAAACAAATTCAAAAGTAAAAAATACAGGAGGGAAAAATTTTAAAAAATTTTATGTTTAATCAAAAACATCTGATATTAATCATCGCCGCATTCCTGCTGACGAGCTGCGCTGCAGCTACACTGTCTGTTCGTTCTCCTGCTGAAATCAATACCAGAGAGATCAGGAAAGTGGCTGTAGGTGCATTTGAGATCGGTCAGCTGGCAATTAAATTTAAAACTGAGAGAAACGGTGTTTGGAAAACTCACCCTGTTTTGCTGAATGAAGAGCAGCAAAAAACTATCAGCAGTTCTGTAAGATCAAGGGTCATAAATCTTTTAACATCCACACCTTACTTTAAGGTAGTGTTTACCGATGAATTTGAGAGACTTGAAAATGACGCGGCCCTGCAGCAATTAGTCTCAGTACGCGGCTACAAAACCCAGGATGTTGACGCGGTAATCAGCGGAAAACTGTGGCTTGAAATAGAAAGAACGGATGGAGTTGACTTGAGCAAAGAAAGCCTGGAGTATTTCCGGCCGCCTCGTTCAAGACGAAGTCTCGGCTTAAATCTGACAGTGGACCAGGTTGTATGGTGGCCTTATAAGTCTGCACGTGGAAGTTTGGCACTTGAAATAAAAATGACCCGTTTGAAGCCAACAGAAGTTCTGGCATCAACATTTGAAACAAGAACTTTTGCCCAGCGGATTGGAGGAAGAAACATGGAGAGTTTTCAGAAAATATTTCAGGGAATAACCACCCAATTTACTTCCTCTAAACCTGAAGAAACAGATTCAATTGAAACCTCTGATGAAGTCCTCCCTTCATTTGAACAAATAATTGCAGATCTGGCCCTGTCCATAGCCAGCAACTTTGTCCGCAGGGTTGCAGTTACAGAAAAAACTGTCTCGTTGCCCATAGCAAACAGTGATCACCCAAATACTAAAATATTGATTGAAACTGGTGCATATGATTTTGCAATTGAACAGCTGCAGCAGGCCACTGCAGAAGATCCTAACCCGAATGATCTTTATAACCTTGGACTTTGCTTTGAAGCAATTGGAGATTATGGGCTGGCTCACACAACATACAGGGAAGCATGGGAAGCTGATTCAGAAAATCTTCTCTTTGCACAGGGACTGGGTCGTATAGAAAGACTAAGACGTGAAAACCCGCAATTAAAGAGGCAGCTTGAATCACGCTGAAAGAAATTCCTGCAGCCTTGGTAAGATATTTACATGCAGAAATATGGTTAAAAAAAATAATTATTCAAAAAGTTCCAGCATCTCTTCAAAGTTTACAAGAGTTTTTCTCTGTATGTTATTCAGTCTGACGGCGGCTTCATGTGCACCCAAAGTCAGCTTCAAAATTCAACGACCTCCTCTGCAGCAGGTGCAAAATATAAAGTATATAGAAATTAGTAATTTTGAAATAATTTCCGGACAAATTGAATTGCCTGGATCAGTAAAGTTGGCAAATTCAGAAAGTGTTGCAGAATCAGAAAAAACTTTGCAGCCTGCAGTCACCAGTCTCATTTCAACAAAAGGGGAATCAAATAATATGTCCGAATTGGTGAGGGCTGCTCTAGTTCATGACCTCTCGCTTCATTCACCGTATCAGCTGATCAACACAACAGGAGATAAAACAGGCTATAGCGGTGTGCTTCCAAATGCTGCAGAAGTTGCAGTAATCAGCGGAAAAATTAAGTTTTCAGAAATGATCTTTGAATCCAGTGAGAAACTTTCGTATTTTGCGAATATCAAAAACAAAGGAGTTCGCCTTGAGCAATCTTTGCTTGCAGGTGCTGTTGCAATGGGAGCAGAGGCATCCGGAAGAGGTTTTCTGATTCCTACTCCTTATGTTGAACACCTGAGCGCCATTGAAGTTGAATTTTTTATGCATAGAAAAAGCAGCGGGGAAAATGTTGTCAGTCCGCAGGCATTTCGTTCCTACCATGCAAAAAAGTGGGGTGGAGATCCGCAAACATCACATTTACCAGCAGCCATCAAAAAGGCAATATCAGAGGGGTTTAATCAAGATCAGGAATTTTCTGTCACCTTACTTACAAGAATTGATCGGGCCGGTTTATCATTTACAAACCCCACTGAATATTTTGCAAGAGGGTTCAATCTAAGACAGGATGCCGGTGTTCCTCAAACTGCTCTGGATATGCGGATCAGGCTCGGCAGAGAAGTAGCTGAAAAATTTGTCAGACAAATCAGCCCCTATCATGAAACGGCAGATTTAATTGTTCTTGATGGGAACCCAGTTGCAGTTACGCTTATCAGGGGCAACGCATATCAGGAAGCAATTGCCTTTCTTCAAAGTCAGGATGATCGCACAGCAGAAGATGAGTACAACCTCGGACTGGCTTTTGAGGCAAACGGAGAAATACCATTGGCCAGAAAACACTACCAGCTTGCTCTGAAACAAGACAACGAAAAACAGGAATTTAAGGATGCACTGAGACGCACCCAAAATTAATTACTTGGAGTTCCTCTATCTGGAGATTTCCTCTGTTTATTTTAGGTCGGCTAATTCTTTGTGAGGATCATTCTTCATATCAAAGAATGGGAAAGGTATTTTCAAAGCACGAGAAATGCGTTCCAGCGATGCTTCTGTCACCTCAGCGGCATGAGATTCCCAGCTCTTTACAGTCTGAATTGCAAAACCATGTTCATAGGCAAATGCCTCGATCGACATTCCTCGAAGCAAACGGGCATATTTGATACGATCACCTATCCTGTCAAGATTGAGGTCATTATCCAGGCCCATATCTCGCACATCTATAGACAGTACTTTGGCAATTTCACTATATTTTGTCAGTTTAGGAGTTGAGTGTCCTGTTTCCCAATTTTTTACTGCAGTCAGCGATACACTAAGTTTTCTGGCAAATTCCTTGCGAGTCAGTCCGGAATCTTCCCTCCACTTAGTCATTTGTTCACCAAAATCCATTTAATCCTCTTGTTTTGTTAATAATTAATTTTGTGCGCAGTAAAGTTTTTTTATTCCCCCATTATGTTAGCAATTCTCTTATATAGACCCGTGAACTTTCAAAGGTCTTTGGGGCACTTCCTT
>Ga0209753_1000491_pt1:0-15000 | contig 16592 bp, 12 predicted proteins | sample METZYME_3_550m_FD_187550 | JGI IMG/M metagenome (GOLD analysis project Ga0209753, IMG submission 187550) | Marine microbial communities from oxygen minimum zone in mesopelagic equatorial Pacific - METZYME_3_550m (SPAdes) (version 2) | ecosystem: Environmental > Aquatic > Marine > Oceanic... | reverse complement strand
GTGTAGCAGGAAATGTTGAGACTCCAGATATGATTTCAAACCCACTCTTAATGGCACTCCAGCAGGCGTTAGGAGATGATCAGTTTAATGCCTTATTTGGATCGGGGAATGAGCTACAGGGTTATAATCCCACGGGTCAACTGGAAATAAACGGAATTAATGTAGATGAATCCGTTGTTAATTATCTCCTAAACCAGATCATGAGCAATACCTATCAGATCCAGTCCATTGCAGTAGAATGATAAAAGCAAGCAGATATATTATACTTTCTGTATTTTTTGTATCCATTATTTTTGGGAGCCAGATTGCTGTTACCACAAAGGTAAAAGGACTGGTTGAAATCATGCCGGTAGGGAAAAAAGATTTTTCAGACTTGAAAGCAGGTACTATCCTATCGGACGGAGATAAAATACGAACCGGATCATCAGGATTTGTAGCCATTATTTTTATTGATGATAAGTCCACCTTAAAATTGAAAGGAAATTCAGAAGCGGTGATTACGGGTCAACGCACAGCCGCGAGTATCTCGAAAAAGATTAATATGGATTCTGGAACTGTTCGCGCGACAGTGAACAAACAAAACACAGATTTTGTCATCCAGACACCTACATCCGTGGCATCTGTAAAAGGGACTGACTTCTGGTTACTGACTGACCCTGTAACCGGAGATCAGATAATTTGTGTTGAAGGTACTGTAGGACTTGTGAATTCTGAAACCGGTGAAGATGTAGACGTGACTGAAGGTATGTCTTGTATTTCAATACCCGATGGGACTCTTGAATTGAGTGAAACAGACCCCAGTTCCATTCCTGACGACCCAAGCGATGAACAGGAAGGCCCGTCTCAAATTAGGATCTATTTAGAAGGTCCAAACGGTGAACAAAAAGTCATGGTTATTGAATATCAATAATCTTTTTCCTTCGCCTTAAATTCCAATAAACTTCCCCCTATGCGAAACCGCACTTTACAGAAAGTATTTCTGGCGTTACCCCTGTATCTAATCGGGCTTGGTTTTTCTCAATCTAACCATCTGTATTACCATAAAAGTCCCAGTCCTGTGCAGGCCGGGGATGGTGTAGAAATTTCCCAATTAATGTTTACACAGGAGCCCATTGCATCAGGCATGCTCTTTTTCCGGGATCAGGGTGAATTAAGTTACCAGGAAGTGGACATGACGTTTACAGGCGGTAAATGGGTGGGGTTGATTCCAGCCCACCGTGTTTCTTTAAGAGGAATCGAATATGTCACAATTCTAACGACACAGGAAGGGGGGCGTATTGCTCTCCCACTGGTAGATAATCCATTTGATGCACCTTTAGTGATCCGTGTAGTTCCCCGCCAAGTTTCTGAAAAAATGGATAGTAAGAAACGTAAAGCAGACGATCTGGAAGGGGATTATGTGGATGCGGATATTCTGGTACTCTCACCGGAAGACGGGTCTATTATCCGGCCGGATGAAATTGTTATTTCTGTATCACTTTTTAATGCTCCCAATGTTGAACAAACTGACTTTCAATTATTTATTGATGATAAAGAATACACAGAACAGACTGTCGTTTTTGGTGATGTATTGTCTTTGGTCCCAGATGAAGATATGGATTTTGGATTTCATTCCATCAAACTCCTTTTTAAAACAACCTATGGTGTCGATGTGGTTCCAATACAATGGTCTTTCAATGTGAGCAAGGGTATGGCAAATGTTGCAGAATCCTTCAATTATAAAGGTTCATTGGTGAGCAAACGATCTTCCAGCACCGCTTCATCCATTTCCATTGAAGAGCGGGAATATTCTGGTAAGATTGATGCGGAACTGAGCTGGATCAAAGGGCGATACTCCTTTCGCAGATCCAGCCGTGATTCCAAATTAGCCCAGCCGCTGAATCGAACAAGTCTTACGTTACAAATTACCGATTATCTGAAAATTGAAAATGGCGATGTATATCCATCTATCTCCCCATTTATCTTAGATGGTAAGCGGGTGGACGGTCGACACATTAATGCGGATTTCAATTATGGATTTGGGTTCGACGGGTTCAACATATTTGGCAGGGACTTTTTAGCATTTGATTTAAATGGGACTGTCGAGTTTCAAACTGTTTCTGGGAAACTAGCCAGGGAAGTTCAATACAAGAAGGGAATAGACCGGGCTTACGAATTGCTTACGGACAATGTTCAGTATGATGAAATGGGCAATAGAATCTATATATTCAACCGAAAAGGGTACACGTTCCCCCGGGATATTACGGCAGCACGTTTAGCCTTCTCTTTTAATAACCGGTTCAAAGGAGGCTTTCATTTTCTTAAAGCAAAAGACGATTATGAAGAAATCAATGTACGAGCTCCTGATAACAGCCTCTTTTCAGTAGATACCACTATCACTGGAGATTCAGTGACCCATTATTACACACTGGCCCAGTTTATTGATTCCCTTGCCAATGGGGATACGGTAAAGATCCGGAAGAAGAACTGGGATGATGATATGCCTGAAGAGAACCTGGTCCTGGGGTTTGATTTTGAAGGATCCATGGATCATCGGAAAATCCTGTTCCAAATGGGCTGGAATATGAGTTTCACTAATTATAACGTTTGGGCTGGGACAGCAAACAAGGATTCATTAGACCTTTTGATGGATACTTTAAGTGACGGAAAGCTCATGGGAAGCTTTGAAGTTGCAACTATCGGAGACTTTATTGAATCATGGAAGGATATTTTCACCGTTAATCCTCTTTACATGTCACCGATTTTACCTATTGATCCCATTGCTGCAGAAGAGAACAGGGTACGGGCTATAATGAATATGCCTGCTTCCGCCTATTACCTGCGGGTCAAAGGGAGTTACTCGCTTAATAATATCCTGATAGAATACCGGCAGCTGGGTTCTGAATACAAAAGTTTTGGAAACCCGTACCTGACAAACAACATCCGGGAATTCACCATGAACGATCGATTATCTGCCTTAGGCAGGCGCCTCATGATCGTAGCGGGTTATAAATACAGGGATAATAAATTATCAGAATTGGTCGCCAATCCCATAGCAACGCGGACCGTTTCTTTTAATACGACCCTGGTTCCGGGCCCAGGTGCGCCTTCCCTTATTATGAATTTGCAGTCCATCGGCAGGACAAATGGTATTGATTCCATAGATACGGACCAGTATGGAAATTATCTTGGTGACAGCCGGGAAAATTCCCAGGCATTGAATGTAATGGGTTCGGTCAATATACCAGGGAATTTTGAAACATTTACCACAACCACATCCATTAATGTGAATTCCATCACCTATAAGGATAATTTATCATCTGAAAGAAATAAAGATTATTTTTTCCAAAAGTCAGAGACCCAGACCCTGTCTGTTACGGTTTCAACCCGATTTCAATTTCCTTTGAAAACATCATCCACCTTTAATCAAACAAAAGTATTTGTTCCTTATCTGGATGAGAATAATCTTCCCTATAAACAGGAAAACTCTTGGACATCCGTTAGTACATCGGCTCAATATGCTTTATTTAAGAACAGGTTGAGGTTCCGTGGAGGCATCGATTTTATGACAAATGGAGAAACAGATGATGCATCCATAAAGCTTTACGGTGGTAAATTTGGCAGTGACTGGGATATTCTAAATAAATTGACTTTAACCTTTAATAGTTCCATCAGAATAAATGACAGTAAAGCCTATACATCGGATGAGTCAGATAATGATGGGGACGGAAAGGTTGATGAATCGGGTGAAAACTGGTCAGTAAACAGTTCCGGATTTAACGTGACACTTGGATACAGATTTTGATCAAAAATATTATAAAATTCTTCCAGACCCATGTGGTAGATCTAAGCCTGACTCTGGGTGCCATCCTTTTTACCTGCGGACTTCACTGGACGGGAGTTTTTGATTTTCTGGAACTCAAAACCTATGACTATCGGTTTCATACGGTTCGCGGTCCCCTGACCGGCTGGAGAGCCAGCGATTCAACCATCATTAATATGGGAACAGACGTGGTCCTGGTCGAAGTGGATGATGAGGCCTGGCGAATCCTTAAAGATAATAAAGTTCCATGGCCCTACCCGAGAGGAGATATCTGGGCCAGGGCAGTAGATAATATTTCAAAAGCAGGTGCCAAGGTTATTGCATTTGATATTCAATTTGATTCCCCGGACGCACGATCAGAGTATTTAAGAAGTGTTAGTGGAAATCTTCCATCTGATTTCCAGCAATATCTTCCTGGACATGGTGATATCCTATTGGCAGAGTCCATCCAAAATGCGCAGGACAATGGAACAAAAGTGGTTATGGATGTGAAAATGGTGCGTGAGCCTACGAGGATTCCGCCCAGCTACATTGCCTATCCAGTACCGGAAATCATGGATGTGAACCCAGAAACAGGGCTCATTAATGATATGCTTGATACGGATGGGTTTTCCCGCCAATACAGTATTGCCGGTTATATGGAGCATGAACCGGATATAGCCTACCTTACACTGGGCGTAAAATGTGTTAAGGCATTTTTAGACATTCCAGATGATGCAGTGCCGACCTTCAATGCAGATAATTTATCATGGAATTTTGGAGATCTTAATATCACATCCTATGGACGGACCAATAATTTCCTGGTCAATTATTACGGTCCCCCATCCGGGTATAAAATCCCCGGCCGTAAAAATCTTAAACCCTGGGGTACTTTTCCAAGATTTTCTCTATCTCAGATTCTTGATACCCAGGATTATGACCTGCCTGAAGATCTGGACTGGATGAGCCAGTTCATTCCGGGAGAAATCCCCGATTGGATCCTGTCCATTGAAGATGAAGCAGAACGGAACGACATGATGGCAATGATGGGTCTGGGTGCTGATTTTGATATTACCCAATCACCTTTTTATAATAAGATTGTAATCCTGGGAGTGGCGATAGAAGTACTACACGATGTGAAATCTACCCCGTTTTATAATTACATGGATTTGAGTCAGCTCACTCCAGGGATGGAAACCCATGCCAATGCGATCCAGACCATTCTACATGAAAATTACATAAAGGTGTTTGGAGGAAAAACCACCCGGTACATGGTGGAAGGCGCTCCTTATCCAATGGTCAATTTTTTATTGATCTTTTGCTTATGTACCCTGGCATATATATTACTCACCAAAATCGAGCTTCACCCCATTGTTGCAGGAATTATAATCTTTTCAGAAGGATTGGTGTATTATGCCTTTGCCATGGGTATGTTTGCCAATGACAACTGGTGGTTCTGGAAATCAACGGTTGCGAGTCTTCTGCCAGGCGGCCTCCATGAAAAGTATTATGACCAACTCCAAGTTGTACTGCCGGGACCTGGAGAATCCTATATGATGCCCATCGTTGCCCCACTGGCCGGTCTTGTTTTGACCTATGCCAGTAATATCATTTTTCAGTTTCTTCATGAACAGCAGGATAAGAAATTTTTACGGGAAACGTTCGGGACCTATATCGCTCCTAAAGTGCTGGATAAAATGTACGAAGAGAAACAGGCCCCGAAACTGGGCGGTGTGGAAGGTCATCATACTGCATTTTTTTCCGATATCCAGAATTTTTCAACATTCTCTGAAGCTCTTGAACCAACACGGATGGTAGCCTTAATGAATGAATACCTGACCGTCATGTCGCAGGTGATTCTTGATAATGAAGGCACCCTGGATAAATATATCGGCGATGCTATTGTGGCATTCTACGGCGCACCAGCACCGGTAGAAAACCACGAGAAAAAATCCTGTACTACTGCACTTTTGATGGAGGATGCCCTAGAAGATCTGAGGCAGAAGTGGCGACGAGAAAACGACTGGCCGGATATTGTGTATTCCATGCAGCACCGTATCGGGTTGAACTGCGGAAAAATGGTCACAGGCAATATGGGTTCTGAAATGCGGATGAATTATACCATGATGGGAGACACAGTGAATCTAGCTGCACGCCTGGAATCATCTGCAAAGCAGTATGGAGTCTATAATTTTGTTGGCGAGAATATCTACGAAGAAACCAAGGACGAATTTATCTTCAGGTTTTTAGACTTTGTTCAAGTAAAAGGGAAAAATATACCGGTAAAGGTCTATGAACTGGTTTCAGCCAAGGACAATGCAGACAACCATACGGTTAACCTAATTAAAGTATTTGAAGAAGGACTGGACCATTATTACCAGCAACAGTGGGATAAAGCACTTGCACATTTTAAAAAGGCTGAAGGGATGGAAGATCATTTTACGTCTCGCAATACCACACCTTCAGCCGTGTTTATTGAGCGGTGTACCATGTTCAAAGACAATCCGCCTGGTAAAGACTGGGATGGGGTCTGGACCATGACATCAAAATAAAACTTCATCGGGAACTTTTCCGAAATCATTCGTTTCATCTTTAATTTTTAAGGTCTTTTCTTATGCAGAATACACGCGGACATATCTTGTGGGTGGATGACGAAATTCAACACCTGAAACCCCATATTTTATTTCTCGAAGAGAAAGGCTATACCCTTTCCCAGGCAACCAATGGTCAGGATGCCATCGCATTATCGGAGAAAAATAATTACGACCTGATCCTGCTGGACCAATCCATGCCGGGGATGGACGGCCTTCAGACACTGGCTGAATTGAAAAATAGCCGTTCATCCCAACTCATTATTATGATAACAAAAACAGAGGACGAATGGCTTATGGATGAAGCCATTACAGGGCAGGTGGAACAATTTTTAATCAAACCTGTAAACCCCAGCCAAATATTCATGGCCTGTAAACAGGCCCTGGAAAAGAGTAAACTTCGGGAACAAAAAGCCACCAGTGATTATTTAAAAGAATTCCAGGAAATCGATGCCCGCTTGGGCAATGATCTCGGTGCAGATGACTGGTGGGCACTGTACGATCGTCTTGTAGACTGGCAATTAAAATTCGATACTTACAGAGATACAGGACTGGGCTCTATTCTTGAAGAGCAGATACAAACCTGCAATAAGGAATTTGTGCACTTCATAGAATCCAATTACAGGTTCTGGATGAATGCTGAAGATCGTCCAATGTTTTCTAAGGACATTGTTAAACAGTATGTAAAACCCATTCTGGAACAGGATAAAAACGTATGTCTCCTGGTTGTGGATTGTATGCGCCATGATCACTTCAAAGCTATGATGCCCCTGCTGGAGCAATTCTATACGATTGATCTGAGTTATATGTTTTCGTTACTGCCAACTGCAACGCCCTATTCCAGGAATGCTATTTTCTGCGGCATGTATCCAGACGAAATGGTTACTAACTATCCAGAACAGGCTTCGGACATGGAAGAGGATGCATCCAGTCTTAATCGGCATGAAAAACAATTCCTTCTGGATCAGTTAGAAACGCTTGGATTGGGTCATAAATCCATGCACTATCACAAGATCTGGGCTGTGCAGGAAGGGAAAAAATTCCAGAATCGAATTAAAGATTATGCCCAGCAGGACCTTTTAGCACTGGTGGTTAATTTTGTGGATATCCTGGCCCATAAGAGTTCCCAGATGGAGGTATTGAAAGAAATGGTTCCGGATGAATCGGGGTATCGAACTGCCGTCAGATCCTGGCTGGAGCATTCCTGGTTGTTGCAGGTTCTCAAACGTTTAAGCGAAAATGGTTGGTCTGTCATTATGACCAGCGACCACGGGAGTATTCGGGTGCAGAAGGATGTAATGGTTGCAGCTGACCGGAATGCTTCCTCCGGAGTAAGATATAAATTTGGCCGGAACTTGAATACAAATGAAAAAAATGCTCTCATTATTAAAGAACCTGGTCACTATAGGTTACCCGTTTTTGGACCCCAGCCCAGTTATATCATAGCAAAGGATGAAAATTATTTTGTATACCCTAACGAGGCTCATAAATACCAGGCAAAATTCAAAAATTCCTTCCAGCACGGCGGAATCAGTATGGAAGAAATGATGGTCCCCGTTGCAGTGATGAAAGGTCGGGGTTGATGGTTGTTGCATGCCATTCTGTCGATGAAACGCATATTTTAGCTGAAAAACTGGCTGCACACATTTCACCCGGAAGTGTTGTGGCTCTGATAGGTGATCTCGGGACGGGTAAAACAACCTTTACGCAAGGATTTGCTAAAGCATTGGGTATCAGTGAGAGAGTGGGGTCGCCTACCTTTAAACTGGTCTCAGAATACGATGGTGTGGGGTATAAGTTGTATCATATTGATGCCTACAGGTTGGAAGGTCCAGATGATTTTTTAAACATTGGTGGTGAAGAATATCTGGTGTCTGATCACGGTGTTACACTGATCGAATGGGCCGATATTATTGGTGAACTTTTGCCGGAAGATACGGTCAGGGTCAGGTTTTCTAGAGTCCAGGATCACCCGGAATCGCGGCGCATTGAAATTATAGGAATTGAGGGTGACATCTAAAACCCTATTAGCTCTGGAGACATCCTCTACAGTCTGTGGCGTATCCATCGCTCATGGAGAGGATATATTAAGCCTGGCAGAAGAACCAGTTCACAGAAAACACGCTGAAATTCTTCCAAAATTCATCGAGTCAGCACTCCAGCAGGGTCAGAAATCCTTTGAAGAACTGGATGCCATTGCGGTGAGCATTGGCCCGGGATCTTTCACGGGGTTAAGGATCGGCCTTGGATTTGCAAAGGGCATGGCCTATGCCCATGGGCTGCCCATCATTCCAGTTCCCACCTTGTTGTCCCTGGCCTTTGGATTACAGGATGACAAGCCCTCAAGGGGAATTGCACACTCCCATTCAAGAAAAGTATTCTATCAGGAGTTTGAATGGCAAAACACAGTTCCACGGGTAAAAGATGCTGCAGTTGTAGGGGAAATCGATCTATTTATTAAGCAGCTTAAAAGGGGTTTTCAATGGAACTGCGACTCTCTTTTAGGGGACCAAAGCACCCTCAAAAAAGCAGAACCTTCAGCAGCCTTTGTTGGCCGATTGGCATCTATTTATTTTGATGAATGGGCTAGGGAGAAGCCATACGATCTCGTACCCGATTATATCGCTCCCTTTGAGATAAAAAACCGTGCATGATGAACCTATTATCCGGACAGGAACTCCTTCGGATAATACGGCCATTCATGCGATAGAACAGTCTGTTTTTAAGGAAGACCCCTGGTCTCTGGAGATGATCTCACAGGAAATAGCTGATGATCCTTCCCGAAAAACCTGGATTATGGAACTTGGTGAATTCATGATTGGCTATTGTATGGTTCGGTCTGGACCAGGCGAGGTTCATCTCATCAATATGGCAGTGGAACCCTCCTTTCAACGCATGGGGCTGGGCAAAAGGATGCTGGATCATTTTTTAGACCAAATCCCAGCGAAATCGTCCGTATTTTTAGAAGTCAAACGGGGTAATTTCCCCGCCATCAATCTTTATTTAGGCGCAGGTTTTGAAGATGTTGCTATCCGCGAGGCCTATTACAGGGACGGAAGCGATGCCATTGTAATGTGCCTGATAAAAGAATAGACGATGTTTTATGGTCTGGTTCAAACGAAAAGAAAAAAAATTCAAGGATCCGGAAAAAAAATCAATTCCTGATGGGCTCTGGGATAAGTGTCCATCCTGCGATGAGATTATCTACCGTCCTGAACTTGAAAAGAACCTCTCTGTCTGTCATCATTGCGACCACCATTTTCGGGTTTCACCCCAACTCTATGTTGACCTCCTCCTAGATAAGGGGTCGGAGACCCGGCACTTTGAGACCTTGGGGTCAAAGGATTTTTTAGCGTTTAATGCAAATAAAGCCTACAAAGACCAGATCATTGCAGCCAAGGCCAAAACCGGTGAACAGGATGCCATCCGGATCTATGAGGGAAAAATGAACGGCAATGATGTGATTATGGGCGTCATGAATTTTCAATTTATCGGCGGCAGCATGGGATCTGTCGTGGGAGAGGCAGTGTCCAGGTCTTTGGTCATGGCGGGTGAAAAAAAGATACCTTTAATAATGATCTGTTCATCCGGGGGAGCGCGAATGCAGGAAGGGGCTATTTCACTCATGCAGTTGGCTAAGACCAGCACCCAACTGGCAAAATTTTCCAAAAATGGCGGCCTTTTTATTCCAGTACTGACCGATCCCACAACGGGAGGTGTTACGGCCAGTTATGGGATGCTGGGTGATGTTATTCTTGCGGAGCCCGGTGCCCTGATCGGGTTTGCAGGTCCCAGAGTCATTAAACAGACCATTGGCCAGGATTTGCCAAAAGGATTCCAACGATCTGAGTTTTTACTCGAAAAAGGATTTATTGACCACATTGTTCATCGAATTGACATGAAAGAGAAAATTTCAACTCTGATATCGCTTCTTTCATGAGCCGACCCAGAATCCTTATTACAAATGATGATGGTATTTTTTCCCCGGGGATTCACGCTCTCTGGGAAGCCATGGTTGAATTAGGTGACCCCACTGTGGTGGCTCCAAACATGGAACAAAGTGCCGTGGGACACGCCATTACATTAACCGATCCCCTGAGAGTAGACCCGGTAAAGCGTTCCGGTGGTTTTGAAGGCTGGTCTGTAACGGGTACACCTGCTGATTGTGCTAAAATTGCCATAAAATCGATCCTGGATGAAAAACCGGACCTGTTGATTTCCGGGATCAACCTTGGTGCCAATGTGGGAACGAATATCATCTACTCTGGAACCGTCTCTGCCGCAACAGAAGGCACAATGCTCGGCATCCCTTCCATAGCCATTAGTCTGGGATCCTACAAAACCGATGATTGGCGTGGTGCAAAAGCAGCGGCGGTAGATTTAACCAGGCATGTGCTGGAGCACGGCGTTCCAAAAGGTACGCTGTTGAATGTGAATGTGCCCTATTGCGATCCTGAAGAGATCAAGGGTATACAGGTTACCAGGCAGGGCAACCAATATTTCAAGGATGAATTCGAAGAGCGTACCGACCCTCGGCGGCGCACCTACTATTGGATGAAAGGACAGATTATCGATAAAGATGAATCCATGGAGTTTGATGGAAAAGCTGTTGCCGAAAAATATGTGAGTGTTACGCCAATTCATTTCAGCGTCACAAATGAATCCTATCTCAAGGAATTGGCCAGACAGTTTTCGGATGAATAAGCTTCATAAAGGTGGAGTGGTTATTCTTGATTTTGGGTCTCAGTATACGCAGCTCATTGCGCGTAGGATCAGGGAACAGAATGTTTATTCGGAAATTCTGCCCCCAGAAACAGCATTCAATGAAATTCTAAGCCGGGAACCGGCTGCACTCATTCTTTCCGGCGGTCCCAGCAGTGTGTATGAAAAAGATGCGCCAGATTTTGATCCTCATATTCTGGACAGTGAACTTCCTACGTTGGGAATCTGTTACGGTCTCCATTTAATGGCCCAGCACCAGGGCGGTGTAGTGGAGTCGACAGGACAGGGGGAGTACGGTTTTGCTGAAATAACCGCTGAAAACGAAGCGGGACTTTTATCGGATATTTCATCGCCTTCGAAGGTCTGGATGAGTCACGGAGACCGTGTAAAACATTTGCCGGAAGGCTGGCAGGCCCTGGCTCATTCTTCAAATGGTGTTGTGGCAGCCATGGCCAATGAGGACCAGTCCCGAGTTGCGACCCAGTTTCACCCGGAAGTAATCCATACTGCTGAAGGAGAAATTATACTTCGGAATTTCCTCTTTAAGATCGCTGAATGTGCACCCACCTGGACAGCAGGTAATTTTGTCCAGGAACAGGTAGAGTTGATCCGAAAACAGGTTGGTGATGGGAAGGTTCTTGCAGGAGTCAGCGGCGGTGTGGATTCAACCGTGGTTGGGGCGCTGCTCCACAAAGCCATTGGAGAGAGATCTACTGCAGTATTGATTGATCATGGTTTGCTTAGAAGCAATGAGGCGGGAGACTGTGTTAATGCATTAAAAACAGGCCTGGGTGTTAATATTCATTCCTATGATGAATCGGAACGTTTCCTATCCAAACTGGAAGGTGTAACCGATCCGGAAGAAAAACGTAAAATTATCGGCAACCAGTTTATCTACTCGTTTGAACGTATCGCCGATGAGCTGGGAGAAATGAAATTTTTAGCCCAGGGTACCCTCTACCCGGATGTGATTGAGAGCGGCGTCAGCAAGGGGAAAACGGCCCATGTCATCAAAAGTCACCACAACGTGGGTGGGCTGCCGGAGGATATGGACTTTGAACTTATAGAGCCCTTAAGGGAATTATTCAAGGATGAGGTCAGGAATGTGGGAAGAGAATTGGGGTTGCCAGATGCTTTGATTGAACGTCATCCGTTCCCCGGACCGGGGCTTGCTGTGCGGATCATTGGAGAAATTACCCAGGAGCGGATCCGTATTCTCCAGGAAGCAGACCAGATTTACATGGATATTCTTCATGAAGATGGATTGTACAATGAGATCTGGCAGGCATTTTCTGTATTAATTCCTGTGCAAACGGTTGGTGTCATGGGCGATCAGCGTACCTATGAAAATCTCCTTGGGCTCCGGGCAGTCACCAGCACCGATGGGATGACGGCAGATTGGTATCGCATGCCCGCGGACACCTTAACCAAGATTTCAAATCGGATCGTGAATTCTGTACGTGGAATCAACCGCGTTGTCTATGATATTACATCCAAGCCTCCGGGCACAATTGAATGGGAATAAATTTGAATGAATATCCAGTAATAAATGGATCAAATAATGAATGAAGTAACCATCCGAAATGCAACAAGGTCGGATTCGGAAGACATTGGCGGTGTCCTTCTTGATTTTTACAATATGGATGATACTGAAGAAGCCAGCCATGCATTTGAGTCGGAATTGGGAAAAGACTATCATTACATTGTCGCCCTGGAAAATGAAAAAATAATCGGTCTAGTAACCTGGCTGATTCACGGCCTGCCCAAACATGGCCTGTTTGAGCTGGACCGGATTTGCCTGTTGTCGGAATCCAGGGGCAAGGGTGTGGGAAAAAAGCTGGTAGACGCTTTGATCAATGATGCCCGTTCCTGGTATGAAGACCAGGGTTCCAGCATCAGGAAACTCTACCTTTTGACCCATGAAGACAACACATCTGCCCACATCTTTTATGAAAAAGTCGGTTTCACCCATGAAACAACCCTCACAGGTCATTATTATGATGATAAAGATGAGCGGGTGTATAGTATATTTTTTTAATAGATTAACGATAATAATAGGGATTCATTTAAGATACCATGTGCGGCATAACAGGATATATTGGTCACAGGGATTCAGTACCTGTGCTATTGAAAGGATTACGGCGTCTGGAATACAGGGGCTACGATTCTGCGGGAATTGCACTCTTACAGGATAATAAGATTGCCCATTTGAAGAAAGCAGGCAAAGTGTCGGATCTCCAGTCCCTGGTGGATGATTCCCCCATAAAAGGGAATTGCGGTATTGCCCATACCCGCTGGGCCACTCATGGGGAACCTAATGACATCAATGCTCACCCCCATTTGGACCAGACTGGAAATATTGCCCTGGTTCATAATGGAATCATTGAGAATTTTGATACTCTGAAGGAAGTTCTAATAGACAAAGGTGTTTTATTCACCAGCGATACGGATACGGAAGTTCTGGTTCAGCTCATATCACTATTGTATTACGAGGATGAAACAATCAGTTTTGAAGACGCCGTTCGGGCTGCGCTTCAGGAAGTGGTTGGTGCTTACGGTATTGTAGCTCTCTGTGCCCATGAGCCAGATACCATAATTGCTGCCCGGATGGGCAGTCCCCTGGTCCTGGGAGTGGGAGACAATGAATATTTCCTCGCCAGCGACGCATCGCCCATTGTGGGCCATACGCGGAACGTGATCTATTTCGAAGATGGGGAAATGGTCAAATTGACCCGGGAGAACTATGTCATTTCTAACATATTTTCAAAAGAAGTTTTAACAAAAACTCTTTCGGAAATAGACCTGAGCATTGAAGAAATTGAAAAAGGTGAATTTCCCCATTATATGCTGAAGGAGATTCACGATCAGAAACATTCGATTACAAATACAATGCGAGGCAGATTAAATCTGGTTGACGGCACTACCCATCTTGGCGGAATTGCAGACTGTATGCCTAATCTTTTATCCGCATCCAGGATCTATATCACTGCCTGCGGCACATCCTGGCATGCGGGCCTGATCGGTAAACATCTAATTGAAAGTTATGCTCAGGTTCCTGTGCACGTGGAATATGCGTCAGAATTTCGCTACCGGAATGCCATCATCGACCCCAATACGGTCCTGATTGCCATCAGTCAGTCCGGTGAAACAGCCGATACACTGGCAGCGGTAATAAAAGCAAAGGAACTGGGTGCCCTTACTCTGGGCATCTGTAACGTGGTCGGAAGTTCCATTGCCCGGGAAACAGACGCGGGGATTTACACCCATGCGGGCCCTGAAATTGGCGTTGCATCTACTAAGGCATTTACAGCACAGGTGACAGTACTGACCATGCTGGCATTGAAGATTGGCAGAAAAATGGGTGTTACAATAGATCGGGGACAAAATTTGATCTCTGCTTTAAATCGAGTGGATGATGATGTGCAGACGATCCTGGATAGTTCCAATTTCATCAGGACTGTTGCAAAAGAGACCATGCACACCGATAATTTTCTATATCTTGGACGGGGAATTAATTTTCCTGTGGCACTGGAAGGTGCCTTGAAGCTGAAGGAAATATCCTATATTCATGCGGAAGGCTACCCGGCTGCGGAAATGAAACACGGACCTATCGCGCTAATTGATGATAATATGCCTGTGGTATTCATAGCTCCCCAGGATGAAACATTCTCAAAAATTCTGGCCAATATACAGGAAGTGAAGGCCAGGAAAGGAATTGTTATTACCATTACGGACAAACTAAACAGGGAATTAAAATCACTTTCAGATTATGTATTGGAAGTGCCCATGACGCACCAGCATGTTTTTCCCATCACCAGTTCTATCATTTTACAGCTCCTGGCGTATGAATTGGCGGTGCTGAGGGGCTGCGAAATTGACCAGCCCAGGAACCTTGCGAAAAGCGTA
>Ga0209753_1000490_pt1 | contig 16596 bp, 15 predicted proteins | sample METZYME_3_550m_FD_187550 | JGI IMG/M metagenome (GOLD analysis project Ga0209753, IMG submission 187550) | Marine microbial communities from oxygen minimum zone in mesopelagic equatorial Pacific - METZYME_3_550m (SPAdes) (version 2) | ecosystem: Environmental > Aquatic > Marine > Oceanic... | reverse complement strand
CCGTGATTTTGCAACTGTCCCTGGACCTTAGTTCTAATGGTTAAGGAACCAGCACTCGGGTTGTGACCGACAGGCCTTTACTGGAAGTCGCGATCTACGACGAGCCGGATCCACTTGTACCTTCCGTTCATCGGATTCGTTCAACACGGCAACGGTGGGGTTAAAAAACCCGTGGCTTTCGAGTCGCGGGTTTTTTTCGTTGGGAGAGCGATCGCCGGCTTGTTAGTCTTGCCTGTCGTGAGCGGAGACCTTTTTTCACAAAGCCAGGCTGATCCGGTCGCAGGCAAGGGTTCGGGTGATGAACCGTTACCAGGTCGCAAGTACCAACCCTTGGCCGCACGTATGCGTCCTCGCACACTGTCCGAGTATGTTGGTCAGAGCCATATTCTTGCGCCAGGCAAACTACTGCGCCGCGCCATCGAGGCGGACCGAATCCAGTCGCTGATTTTATTTGGCCCACCGGGCACCGGCAAGACCAGCTTGGCACAGATCATCGCCAACCAGACCGAGAGCCGATTTGAGCGGTTGAGCGGTGTGGAATCCAATGTCGCGGACATGCGCCGCGTCCTGGCTACAGCGGCGAATCGCCTTGCCAACTCCGGGGCGACGACTCTGCTGTTCATCGATGAGATACATCGGTTCAACAAGTCGCAGCAGGACACGCTCTTGCCGGACGTGGAAAACGGAACCGTGCGCCTGGTCGGGGCCACCACCCACAACCCGTTTTTCTTCGTCAACTCGCCGCTCGTTTCGCGATCACAGATTTTTGAACTTCAACCAATTTCCAAAGTTGAAACCGCCCAACTGATCCAATGCGCTCTTGATGACAGGGAGCGTGGACTAGGCCACTTGAACTGCGAGGTGACACCCGAGGCGGTGGAGCACCTGGCCAGGGTGTCGAACGGCGATGCCCGCAAGGCACTCAACTCGCTTGAGATCGCCGCGCTGACCACGCCGCCGGACGATGATGGCACTGTTCGCATCACTCTCCAGGTTTCCGAGGATTGCATTCAAAAAAAAGCCGTGGTGTACGATGGTGATGAGGATGAGCACTACGACACGATCTCCGCATTCATCAAGTCGATGCGAGGCAGTGACGTCGATGCGGCGCTTTACTGGCTGGCGAAGATGATTCATGCTGGAGAGGATCCGCGATTCATTGCTCGTCGCATTGTCATCCATGCCGCCGAGGACGTTGGTTTGGCTGACCCAATGGCGCTGGTCCTCGCCAACGCGGCGTTTCAAGCTGCGGAATTCATCGGATGGCCAGAGGCACGAATCCCGATCGCCGAGGCGGCCATTTACATCGCGGGTGCGTACAAGAGCAACAGCGTCATTAAGGCGATAGACGCCGCTCTGTCAGATGTTCGCTCTGGCAAGACGATTCCCGTTCCGCCCCACCTCAAGGACTCCCACTATGCCGGAGCCGGGAAACTGGGCCACGGCGAAGGTTACAAATACTCGCACGACTTCCCGGGGCACTTCGTCGCGCAGGATTACCTCGGAGCCAAGCGCCGGTTTTATGAACCAACCGAGCAGGGCGTGGAGAAGAAGATCAAGGCGCGGGTTGATTTTTGGCGCGAGCATTTTGCGAAATTGAGCGATGGTCAAAACCGGGCAAACGACTAACCTTCCTGAGGCCAAGTTATTGGCCCGCCGGGAAGCGCACATGGCCATGGCGGGATTAAGCCTTGGCCAAGCAGCGGAGGACTCACAGGCCGTGTGCCACCTGATTCTCGAGTCGGACGCTTGGCAACAGGCAGCTCAACTGTTGCTTTACATCCCAATTTCAGGTGAAATTGACATTAATCCTTTGATAAAAAAAGGATTAGAGGTTGGAAAAGAGATCGCCCTGCCCCGTTTTTCCCCCGAAAACAATGGTTACGAGGCTTGCGCGATGCCGAACCTGGCCGAGCTTGTGATAGGCAAATTCGGCATACCTGAGCCTTCACTGGGCTGTCAAAAAATGGACACAAAGCAACTCGACTTGGTCATCGTCGCCGGGGTAGCCTTTGACGGCCTTGGTGGCAGACTGGGCCGTGGTGGAGGATTTTTTGATCGGTTACTGGCCGATATTTCCGCCAAAAAATGCGGCGTCTGCTTCGATCAACAAGTGCACCCTGACGTGCCTGTGGAGAGGCACGATGTCAAAATGGACATGATCGCCACACCGAGCGGTTGGCTGGTTCCCCAGTCGGCTTAAAATTCAATGCAAAGCTTGGCAGCAGTAGAGCCTTGGTTATTGGGCATCACGGCGACGGTCGTGATAGTCCTCGCCTTGATCTGGATTCGAAAGGATCAAAAGCGTCAGATTCGACGTGCCCTGCAAAGCACCGAGTCCTCCCTGAAGGAGCATTCACGCCGCGAGGCCGAGGTCCTGACACGCAGTGCGCGGATGTTGACTCGTGAGGAAACAAATCGACTGCGCGGCGAGATTGAGAATGCGATCGGTGCTGAGAGCGAAGAGATTCGCCACCGGGAAAAAAGGCTAGAGGAACGGGAGGTGCTGCTTGACAGGCAGCTCCAATCGCTGCTCGAGAATGAAAAGCAACTAAATCAAAAACAGACCGCATTACGGAAGCTTGAATCAGATCTTGGTGAAACACAGGGAACGGCGGAGCAATTGATCGAGAAGCACAAGGAGGCGTTGGGCGAAGTTGCCGGCCTGAGCCCGAACGATGCGCGGGATCGTCTTTTTGAAATCATTGGAGACGAAACCAAGATGGAGGCGAGTCAAATTTCCAAGGCCATCGTTGACGGTGCAAAAGATCATGCAGAGGAAAAAGCGCGTCGGATCATTGGGTTGGCTATACAGCGCTACTCCGGCGAACACACTTACGAGGCTACAACGGCCACCGTTTTGCTGAACGGCGACGAGGAGATCAAGGGGCGGATTATCGGCCGGGAGGGGCGCAATGTCAGAGCCTTCGAGACCGCCACAGGCGTCACGGTGTTGATCGACGACACGCCCAACACCGTTGTGCTTTCCGGGTTCGACCCCATTAAACGCGAGATTGCCAGAGAATCCATGATCCGTCTGGTCAAGGACGGAAGAATTCATCCCACTCGCATTGAGGAGGTCGTGTCCAAGGTCACGGAGGAAAACGACTACAACCTGGCCAACGTTGGAGAGGAGGCGGCGCAAAAAGCCGGCGTAAGCACACTAAGCCAGGATGTGCTCTCGGTGCTCGGTAAGCTGCGCTACCGGAGTAGTTATTCGCAAAATGTCCTAGCGCACTCGGTCGAGGTTGCGCACCTGATGGGATTGCTGGCGGCCGAGATGGGTTTGGACATCAGCAAAGCCAAGCGGATTGGCTTGTTGCATGATATTGGCAAGGCAATGTCTGAGGAAATTGAAGGGCCGCACGCCATCGTCGGCGCGGATTTCCTGAAGCGGAACAAGGAGCCTGATGATGTCGTCAACGGCGTTGCCTCGCATCATGGCGAGGTGCCTTACGACTTCATCTGGGGTATCCTCGCCAGCGCCGCCGACGCCATCAGTGCCTCACGCCCGGGCGCCCGGTCCGAGACGATGACATCTTACCTTCAGCGTTTTAAAAACCTAGAGCGGATCGGCGCCTCGTTCGACGGGGTGGACAAGTGCTATGCGGTTCAGGCCGGCAGGGAGATTCGGATTATAGTGAACTCCAAAAAAATAAGTGACGAGGAAAGCTACGACCTCGCACGGCAGGTGGCGCGAAAAATCGAGGACGAACTCCAGTACCCGGGCCACATCCGCGTGACAATGATTAGGGAAAACCGCTTCGTTGAATATGCAAAGTGAACATATCCCTTGCCGAAATTACTCACGCCGCCGGATTCACCCCAGAAGAGAACGAAAGTGAGGTGTTTTCCCCCAATTTGTAGCGCCCTATCAGTGGCGTTCCTGTCCACCCTGCTCCTTCCGAACGGGTTACAGGCCGTGGAACCGCTACCGGACGGGAAGCAGCTTGCAAAGACAATCCGGAACTTGATTCCGGAAGAGAACGTTGAGATTCGTGCCACCATGGAGGTGGTCGAACGTGAAAATAAGCGACTAGAGACAGAGGTAGTCATCCAGATCGAGAAGCTTGGCCAAGCGCAATGGCAAACCACCTACAAAGCCAAGCGCAGCGGGGATGTTTCTGAGCATTGGCGTATTCGCCGCGAGATTGGTCAACCGAACCGTTACGAACACAAGGGCCACCAGGCCAAGCGGGCTGAAATCTTGTCTAGTATGGCCGGTTCCTCGTTTTATATCGCTGACTTTGGGATGGAGTTTCTCCATTGGCCCAGCCAGACCGTTCTGAAGACCCAACGCCGCAAGAGCCGGCTTTGCCATGTGCTAGAGAGCCGGAACCCGAAACCGGCCAAGGGCGAGTATCACCGCGTTGTCTCGTGGGTCGACAAAGAAACAGGTGGCATTCTTCTTGCCGACATTTATACGGCCGAAGCCAAACCGATAAAGCGTTTTGCTGTGAAGGGCCTCACAAAAAAGGATGGCCGCTGGCAGGTAGACGAAATGGAAATGCGCGACACGAAAACCCGGGTGCGAAGCCGCCTTTATTTTCACCTGAAATGATAATGTTGATGCAAGGCACATTGGAACGCACTTATTGGGCATTTCTTCTATTTGGTGTTTTGCTCATTCCGCTTCTTTACTTTATCTGGAAGCAGATTAAAAACCCGAACAATGATCCAGTGAAGGTGATTGTGAGATGGGTCATCACCTTAATGGCAGTTTTCTTTGTTTTTTATGGTCCTGCCCAGTCAGGTGGAGGAATAGGCCTTATATTTGTTTTGCTGTTGATGATTCCTTGCTTGGTGCTTATTGGGTTGATGTGGGCACCCGCAATAGGCAATTGGGTCGCTTCTCCTATCACAAATGCAATGACTGGAGACTCCCGTGAATCTTACAATAAACCGGAATATGGTATTGCTATTGCGCGCCGCAAGCGGGGGCGATATGTGGAGGCGATAGAGGCTATCGACGTGCAACTGGCAAAATATCCGGGCAATCTTGATGGATTAATGCTCAAGGCGACAATCGAAGCAGAAAATCTCGGAGATTTGTCAGCCGCTGCTGCAACCATTCAGGAAACACTCAGTGATCAGGGGCAGTTGAATTACCGGCTCCCTGTGGCGCTTAACAAGATGGCGGAATGGCAGTTGACAATCGCCGGTGACTCTGACGCAGCCCGGCGAACGTTGCAGCAAATTCGAACGGCGCAGCCAAACTCGCAGGCCGCCCAGTTAGCCGCCCAGCGGCTCGCCAGTCTCGACTCGTCGGAGGAGAGTGAATCAGCCGTCGTGGATTTTAACGAATCATACCAGAAGCTGGTTGAGGAGTCGGCCCAGAAGGATGACTTTACCAGTCCGCTTGAGTTGCCCAAGGCCATCGAGTTGAATCAGCAACAAGTCCATGAGAAGGCGTTTCAAACTTGCCTGAGCAGGGTCGAGACGCATCCTGACTCAATCAATAACCGCGAGGAATTGGCGGCGTTGTATCTCGGTGAAGGGAAGGAGCCTGCGATGGCGCTTAAGCAATACGAGTATCTTTTGGCATTGCCAGGAACGACGATTCACCAAAAAACAGCCTGGCTGAACAAGATCGCTGATATTCAGCTCAAGAGCGGTGAATCGTACGAAACCATTAGAGCCACGCTGGAGCAGATCATTGCGTTGGATCCCAGGGCGGCTCCAGCGGCACGTGCGCAACAGCGCATTTCATATCTCCCCATCGAGCTGCGGAGCGCGAACAGAAAAACAAAAAGGCTAAAGCTGGGCAGCTATGATGATGAGCTTGGGTTGAACAGCTGATCAGGGTGATATGACCAAGCCGATGGCAATCTGCTTATCGACTTCAGCAGCCAAGGCCAGGTCGCCCGTGCCTCGCGAGGAACGGACGCGCACCTTAACCTCGGTCACCAGCGGCTCCACCTCGGCAACCGTCACCCAGACACTGCGGTTGTTGATCTTGGCGGAAACGGCATTGATCACTAAGTCGTCGCCGGTTAGGGTCCCGGTTCGGGAGAGGACTTCCCTGGCGGAATTGAGCACCTGATCCAACGGGCGCTCGTAGCGACTGACCACCGTGTCCCGTATGCCGGGCACTCCGAATTGTTTCCCCTGGGGCGTACTGATGCAGCCCACGGAAACGGCTGCCATTGAAGAGGCAAAACATAGCAAAATCAGACGAAAACTCATGGGCGGTATTCCAAGCAAAACTGACGGAACCGTCAAGCCTATTGGTCAAATTGTGGATAAGTTGTCCGGGTAATGAGGCCAGTACGTAATGAACATCTCTCGGGTATCTTCTGTCAAAGTTGGTTTTTATGCTGGTAGCGAAAAGGAACAGTAAACTCGGGCCGATCATTGCCCTGGCCCTGTGCATCACCGCACTTGTTCAAGCGGATGAATCGCCCCGCAAAAACGCAGTGGTTGAATCTGTCAGCAGGGTCATGCCGGGCGTTGTCAATATTGCCACCAAGACACGTGTGCAGCGCGTGCGGTATTACTACGACTGGTGGCGTGATAATTGGGCGCCTTACGCTCAGGAAATGCCGCCGCAGGAAAGTGCCGGTTCAGGTGTCGTGGTGGATGCTTCCGGCTACGTGCTCACCAATGTCCACGTGGTCAAGGATGCGGACGAAATCTGGGTCAAAATCAACGACAAGAACGGTGAGACCACGGTTTACCGGGCGGAAGCCATCGCCGGGAGCCTGACCACCGACATTGCCTTGCTGAAAATCATCCCGGAAAAATCGGGTGAAACCTTCACTGCAGCCAGCTTCGCTCGTGATGACGATCTGCTGCTTGGCGAAACAGTCCTTACGCTTGGCAACCCGTTTGGCCTTGGTGGCTCGGTCAGCCGAGGGATTCTCAGTTCAAAGAGCCGCCGCACCGAGACGGGAGGTGGCAAACTGGACATCCCGGACTGGCTCCAGACCGACGCTTCCATCAATCCTGGAAACAGTGGTGGCCCATTGATTAATCTTGATGGGCAAGTTATCGGAATCAATGTTGCCGTACTCAGGGAGGGACAGGGTATCGGGTTTGCCATCCCTATCAAACGGGTCAATGAATCCCTGTCACGGATCTTCACGCCGGAGTTCCTTGAGGGAAACTGGTTTGGCGCGGCCATCCGTGCCGGTAGCAACCCGTTGATGGTTCAATCTGTTGAACGGGAAAGCCCGGCCGCTAGGGCCGGCATTGTTGCGGGCGACCAGATCTTAACAATCAACAATCACTCCCCTCGCAACTTCATCGAGTTTGCAAGCAGGCTTCTCAATCTCGGCCAGAGCCGGACGGTCAAATTACAGATCAGCCGGAAAGGTGAGTTCGTGGATTGCACCGTGAAGCTGATTCCCGAAAAGGCGTATTTCAACGCTGGCCTCATTCGCGACAAGACCGGGGCCACCTTGGAAGAGTTAACGCCGGACCTAGCCAAGGCGCTTGGCTACAATTCAACCAACGGACTCGTCGTGTCACAAGTCGATGGTGAGTCGCCGGCCGACAAGGCGGGCCTTATAACCGGTGTGGTTGTCGTCGCCATTGACGAACAGCAAGTGAGTGACATCGTCAGTGCAGCGAGGCTCCTGCACGGCAAGGAAAATGGCGGGAGGCTGATGCTAGACATCGTTCAGGTTCGGCGAAGCGGCCTATTCCTGCGGCGCGCCACCGGGCGGGTTTCACTGGAGTTCCCTTGACAATTCACTCGACACCGCTCCCCTACTCTCTAAACTGTGAGGACCCGGCCGCTTAGCCAAGTGGCACTTCGAGCGTCCGGGGTTCGCAGCCTGACGGATTGCTCCAACCAACTGCTCCACACAGAATGACATCAGCCGCGCTCTGGAAAAGACTGGACAAACCAAGTCGACTATTCCTGTTTTCGGGACCGTGCGTGATAGAGTCCGAGGCGCTTTGCCTCAAGATCGCCAGGTCGCTCAGGCGCAGTTGTGACGCACTCGACATCACCTACGTGTTCAAGGCTAGTTTCGACAAGGCTAACCGCACCTCCGCCAAGTCCAAACGAGGTCCGGGCTTGGATGCCGGCCTACGCATTCTGGAATCCGTTCGTTCCAAGGTCGGCGTCTCGGTGCTTACAGATGTCCACAACAGTCAGCAGGCGGAACAGGCTGCCTCAGTGGTTGACGTGCTGCAGATCCCCGCTTTCCTCTGCCGCCAGACCGACCTCGTCACGGCCGCCGCAAACACTGGCAAAATCGTGAACATCAAGAAAGGCCAGTTCCTCTCGCCAAATGAGATGGAGCAAGTCGCGGCCAAGGCAGCCGGCTGCGGGAATGAAAAGATTATCCTCACAGAGAGGGGTTCCAGCTTCGGCTACAACAACCTCGTCGCCGACATGCGTTCGATCCCGATCATGCAGTCGTTCGGTTATCCGGTCGTGTTCGACGCCACCCACTCGGTGCAGATGCCGGGCGGTGATGGTGACCGTTCGTCGGGCCAAGGCGAGTTCGCCCCCGTCCTGGCCAAGGCTGCCCTTGCGGCTGGAGCGAACGGGCTGTTCATTGAGACGCACCCAGAGCCGACCAAGTCGCCCAGCGATGGGCCGAATATGATACCGCTTGGCCAAATGGGCGGCCTGCTCAAGCGTTTGGCCAAGGTGTTCGACGCTGCCCGCTAGTCGTTGCGCTTTCCCAAGGTCAGCTGAAACGTCGTTCCATTTTCGTTCGACTTGGTCAGGGCCAACTTAGCGCCCATCGACGCGGCCAATTGCCCACTGATTGCCAGGCCAAGACCGCTCCCTTGCTCCTTCGATGTCTGGCCGGGCTGGAACAGCGTCCCTTTCATCGTCTCAGGGAGTCCGTGCCCGGTGTCGCTCACGTCAAAGACAGTCGACCCACTAGTTTCGCTGGCGCGAACTGTGACCAGCCCGTCTTGTTCGCAGGCCTCGAGTGCATTCTGGGTGAGGTTCTCTAGAATCAGCAAAATTAGGTTCCCCTCACGATTGTCCAGCTCCCTGTCTCCTGTGCCATTGACGGTGAGTTTCACCCGATGCTCGCTGACAATCGGTGCGATTCGAGCCTGAAAAATATCGAGCAACTCAGTGATACTTAATCGGTAAACGACGCTGCCAGCGTCCTCTCCAAGTGTTCGCACAATATTATCGACCATTTCCTCCATCCGCTTAGCCGCTGACTGCGCACTGGATAAATCATTCTGATCGGGTGTTTCGACATCCAGATAGGCCCGTAGGCCTGCGAGCGGATTTCGCAGGCCGTGGATCAAGTGAGAGGCAACCCCTCCCACTGCGCTGGTCCGGTTCGAGAGCGCCAATTCTTGGTTTGCCCTCTTGAGGGCAAACGTCCGCTTGACCAGCGAACGGTGGATGCGGTTGATCCGCGCGAAGGAAAAAGACAGGAGCAGTGCAATTACACTACTGCCGGCAGCAAAAATAAAGACTCCCTGCTGAAATAATCCGTCGTTCAATTCGTCAATGTCAGCAAGCGCGTCCGAACCGTCGAAAAGAAACTGTGCCACGCCGAGTAGTTCGTCTTCGTCTGCGACATGAACAGGCACCATCACACCTCGGACAGTCAGTGTTTGCCCGTGGGGTTCCCCTTCAAGCAGCGGTTCCCAAAAAACATCCTCAACCGGGAGCTTGTCATTCAATACGCTGAGCGGAACAAGTGAACGGGCCGACTCGAACTGCCCGGCAGACAGGCTGCCTTCAGCAATGTTCTCGGGGGAGGAAATAAGATACTCACCGTCCGCCGTGTAAAGCCGGACACCCAGCGCACCGCTCAACTCGGCAACCCCCCCATAGACGGTCAACTGGTCGGACGCGTCATCCATGAACATGGCCTCGGCCGATTCCACCATCGTCACCTGGTGCACCAGCGAAATGGCGTATAACTCCTGCGCATACCGCGCCAGTACCTGTTCCCGGATGCGCCCTCCCATTTGCTCTTTGGCCAGCCAGATGGCTCCCCCGAAAACCAGCAGTGTTGAGATAACCGTCAGAACCTGAAAGCCAGTTTTTAGACTCTTACTCTCGTTGTTCATCGAAAAACTCGTTTCCTTTCCTCGATTACTTTTTGAGGGCGACGAACCAGTCGAACTCAACGCTCACCTCGTCGCCGGTTGTGATGAGGCCGAGGGCAATTTTCGGAGCCGGGGGCGAGATTCCGAACTGCGACATCCTGAGTTTGGTCTTGCCGCTGACTTTCAACTTGCCCTCTTTCCCCTTGGCTATACTGACCTGCATCGACACAGGGACTGACTTGCCGTTGACATTCAGTGTCCCTTTCGTCTCAAACAGGATCGGGTCGCCGGCTTTACGCTTGTTGTCGGTCACCTTGATTTCCGTGAGGTTGTAGCGGGCGAATTTGTGTTTCTGGGCTTTCATCGCGCCGTGCATCACCTCGTTCATTCGCTGCTTGCCGCTCTCGATGTTTCGGACCGGAACGATGACGCTGACTTTCGGCGGTGTTGTCAGCTTGGGAAGTATGGCTTTTGACGGATCAAGCGGGAATGATGAGTCCCATTCCATTCTTCCACCGATGAGTAGGGTTTTTACCTCCCAATCATGGACAGACGATGTGCCGTTGATTTTCAACAGGCTGCCGGTCTTGGCGGAGTACGTAATGGTCTCGGCCTGTATTTGTGCGCCGGTTGTGATGATTGCCGCTGCGCTCAGCGCACGGGCAACTTTGATGATGTTTTTCATCTGCGCTGTGCTCAAAGACTGTATTCGCTCTCATTCCATTCAACCCGTCTGCCGGAGTTGATGGCCTCATTGGCCTTGGCGGCAATGACAATGGACTCGTAACCGTCCTGGTGTGTCGCGTATGGGAGCTTGTTTTTGTTTGTCTCGGCCAGGTGCTCGGCGAGCGCCCCGGGGTCGTCATCACCAAATAACGCCTCGAAATCCTCAACAGCCACTTGGTGCTTGTAACAATTTTTTGCAAATGTCTCCAGGGCATGAAACCGGCTTGGCTTGGTTCCTTCTGGATCTTTGTTCGGGTCGTCCGAGTGATTCGTGAGCTTCGTTGCGTTGGCCACCAGTGAGATGCCGGTCTCCATGAAGAAGCTGTTTTTCTTCGCGTACACCTCCCAACCAAGTAGCGGCGAGTCAGCTTCCTTGAACATCCACGCGCGTGCGCCGCGCATCATAAGGGCGGCGTAGCTGCCGTAAATCATGTCGTAGCTTGCGTCAAACGAGTTCGCTAGCGTGCAGTCGTACATTGTTCGCGCGCCACTTGGGTAGTCGAAAACGGCCTGAATCGTGTCCGGCACTTTGCGGCCGTCGTTCCACTGGATGATAGAGCCGAAACCGTTCACGGCAACTGGGCGTTCGTTCATGAACCAACCAAGCGCATCGACCTGATGCACGCCTATCTCGCCGATGAGACCAAGCGACAAGTTGTGGTCGAGTCGCCAGTTGAGTTCCTTTTGCCGGGCAGCGTTGGGTGAGACGCGCCGCCAGCTTGTTTTCTTGTGCCACTGCCCCTTGGCCAGGGCGTTTTTACCCATCGCCCCGGTACGAATAAAGTCGATCAGGAAATGCCGCTGCGGGTCCGAGCGCGTTTGCAGGCCGACCTGAAAATTGAGCTTGGGAGCAGCCTCGGCTGCCTTGGCGATCGTCCGGGCATCCTCGATTTCGTGGGCCATCGGCGCTTCGCAGTACACGTGTTTCCCGGCCTGGATCGCCGCCAGAACGACTTCCCGGTGGCGATGTGTCGGCGTGGCGATAACTACAGCCTGGACGTTTTCATCCGCGAGCAACTCGTTGTGCGAAGGGTATCCCTTGGCCTTGGGCGCGCCACGGAGGCCTCGCCGTAAATAAGCGGGGTACGTGTCGCTCACCGCGACCACCGGTGCGTTGGGGATTGTCGCCAGCGTCTTGAGTAATTCCCTCCCCCAGACACCGCAACCGATCAGCCCGACGTTGACCGGCGGCGTGCTGTCGCTTTTCAGCGCCTCTTCCCTCTGCCCAAGCACCCCGGGGGTAAACTCCAGTATAGCGCCGCCTGCCATCGCCATGGCGAAGCCGGAAGCGGAACTGTTGAGGAAATCGCGGCGATTAAATTGAGATGGATCGTTTGTGTTGTTCATTTCGTCTGTCGCTTGACCAAATGGCCGTTGCGATCATTCAAGAGGGCCATTCAATCAAGGAGAAGCCAAGCCGGGTCAAGTTCATTTGCACTGCGCTGGTTAAATCGCCATTGCCAAGCGGGTGTTCACAGCGGAAGATGCGGCATGCCATTGGTTGTCAACGACCAGACGATAGACGACTCCGTCATCGAACAGGAATTCTCAGCGATCAAGGCCCATTACGAAAGCTTGGGCTCGATATCCTGCTGCGAACGCGACGATGAGTTTCGCGGTTATGCGAACGACAACATCACATTCCGGGCACTGCTGACGCAGGAGGCGCTGCGGACGATGCCTGAGCCAGGGGAGGAGGAAGTCAGCCAGGCGTTTGACAAACTCAAGAAGGAGCACGGTGGCAGCGATCAGTTTTATGCGAGCATGGGCCTGTCGCCAGAGCAGGACGAGTTGATTCGGCGTGACCTCAGCGTAAACCTGCAGGTCGAGTCACTTCGTGAAAGCACCTGCAAATCACTCTCGGAACCGACCGAGGCAGAGTGCCGTGGGTATTACGACAACAACATTGAAAAATTTAGCGACGAGGACGAAGTGCGCGCCTCGCACATTTTCAAGTCGGTTCGTGAGTCAGAAAAACGAGAGGCTATTTTCAAGGCGCTTTGCGAGGTGCGGCAGCAACTTGTCGATGGCGCTGATTTTATCGAGGTGGCCAGGAAACATTCTGACAAGCCAGCGGAGGAAATTGACCTCGGTTACTTCAAGCGCGGCGAACTGATGGATGAGTTTGAAATCGTGACATTCTCGATGAAAGAGCGGGAAGTCAGCCCGGTTTTCACCACACCTCACGGCTTTCACCTGGCCAAGGTCACCGATCGCAAACGCGGGGAGCCAAAGCCGTTCGAGTCGGTTCGCGCCGACATCGAGACGGAACTCTCGGCACAACGACAGGATGCGAGGTTGCAGGAACTGGTCGATGAATTGAAGAAAACCGCCAAGATCAAATACACCGAACCGGACGATGGGGACGGCGGTCACGACCACGATTGACATCCGCGTGGTTTCATTACTGCAAACACTCACCGATTTTTTCAAGGGACCGAGCTGCCCGAAGTGTCCCGAGTGCGGTTCAAACATCAGTGGCGACTTGTGCCCGAATCTCGATTGCCCGATCAAGGTCGCCAAGTGGATCACCCATTGGTGTTCGCCGGAGGCCGTTGACATCCCGGCGCTTGACCAGGCGAGAGTCGAGCAACTAGCCAGGCATCGGCTGGTGGTGCATCCCGGCGAACTGTACGAGCTTGGCCAGGGTGACTGGGATCGGCTCGAGGACGTTTCAGCCGGGCAGCTGGCAGAGATTCAAGGACAAATGCAAAGCAGCAAGTTGGCTGAACCAAGCGCACTACTTTTCGGGCTGCGCTTACCGGGGGTCGATACGAACTTGGCCAAGCGGTTGATTTGTGTGTTCGGTTCCATCGATAAACTGCGCGAAACCAAGCCCAGGCAACTTCAACAGGCTGGGGAACTCAGCGAGCAGCAGGCCGTTGAGATTCGACGGTGGTTTCGCGACTCGGTGAACAGGCAGGCACTGCAGATGCTCGAACAAAACGGCTTCCGTTTTTCAGGCTAAAGCCTAGCCACTTGCTCGGCAATCTGGACGGCGTTTAGGGCAGCGCCCTTCAGCAGCTGATCTCCTGCCACCCAAAAGCTAAGTCCGTTCTCCATAGCGCAATCTTTGCGAATTCGGCCGACCTGGCAATTATCTCGGCCGGCCAGCTCGAGCGGCAATGGATAGCCGTTGCCGGCGATGTCGTCATTCAAATCGATTCCCGGTGCCGCGGTTATCGTTTCGCGGGCATGCTCAACGGACACCGGTTTTTCAAACTCGGCGCTGACAGCGATCGAGTGGGCCCGATACACTGGCACACGAACGCAGGTCACACTCGCCTGGAAACCGGGCAACCCCATGATCTTGCGCGACTCGTGTACCATTTTCATTTCCTCCTTCGTGTAGCCGTTCTCTAGAAACACATCGACATGCGGCAGCACGTTGAAGGCAATTTGGTGCGGGTAAACCTCCCTGGTGACTTCCCTGCCCTCGTTGATTTCGCCGACTTGACGCTTTAGTTCTGCGATGCCCATAGCACCCGAGCCGGACACCGCCTGATACGTCGAGGCGAACATTCGCTTCACACCAAACGCTTGATGCAACGGATACAGTGCCATGACGGTCACGATCGTGGAACAATTGGGGTTTGAGATGATACCTTTGTGACTGGCGACATCGGCGGTGTTTATTTCCGGCACAACCAACGGCACGCTGTCATCCATCCGAAACGCACTGGAATTATCAACGACCACCGCGCCGGCATCCACCGCTAGCGGGGCAAACTCCTTGGATATTGCGCTACCTGCACTGAATAGCGCGATGTCCACGCCAACGAACGAATCCCCTGTTAGCTCCTGTACAAGTATTTCTTGCCCGCGGAACGGGAGCGTTTTGCCGGCCGAACGCGCCGAGGCGAGCGGCGTTAAGCTGCCTACCGGGAAGTTGCGCTTCTCCAGCGTCTTAAGCATCTCTAGCCCCACCGCCCCGGTGGCTCCCGCAATAGCGATATGTAAATCCTCTCTCATAAAGGGGGGCGAACTGTACGGTAGAATTAAATCCTGTCAATTGCCGTAAAAGCGCTCATTCCGTTTGTAGCGGTTTGGAGGGCATGATATCAGGCCAACTTTTTACCCCGATAACAGGCAGGGCAAACTTGAAGGCTTCCATCCAATCGGCGGTGTCGGCTCGCCGAAACACATCGCAAATGGGGCGCCCCTCGCCGCTGCGACGGCTGCGTAGACCAAGGCGCAGCCCCCCTTCCCCTGGATGATCGACGTGACGGTGCAGGATGAAGGCATCAATCCCCTCGGTATGGCGCACGCGGTAGTACGCATAGGCGTAGGCCGCGGCTTGGTCGCGCTCGCCGTCCCTGCCCTCGGGTGTATGAAAGCCCTGCTCCGACAGGATGATCCGCCGGGGCTTGTCGTCATGTAGGAATCTCGCTTGGCGTAGGAACGCAGGGAGAATCTCGATGTTCTTGAAGGTGATTTTCCTTGTGTCGAATGACGGGGTTGCGTCGATGTCTTCCCATGTTCTCGGGTCAAAAAGATTTTCTGGATAGGGGTGAAACGCAATGTGCCAGTCGAAGTTGCCGCCGGACTTGACGATCGTGTTCAGTGTCTCAATAAAATATTTACCCGACATGCTGCGAAGAGGGTTGCTGCCCATTTGAGCGGACCAATGGTGATCGAGCGAAACATACAATTGGATCCCTGGATGAACCTGATGCGCAGCCAAGTGAGCCAGCCGCAGCGCTTTGTGGTACTCTTCAACAACCTGGCGCGGCGGCATCTCGCCTAAATTGTACCAATGCCAATGCGACTGCAGCTCGTTCCCGATGATAAAACGCTTGGCTAAGCCATGCTCGTTCTGCGGGTCGGAATAGCGATCTGCGAGGAACCCTATCGCCCCGCGATAAGCCCGCACGCCCTCATCGGTGGCAAGGTTGAATGCGCCCACATGAAACGGAGACCTGGTCAAGTCGGTGCTAGGGTGTACCAGGGGGCTCCCGGCGCGCGACCCCGGGATGCGGTTATAAATGATGAGCGAATTCACAACCCCCGCATCGGTCAGACGTTTCAGTTGTGAGTCGATGTGAGCGACATAGCTTGCGTGAAAGCAAACTGTCTCGCCGTCAACCTGACGCGAGAATTGAGAGGATCCGGCCCTCCAGTCCACTAGTTGATCGAGGGTGACATTCAGGGCCGCTTGCTTCACCCCCAGGCTCAAGGCATCGTCGATGTCCTCGATGCATTGCAGCCCCTTGATTCCCCGGGCTGCCGGGAAGTCAATCGTACGGCTAGCCGTTGACTCAATGTTGTCGACCCAGCGCGCTTGACCAAGCGGCTTACCGCTTAGCGCATCGATGAGTTGAAAGCGGGAAAACACCATGTCAGTTACGGTATTAAGCCGGCTTAAACGTGCGGTCGCGATCCCGTTGGCCCATTGCCAGTCCGGCTTGAGCCGCTTGCCGTCCGCGATACCCTCGTGTGGCAGAAGCTGCAACAGGTTCACGTTCTCTTCATGGGTGAATCTCGCTTTAATCAACACCTGCTGCTCGCGCAACAACACCTGGACAACCCCGTGCGAATCGGTTTCCAAGCCAAACGCAACAACCGCGAAGAACAGTGGTAACAAGGAGTTGAATAAAATCATTAAAAATAGTCCACATTTGCGGACAGTCTGCCTTTGTGAGCAAAAGCTCTATTGGCTAGGCCGAATTGTCAACGTGCACGACCCGGGCTTCGCCTCTTTATGGTCAGGATTCACTGTGCCAATCAAGGAAAGAGCTTGCCTGCTGAAGTGCTTTTTGCTCACCTCTCCGTCCGCTCAATTCGGGCGGGTTTCCTTCCGGATGCCAGAGTAGCTCAGTGGTAGAGCAGAGGACTCATAAGCCTTTGGTCGCGTGTTCAAATCACGCCTCTGGCACCATTTTG
>Ga0209753_1000483_pt1 | contig 16656 bp, 13 predicted proteins | sample METZYME_3_550m_FD_187550 | JGI IMG/M metagenome (GOLD analysis project Ga0209753, IMG submission 187550) | Marine microbial communities from oxygen minimum zone in mesopelagic equatorial Pacific - METZYME_3_550m (SPAdes) (version 2) | ecosystem: Environmental > Aquatic > Marine > Oceanic... | reverse complement strand
CACCGCTACAATGGTATCGTTGTGCACATTTCTCGTGACGATGGAGGGTTCATTTACGACAATTCCCCGTCCTTTAAGCCAGATTAGTGTGTTGGCGGTGCCTAGGTCAATGGCAACATCACCGGATATCCAATTAACGACGTTTGGGAATAATACAGAAGACATAGTTAGTAGTACTTAAGATGTAATAAGAGTATTGTTGCTAATTTACGTAGAATATATTGGAGAGTTAACCAGCCATTTTCATTATTTAAGAGTGTCGAGCCTGCTGCATTCCCATTTTGCTCAATTCGTCTGCCCGAATATTTTTTTCTCTCATTATATGAGTTATTGTCCAATGATTCAACCGATTCAGTTCTGAAATTACCCTGGAATGGAGCACCTTCATTCTGTCATTTTTTATTTTATAGTCCCCGTTAATTTGTTTCACGATTAATTCGCTATCGGAGTATATATCTATTTTACTTATCTTTAATTCAAGTGTTACTTGAACTCCTTTTAATAGTGCCAGATATTCGGCTTCGTTATTTGTTTTTTCAAATAGTGGTTCAGAAAAAGAAAATACCTCATCTTGATTTATGTAAACTACACCCCCAATTCCGGCTGTTTTTGAATGAAGGTCTGCAGCACCGTCCACATAGAGTACAGCAGATGAATCCTTTCCGGAGTGTTCATTGAGCATGCTGGATAACACCCGTTTATGAATTTCAGCTAAATCATTGGACTGGAGTGCAGAACGGATTGCCTCGATCTGGTCGTGAGTCAATGATTGCATCTTAAGCCTTTATGTATGGATTAGTACCAGATTGGGCTGGGCATTCCTCCCAATAATAACACCAGTTGCATAACATTGATTTTTTTGGGTGAAATTCTCCATCCTTATTGAACGTATCGCGTATTATATCAATTGTTTTTTTCGTTTCATCAATGACCTTGCGGAGCGCAGCCATTGTTCTTATTGATTCAACTCTAATCCCGTGCTGTATAAAATGCCATATCAATTTAATGGATTTAAACTCTTTTACTTCAGCCATCAAACCTATCTGGTATAGCGCCAGTTGATGATCTTTGTCTGCATCATTTTGAGACATGGCTCGCTTACCCGTTTTATAATCATGAATTTCCCAATTCCCGGTACCATCATGATCCAGTCTATCTACTATTCCTTTAATTTTATAACTTTCATCCTGATCAAGGAGAAAAACCATTTCATGCTCATTTGCAATTACATTGTCATCAAAGGGATAGTTTAATCGATAGAAACGGGCAAGGCATTTTTCACCTAAATGAAAATAATCCCGCGCAGTTTTATCCCGGTATACAATTGCAACACGATCATGCCATTTTTCTTTCCAGAGGGATCTGTGAAGTTTGAATACTTCATCTGCTAAAGGTACCACACTAGATTTCACCTGCGTAAATAAATATTCTATGGATTCATGAACCCGTTTACCCAGGAACGCTTCTATTCCCTCATCTTTTTTATAAATTTGATTTATGTAGCGGTATTTAAATTGAGCAGGGCATTTTTTAAAAGACTGTATCCCACTATGGGAAAACCGTTCCAGGATCATAGTCCAGCGCCTAAAAAGGGTGTGTCTAAACGATAATCACCAAAACCATTCTGATCTCTAAAAACAAATTGTTTACTGATCTTGTAATAGCTCCAGACCTGGTAAAGAGAAGCGGTTGAAGTGGATGGATTTGTGCGTTGAATTTCATCCGGTGGACCAAATAATATATAGATCATTCCACGATCTGTTTCCCATCCGGGCTGCCAAGCATCAAAATGTTCATTAGTATACCACACCCGACCATAATATTCTTCCATTAATTCGTTGTATTCTGTTGTCGGGGTTGGATCCCTTTCTTTCCACAAGGTATAAAATATTTGTTCTTTATTTTTTTTTGATTGTCCCTTCAAGGAAACTCTTTCTTCATTTGTCATCACATATTTCATCTGTTTTAGTGCTAGATCAATATTATGGACAAAATTAGACACCCCTGGCTTATAGGTTATAAAGGAAACTTTTTTTTCATCCGTACTCTTTTTCTGAGTTAAAACAATCCTAAAATCATTTTTCAATGAGCTAAACTTATTTGAGGGAATAAAAATAGTTTCATTGAAATAACCTTTTTCTCCGCTTCCTTTAAATCTTTGAATTAAAGAATCAACAGCTGTTCCATTCGTTAAAAATATATCTACTTCAAAGGCTCCAGGGTTTACAAAACCTGAAATGTTCAAATCAACTCCCTGACCAATTTCTCTGACCCTATACCCCCGGGTTGGGATCTTCCCTTTTTTGAACCCCCACTCCCCAGCAAGTTCTAATAAAAAATTAGGCTTCATTAATGTCGGTCTTTTGGTGTAGTCTCTTAGATCAATTTTCTTTTTTAAGATACCCTTCTTTCGGGTATCGGAGTCCTGAAGTTCACCGACCACTTCATATTTTTTCCCCACCGGCATAGTGAAAATGGTGAAATGTTTACGATTCTTAACAACTGATTTAGAATCCGTATAGGAACTGACTTTGATGGAATCGGTCCAGACCTGATGGGCAAGGTCCTGGCCATGTTTATCCTTAATTCCGATTGATGCCTGATAGGATGCTGAAAATAAATCTCCTTTTTTTACAAATTGAAGTGTATAAAAAGGAATTTCAATGTAGGTAACAATTTTGATGGAATCGGAATCCATTGCTTCTGTGAATGGAACCAAGAGAAATTTTTCCACATTCGACTTTTGTTTTTTTGACCGACCGTATCTCTGGGTAAACCCAATACTAGTCAGGATAAGTAATGTGACGATGTATATGATTGAGCGTCTTATAAGTCTCTTTTCCATTTGAATTTTACCAATCCGTTTGATGTTCCAAGCCAAAGAGTGTTTCCTTCCAGAACAATTTCATTTCCCTGTCCAAGAAAAGAGAAGGAATAATCTTTAACAAAGCCAGTTTTCTTATTCACCCTTACCAAACCATCTTCCGTGCCTAAAAACAGGTATCTTTTATTCACTGCCAAGGAATATACTGTTTTATCGTGGTATACACCTGAAGTAAAAATAAGATCCCACACTTTTTCTTCCATGTCGAATTTAGCGATACCCATATCGCCAACAACATAGATTACTCTTTCAAATTCCTGAATGGCAGTGATCCGATGCATTTGTTCCGGAAAATCTTTTCTGCCCATATCATGCCCCTGCCTTAATTGCGGATTATCTTCCGAATATATAAATATACCCGATCTTGAACCAATCCATATTTTATCTTCGATGCCCTCAATATCATAAACCGGAACCTGGTTAAATAAATATTCTATGCCAATGGGGTCTTCACGCCGTGTAGACCGTTCAATACGCCGTAATCCCATGGATGACCCTGTCCAAACATGAACCGGATCTCCATAAAGATCCCATATTTTTCCTGGAGGTGCTCCTCTTTCTTCACCCAAGGTACGCCAGAAATCTTCTTTTCTGTCAAATACGAGTAAAATATTGTCACCTCCGGCCCACAATTCAGAATCGGTGGCATACAAAGAAAAAATGGGGGATGGAGTCATGTTAATTGTTTCTTCAAATGAGTAGACCTGGGATTCAATGGAGCGTGGATCCATCCAGGAAATACCTTTCGATGAAACAAAATCCTGGCTGCCCAGCCAAAGTGTATTTCCATCATCATAGATTGCTGTAACATCGGTATTTGAAATATCGGGAATTAAAGGTGAAAATGTCTCCATAGTAGTTGTACCATAGAAAACAGTTCCGTCCTCAGCACCGGCAAATACATTTCCATGTCGCCCAATAAATCCCGTTGTTATAGGAATTCTTCTGCCGAGTCTATCAATCAGGTCATCGCCATTTAAAATCCACCCATCCATGACACTATAATTCATAAAAATTTCATTAAGATCGCTTTGACCCGTATAGGGACCACTGCTCCATTGTATTGAAATCTCGTCCGGTGAAGGATAGATTCCTATCAGGGTACCCGATGAATGATCTAATTTTATATAAGATGATCGTGCCTGAAGCCAGATGAAGTTTGAGGATGAACCTATCCGCTTGATCCTGTCATATCTTGAAAGACCGATGGTTTGGAGATCGTTGGCATACCAGTCTCCTTCCCTTGAAAATGAATATTGGATATGGTCCGGTGAAGCCACCCAGATTAAACCGGTCTGCATATCAAAATGAGTTGCTGTAATATGATTATCTTTTAATCCTTGAGCCGTTGTGATCGGATCATCAAAATTATTTCCAAAAAGATTAAACCGTTTCAGTCCCCCTGATTCTGTACCAATATAGGCAAATGTGTATCCCTCTGTAATGGACGTAATCGAGCCTGCTCCTCGATACAATACCCAGTCAAAAGGACGAAAGCGGGAATCAGGTTGCCCACTGATCTGGGTAAGTACGATAAACAGGTAAATAAATATAAATAAACGGCCCATCATCCGATTGCAATTCAATCGCGATGGTGGTTTATTATTTCAACTAAGGTATTGGTATTCACAGGCACAACCCCGACTTCTTCGCATACACGGCCTGCAGCAATATTTGCCAGCCATGCTGATTCGGACGGTTCAACTCCACACAGATCACATAGGGTAAAGGTTGCAATAACCGTATCTCCTGCTCCAGATACATCGTGTACGGACCGAGCCTGAGTTGGAATCTTCTTCTTTTCTTTGTTATAAAAAAGGGCCATCCCATCAGATCCCAATGTGACTAAGAGAATCTCATATTGGTTATCTGATCTTAATGATTTCGCAGCCGATTCAAATGCGGAAGGGCTTTCCACATTTTTATAAAATTCTGATAGGTTAGGTTTAAATAAACGGGCACCTGAGTACGCTGAAAAATTAGTTTCTTTAGGATCGACATACACCGGTATTGAATTCTGTTTCGCCTCATCCATGATCCACTGGATAGTTTCTTTAGAAAATATACCTTTCTCATAATCCTGAAGAATAATGCCATCTACAGCCGTCATTGATTTGGTAATGGATGCTTTTAAGGACTCAGTAACCTCTGATGATGGATGATCTATAATTTCATCATCCATTCGCACCACTTGCTGACCCTGGGCCATGACCCGGGTTTTTACTGTTGTTTGATGATTGTCTTCAATGAGATATTGAAAAGAGTACCTATTGTCCTTTTTCAATATGGATTGTAAAGTTTCACCGTCTGGATCGTCACCTATAAGGCCAATGAGTGTGACTTCACCGCCTAATCCATGAATATTTTCTGCCACATTCGCAGCACCACCGGCATGATAATCTTTTTTTTCTACTTTTACCACCGGAACAGGTGCTTCCGGAGACATTCGATCCACACTACCCCAGACATATTTATCCAGCATTACATCACCGATAACAAGGATGTGTTTTTTGGAAAATTGAGATAATAAATGCTCTATATTGATATTCATGTTATGATTCAATCAGAAATTTCAATCCGGGGACATTAATGATATTCCAAAAACCATAAAACGATTTTTTACCTTCGGTTGCGGTTCTGCCTTTTCTTTTTGTTTCGATGATTATGGTGATGTTTCCTTTCAGATTTATTATTTCTGTTTGTTTTTCTTGATATACCTGGACGGATTTTTGAAATATGCCCATGATCCATATAAATCAGAACAGATGCGAAATGCTTCAGGTTTATATCAGATGGGGCACTTAATACTATGGTTGTACCTAAGGTCCGATTCATCTTTGTAATTTGATTACGGAAATCCTTTTCCATACCTCCATTGAAATACATACCGTAATCATCGATTAATAAAACACGGGGATCCACTTCACAGGCCAGGATCATTCCCAACCAGTGAAGTTCACCTCTGGAAATTTCTTTAATTTTACGATTCCATAAATTTTTAAAACTTCCTTCATTAAAATACCGATTTTCAATTACATTTTTTTTCTTGCCAAATTTTCCTGCAACGTAGGAGGACACAGTTTGACCCGAACCATGAATTTCTGGATGCCGTGAATAAAAAACTTCATCGTGCGCAACAATCCTGCCTAACCAGTTTCTTTCATAGGGTTGATCATCGTAAAGGACGACACCGGATGACTGCTGTTCAACACCAGAGAGTATATTAAATAAAGTGGATTTACCGCTTCCCACCGTCCCGATAACTCCATATATAGTTCCGGGGTGTATTTCGAGTTTATTGACCTTTAATGCTTTATAAGAGCCAAAGGACTTCTCCAAGTCCGTGACCTTAAAAATCAGTCTTTTTGTCTGTGCCATTTTCTTATCCTTTCAGGACCTTTGGTCCATTGGAAAAGGGAATGGTTCTTTAAGCGATTTGTAAAACTATTGTTCCAGCCACCGTTCAGCATCTAAGGCTGCCATACAGCCTGTTCCGGCAGCAGTTACAGCCTGGCGGTACACATGATCCTGTACGTCACCACAGGCAAACACCCCTTCAAGGCTAGTATGTGTAGAGTCTGATTGTGTGATGATGTATCCTTGATCATCCATATTAAGGCTGCCGTTGAATAATTGTGTATTCGGCAAATGCCCAATAGCCATAAACACCCCTTCACATGCCATCTCACGGACATCGCCCGTTTTGGTATCCTTAAGTAGAACAGCCGTTACACCAGATAACAGTGAACCCAGAATATCTTCAACTGTCGAATTGTACTCAACTGATATTTTGGGATTTGACAATGCACGGTCTACCATGATCTTGGATGCCCGGAATTCTTCCCGGCGGTGAACCAGCACAACTTCAGATGCAAACTTGGTTAAAAAAGTTGCTTCTTCCATGGCAGAATCACCACCACCAACCACGAGAACTTTTTTCTCTTTAAAAAAAAATCCATCGCAGGTGGCGCAGGCTGATACGCCGTGCCCCATTAACTCTGTTTCTGATTGTAGCCCAAGAAGACGTGCCGATGCACCGGTTGAAATAATAATCGCTTCTGCGGAATATTCTTCATCATTGACCCATACGGAGTAAGGCTGTTTAGAAAAATCAACTTTATCTACTGTTTTGAATACACATTCTGCACCAAAACGTTGTGCCTGTTTTCTAAACTCATCCATCATTTCAGGTCCCATGATGCCATCTGGAAAACCGGGATAATTTTCAACATCCGTTGTAATGGTAAGTTGACCACCTGGTTGGGAACCTTCAAATACAAGGGGTTCTAAATTAGCCCTTGCTGAATAAATTGCTGCAGTGAGTCCTGCAGGTCCTGAGCCAATGATAATGACCTTTCGCTTCATTTCCCTTTTCGTTTGTAATTAATTAAATAACTTCTTTCAAAATATCGGTAATGCTCCCTTTGGGTACTGCACCGACAATTTGATTAACAACTTCCCCATCTTTTATAACCAGTAAGGTGGGAATACTTCTCACGCCAAATTTCATGGCGGTATTCTGGTTTTGATCCACGTCAACTTTACCTACCTTAACTTGGCCCTCATACTCGCCAGCTATTTCTTCAATAACGGGCGCAATTGCTTTACAGGGTCCGCACCATACGGCCCAAAAGTCAATCAGTACAGGCAGGTCAGATTGAGTGACATCGGTATCAAAATTTTCATCGGTAAATTCATGTACATTTAAAGACATATTAATAAATACTCCTAATTGTTAATAAATATAGACCATTAAGTTATGACAACTCCTTGAGTCCTTGGAATTAAAATATGCAATTTTGACCCAACTCAATCTATGGTAAGTGTATCAGACACTATGTCGGAGGGTAGTTTCAAATAATGTTCTGAAATAGTAAAGGTAGGGTCACCACCAAACGCTGATGCCAGTCCATCAGGAAAATATTCATGACCAATTAGGAAATAGGGTAAAACTTCATAGGCATTAACCGGAAGATCTAATGAATCGCTCAATATGTAATACGTCCAAGTCAGGGCCGTATCATGGGGGTAGTTGAGCGTATGTATTTCATCTTCAATTGTAATTCCAGATTCATTTGTTATTGAATACCGATAGGAAGCCACAGTATCATCATCAAGAGCTCTAAAGATGATTCCAGAGTGGAAGTCATTATGAGCCCAAGTGAATTTGTAGGCATTAATAGAAACAGAAGAATGAATATTCAAATGGAAGGACAACCGAACTGTGTCACGGAAACTTAATGAAGTGCCTCCAAAGTGGAGTTCAACCGTACCAGAAAATATCTTTTTTAATTCTATCGTATTTAATAGTTGCCCATCGGTCGAAAAATTGGTTTGATCACGAGAAAACACTCCATTTGTAAAATAAACCGTAGCTGAATCCATGCTGTAATTATGAATAAAAAAATAGAGTTTGACCGGGCCTGAAATGGTTCCAGAGTTTGATTGGGTGTTCGGAATTGGAATTGAAAAAACTCCGTCTGGTTCTGTGGTGGTATATAGATCAAGTGTTTCTACCCATATCGATACGGGAATACCCGTCTCATTATTCTCAGCATGCACAATTCCGGATAAAGTGAGTTCATTTTTTTTTGCATCTTCCCAGAACGGATTGGATGTACATGAAATGCTTACAAGAAGGAATGAAAGTGCACCCAATCTTATCATTTGTATGCCAGTGTTAATTTGACTGTATAACGGCGGTCGTAGATTGAAACGCCATCTAATTGCTGAGCAGTATTATTCAAATTTCTTCCCGATAAACTGAGTATTCCTTTGAAGTGTCTATAATTTATATCCGTTGAAAGGTTTATATCGTAATTGGTAATGGGTTCTAAAAAATTAGGTTTAATGGCTCCCGAACTCTTTACAGTAGTAATTTGACGGGAACTTTCGCCTCTGTGAATGAGATCCAGATTAAACCATTTATTATGTATTGAAATCGTATTCCTAATCATTCTTTCCGGCTGGAGTTGAAAGGCCATTGGATCAGAAAAATAATAATAGGAAAAAGTTGATGTGTAATGGATCCATTTTCTCCTGGGTTTGAATACTAAATGTGAATCAAAACCGGAAAGACGGGCTTCGCCAATGTTAAAAGGAAACTGGACTGGCGCTCCAGACAACTGGAATTGTTTTATTTTATCTGTATAATGATATCGGAACCAGGAAATCGTCATTGAGTATGATCGTTCACTTTCCTGAACCACATTTTTCATCTTAAACCCCAATTCATAGGTTGATTTGTGCTCAGGTACTATATCAGATAAACCAGAAATCAATGTTTGTGTCTGGTTTGCAATGATTTCGCCCAAACTGGGTACACGGAATACATTACCCATGTTCGCATACATTAATATCCTTTTATCAGGTTGTTTATTTAAAACGGATGCTGTAAACAGGGAGTTTGTAAGGTTCCAGAAATTATGGGGCATATAGATACCGAATGAAGTATCAGGCACATCGGATACCCTATGCTTACTAAATACGACTTTTACGTCCTTTAGCTGAAATTTTTTATCTTCTTCAGGCTGGTAGATTTCAAATGATCCTGTAAAGGTAGAATTTTGCCTGCGGATAAAGACGGGTAATGTATCTACGTCCCAATCTGAAGCTGGGTAGGATGACTCATTTGCAATCCGGATAGTAGCATGTTTAATATCCTTCTCAAATTCAAAACCAAATCCCCGGTTGGTATCCTTTTTATTCCTTGAAGCAATAGTTGTAGCCTCATAGCCTCTATACTGTTGATATAACCCATAGAGAGTAATGGAACCGCCCAATGGATGGACGTGATTCAATTTAACTATGATATTTTCCATGCTTACATCAACAGAATCACTGGTTCGATTATTTTTAAAGGTTTTTGCATTTTGCAAACCCATGAACCGAATTTCAAAGTTCTTGCCATTTCTTAATCCAGTATTCACAAATATTCGCTGATGATGTGTATGTATTTCCGGTGCAGATGTGTCACTATATACTTGAGAAAATTGTCCTTCTCCCATTCCTGAATTAAGGGTGGCGTATTTGAAACCCAGAGATCCAAATCCATTATAGCTACCATAGTTATAGGTGCCAAATTGCTGGTTAAATAGAGCACTGTTCCCATAGCTCATTTTTGGAATAAAGTTGATGGTTCCTGATGATGAAAGGGCTTTTTCATGCCCTCCCTTCACTAATTCCATACCTGATAATCCGGTTGTGGAAAACATGGAAAGATCCAGTAATGGATCACCCATTGTATTTATACGGACACCATCATAAAGGAAAACCAATTCTTCAGCAGTAGATGCTCTAACAGAAGCGGTCTTTTGCCCCGTCATGGTTTCATTTAATAAAATGGACTGTTCCGAAAAAAGTGCATCGCCCACATCCATAAATCCTCGCAAGGATAATTCTTCCATATCCAGGTGAATAACACTGTTTTTTTCTTCAAAAGGATCAAACTGGGTTCGACTGGCGGCAGTGACATCCAATGAATCCATTTCTAGGACCTTCTCTTTGAGTATAATGGTTGTACCATTCTTGAATAATATTGCGTTCACCGTGTCTGGTATATATCCAACATGATTGAAACTTAATTTTCTATCTTTAACAGGGATAATGAATGAAAACTCTCCTTCCTTATTGGACTGAGTACCCGTTCTCGATGGATGGGAAACAACATTGACACTTGCAAGATGCATTCCAATTTCATTAACCACCAGCCCTTCAATAGGTTTTGTTTGGGATAATAAAAAAGATGAAAAAAGAAGTATAGTTACAGGACGTACAGATCGCATTAAGGTATGGGAGTTATCTCTAATGCCCTATTTAATTTCTGAGCATCTTGGATAAATCTTCTTTAAGCACTGCCGAAGCTGTCAGCAATCCTGAAAAGATCGCACTGGAAACGCCAACCGTAGTGACATCCTGACCCGTAAAATAGAGATTCTTGATATCGGATTGGGGGCGCAGCCAGCGCTGGCGAAAACGCTGGGGAGAATGATCGATGCCATACATTTCACCTTTTTGGTAATTCGCAAGGTCCCGGACAGTCAACGGAGTTGATAATTCCTTATAATCCAGGGAATCTTCAATGCCTTTCACATGCTTGAAAACAATATCCAGGATTCGTTCAGAAAGTTTTTCCTTTTCTGCTTCATAGTCTTCACCACGCTTTTTCCATTCCAGGTGTTCCCACTTTTTATACCAGTCCCAACGGCTCAGGGTAATAGCTTCCATCGTCGCAGAGTTGGGATGTTTTTCATCCCAGGCGCCATCTTTTGCAGATGGGAATGAAACATACACAACCGGGAAATCTGCTTCAGGGTTGTCAATATAATTATTTACAGCTTTATCATGATTATAATCAGGGTAAATCCAAAGATTCGTATTGCTTAATCCAAGATCATTCGCAGATTTATTTAGCCCCATATGCAGGCAAACGTAACTCTTGGTTTGTTCAATACTTTTAAAGTTATTGTTCATGTTTGGTGGGATATTATTATCATTCCCTAAAAGCACATTAAGGGTATTAGCCACACCCGCATTGCTAATAATGTTTTTTGATTCGATACTATCCCCATTTTCCATAATGACGCCCACTGCAGCACCACGATGTAATTTTATTTCTTTTACACCCGCATTTACCGCGAGGACACCATCATTTTTTTCGATCAAGTCAGAAATGGTTTCAGCAATTCTCCTGGACGACCCTGTTGGATAATTTCCTCCATCCAGGTAATGTTGAGCCACGAAGGCATGCATTGCAAAACTGCTCTGTGCCGGCGGCAACCCATAATCACCCCATTGTCCCGTGAGCACACCAATCAATTTTGGGTCCTGGGTCAGGCTGGATAAAACATCGAGCGTAGTAGAATCTGAATATTTGAAAAATTTTCTAGTCATAAATGGATATGTAACTGCACCCAACACCCCTGACAATGCCTTATTACTGAAATAAGAACGGGAACTTTTAACAGCTTTATTCAAAAGATCCATATAAGTCATAATTGCCGATTCTTCCCTAGGAAAATAGCCAATCATATCATCAATAAACTGCTGTCGGGGTGCTACAAAATCATAGGATTGATCTGGGAAAATGATTCGGTCGTAATTTTTATCCATAGGTGACCATTCCAATTTTCCATCTGAGATTATGTCAAACAATTTTCGAATGACAGAATAGGATTTGTGGACCTGACCAATATAGTGAATACCTACATCCCATTCGTAATTATCCCTCCTGAAGGTGTGGGTCCAGCCTCCTATCTTGAAATGTTTTTCTAATACCAGGACACGTTTGCCCTTTAAACCAAGTAAAGCAGCTGTACATAAACCACCAATTCCAGACCCTATTATGATTGCATCAAAGGATTGATTGGCTATTGCAGAATTATATGTTTTCCATTTTTTCATATTCTGGTCCCTGAATGATGTGAATCTATTTTAAATCTGTACAACATAAAACATTGATGGAAACCATAAATAACAATCCATTAATATCCATACTTATGTAGAATCAGTGGATTCATCGGAGATTCAAAAGGAATATTTGTTTTGAATGGATTGGACTATTTTTTACTTATCGGAGACTTTACGGTTGCCACTGCACTGGTGATCGGATTTTATTTCGCATACAAAAATAACCGCATCTCTTCAGAATATTACACACTATTCTGGATTGGGTGTTTTATTGGATCCGCATGGGAGTTTACGTTTCTCTTCCTGGGTCCGGAATTTCTTCATTCCGTAAAAGAATGGCCCTACGGTCTGGGCGGGTGGCCACGAAAACTAAGTCATTCCATCTGGGACGGAGGTTTATTTATGGTGGGCATCTACTTCTGTGAAAGATTCCTTCCAGATCCTTTATTCAGGTCATTCAATAAAAAGGAACTGGGCATCATGCTGTCCTGGGGAATATTCCAGGAATTACTGGTAGAATACCTTTTTAACGGACGAGTCTGGATCTATGAGCCGCTTCCCTGGAATCCTATTATTATCCCAGTCTTACCCGGTTCAGCCCCCTTATCACCGGGCTATACTTTAATTCCCCAGGCTGTATGGATTATTGCACCGATTCTTTTTTATTTGATCTGTTTACGAATCATGCAAACAAAAAACCCCGCTATTTAACGGGGCTTAATGCTATTTAATCGGTTTTATTGATTCTGGTCTGGCGCTGCCTACGTTTTTTCCAATTCTTGAAACCAGATATAACCGAGCGCAGCTGTAACACTTGAAGCGATACATGCACCCATTAAGGCACCATCATAGAGATTGGTAACACCGCTTGCCATTTGACCTGCTATTGTTATTGTAGCTGTTATAATTGGAATTAAGGGTGGATTGAATCGCAGTATCTCTTTATGCAATAAATAAAATACACCTGCCAATACCGTGCCAGAGATGAACCATAAAGGTAAAGATTCAAACGCACCCTTACTGGAAGATGCCTGCGCTAGGCCTATTAGCAATAGATACACCATGGTCAAGGGCACTTTTCTGGTCCAGTTCCGGCTCAGGTAACTCACTGAAATAGAAATTGCCAAAACGACCAGGGTCAGTTGAACATAATTAGAAATGGTAGATAGCACTCTTTCCAAAGTGGGAATTTGAGCATTCAGTAACGAATACCAGCCAATATTAGGACCTAAGGATGGAAATACAGAATGAACAGCAGCAAAAATACCCGCTAAGAGTAGACCAATGTATATTCCTTTTTCAAGACGAATTTTAGACTGAACTGGCATCACATGATGAATCATATTATGAGTAGCTCCAACCAAAACAGCCCTTAACATACCCATGAATATTATTCCAATGACGCCCAACAGAAGAACCTGGAATAATTGGTCACTATAAGGTTCAGATGTTTTGAAACCCCATAATGTGTTGGGCATGGTATTCCACATGTTCATTAATCCAATAACAGCAAAGAACACAAATGCTTTCAAAAATAAAGCAGTATTAAACTGTTTTTTACTCCAGCGAATAACACCCAGAATCGTTATGTATGCAATTGAAAGTATAATTGTCAGCATTATAATAAACTGCAGGGGTGTATTTTTTGCATTTTTCTCCTGCTCTGCTCTTGACCATTCTTCAGGAACATGGACCTCTCGCCATGAATCTGATACCTGGTCTCCCGCCATTAATACCCTTAATCTCAACTCACCTTCATTGAGTTTAACCCCGGTTGTGTCCCGAAAAAGGAATTCCCAATCCAGACGGTTTGGTTTTTTGAAGGAACGAGCCTCCAGTTCTATAATATCATCAGACCCAAAATTGTAGGTTTCACTGATGAATTCCAGGGCTAATGATCTCGCATCATCTTCATTCAAAGATGCACCTTCCCGACCTTCAGGAAGAGAATGCCTTAGTCGAGTAACATTGCCCTGTTGATTGACCCAACAGGCATATTCTTCCGCTCGCTCTGCAACATCACCTTCGTATAGCCTGTAGCGTACCATCCAGTTTGGTTCTATAAGATAATCACCCAAAAGATCGTGGTATGTTTCTTTGCCAGCGGTCTGCCAGATGAATCGATATTCCTTACGGTCCCAGGATTGGTGCTGGCTTTCCTGGGTCCAAGAATCTTTAGGCGAAAAACCATCTTCAATCAACGCTTTTTCTGCAGTCTGCAGTGCATCCAACCTGGAGATTTCCATAGTGGGATGATCCACTTCAAACCTGGATAGTAACACCCACATGATTAATCCTGCTACTGCAAGGGCTATAAGTGATTCTTTTTTTGCAAGCTTAGACTCAGGCCTGTCAGATTCAATAGAGCTGGATACGTCGGTTTCTTTCCCTTCTGGAGCAGGAGGCACAGTCCAGTCATGGTTATATACGGTACCTGGAGTTATTGCCCACTGCCCTGCTCTCTGTCGGTAATAGAGCACGACCCATAACGGCACAAGCAGGAACAGGATAATCATGAAGCGATGGACCCATATACCGGGAACATCAGCGATAAACAGCTGCATAGAAATCATTGCAACATCATATGCATAATGCATTATAATTCCAGCGAGCAAGCCAAACCGTAAATAGATGAATCCAAATGCCAGGGATGGGATCAATAACTCTACAACTCTTGCGTAGGCTGGTTGGACAGGGTAATTCGCATGAGCTGCGGCAAAAATAAGCGCCTGTAGCCCCATGGCTAGACCAATAAAAAGATTTCGTTTGCCATACCGATCACCAATCAAAGCCGCACCGGCAAGGGGTACAGCCCGGAATAGACATTCTTCCCAGAAACCAGCACCAAGAGAGATCCCAATGGATGTGAGCCATGGAAAATATGCCGCCAGTATATTTGGATTATAATCCGTATCTGCTGGCGACCACCAGCCGAGTGTTTTTGTTACAAAAGTGTAAAATGCTATCGCATAAAACATGAATAATCCTGTAGCCAGGTACCCGCCAATGGTTTGGCCTAAAACAGGTAATGAGTTACCAGCATTTGGTGACCACAGCCGCCAGAACTGGATCTTGTTGGGAAACGCCTTCCTGGTCAAGCTTTCAGCAGCAATAAATGACACTGTATAAAGAGCCGACTGTATCAGGAAAATGAATACAGCTTGTATTATGATCTGTATCAAGAAACTATTTGTTGTAATTGCTGTATTGTAGTTCATCCACATCATGGGCATAAAATTCAATTGTACCAGGGACTGGAACAGGCCAACAACCATGCCCCAGATCATTGCTTTCTTCCATAACACTCTCCGCTGCCGCAATAGAATGAAAATCCCAACCAGACACCCAAATAACACATAGATGACATATATTGCCATCGTTGCTGAAAAAGCGATCGTATCATTCGCGGACCGCATTTCACTGAAACGCCGCTTGAATGCTTCAGGAACCTGGGCATAATGATTATATTCCCCTAAAACATCTCCCTGAACTTTTAGATTAAATCGTAAAAAACCATTTTCCCCCATTGAAAACCCTGATCGCTGGTAAGTAAAACTGTGATCAACCCTTCCACCAGGCTGTGTTTTTTCTGATTCTTCGACTAATTCATATTTTTCAAGATCTATTGACCATTCATCCTTAAGACCTGCCATAGCTATGGCAAATGCAGAGTCCCTGCTTAAAGCCGCTCCAGGTTCATCTTCACCCAGTTTCTGCCTGAAGGAATAGGGCTTCCCAGCAGGAGTAAACCAGACTTCCATTTCATTTGGATTCTGCTCTTGGAAATGGCGTACTTTCCATACATACGGGTAATATAAACCATCCTGGTAGAGCATCTTGAAAGTATCCAACCCTCCGCCTTCCAACTCTACAAAGGTTTGCAGATTACGATCTCCATCAAAGGAAACTGCGGTGCGATACTCTCCTGGTAACCAATTATATTTTTTAGATAGTTCTTCAGCCGCATCTAGGGCCATTTCGCGGTTCATTTTGATATCAACAGATAGGGCAGGAAATGCTTCATGGTAGTTTTTAGCAAAATAAACTACACCGCCAATAGACAATGCAGTGAATATGATCCAGAATAATGGTTTTTTAGTCACTGATACTCCCTTTTAATGAAAACATTAATCTTAAGAAAATAATAATCTATTTAAGGTTCACTGTATATGAATTTAATCTTTGAAATAATACCAACCTGCCATACAGAAAATATAGATCAATGCGTAAACAAAAGTATTAATAAAAGTGAGTTGGTTTGAGTAATACCTCCAAAGCAAAAGCGTTACAACAAAGAGTTCTATTCCAATAATTTGTTTTTGCCTTTTATTCATAGGTCATCAACAAATCCGGACACAGAAATA
>Ga0209753_1000481_pt1 | contig 16679 bp, 13 predicted proteins | sample METZYME_3_550m_FD_187550 | JGI IMG/M metagenome (GOLD analysis project Ga0209753, IMG submission 187550) | Marine microbial communities from oxygen minimum zone in mesopelagic equatorial Pacific - METZYME_3_550m (SPAdes) (version 2) | ecosystem: Environmental > Aquatic > Marine > Oceanic... | reverse complement strand
CGGTCAAGCCGGATGTTGGAGATGTCAAGGATGACGCCAAGGAGGGTGGCAAGGAACGCCCGAAATTCGATGTCGCAAAAATCAAGGAGCGCCTCAAGGCCGCCTTCGACAAGCGCAAAAAGAAACGTGGCGACGCCAAGAAAGAAGGTAACGAAGTCCGGGGCAAGGGTGGACGTGCATTTGGCAAACTCGTCCGGGACGACGAAAAGATCAAGGAACTCCGCGATGCCTTCAAAGCAGCCGCAAAGGAGCAGCACGAGAAGGTCAAGGGTCTGCACGGGCAGCTGAAGGACGCCTCCGATGAGGAAAAGGACGGCTTGCGCGAGCAGTTGAAGGGCCTACGAACCGAATGGGTCGAAAACATGAAGGGCAACCGCGAAGAGGTTCGCGCCCGCCTCAAGGAGATCCGCGAGGAGTTCAAGAACAAGCGTGACGAGGTCATCGACGCCAACGATGACGGCGACGACGGCGGCGAATAAGCCCAGACTTAAGTTAACAGTTTACGGCAGGCAGCGGAAACGCTGCCTGCTTTTTTTTTAATCGCTTGGCCAAGCGCAAAGTTCCGGCTTGCAACAGGCGAGTGACTGGACGACTAACTTCGCCAACGGCCATGCCGGACTACTCTTCAGACAGCGCACTGGTCTTGGTGGCGCATGGCTCGACGCTGAACGCCGATTCAGCCAAGCCAGCACGCCAGCACGCCGCTGAACTGCGTTCGCGCCAACTGTTCGCCGAGGTGCGGGAAGGGTTCCTCAAGCAGCAACCCGCTGTGGGCGGCGTGCTGCGCAGCGTCACGGCCCGGCGCGTCTTCATCGTGCCGCTGTTCATCAGCGAGGGTTACTTCACGGAGGAAGTGCTGCCCCTCGAGCTTGGTTTCCAGACAAACGATGACGGATCCTTCGGGCGTGTCCGCCAAAACGACGGGCAGACCCTGTACTACTGCGGCGTAGTCGGCACGCACGCGAGCATGACCGGCGCGTTGCTGTCCCGCGCCAGGGGGATCGTGGAGAAACACCCGTTCCCCCAACGCCCAAAACCGGGTGACACAACGCTGTTTATCGCCGGGCATGGCACCTCCAAAAATGAAAACTCACGAAAGGCCATCGAGCAGCAGGTGACATTGATTCGGAACAAGCGTGAGTATGCCGATGTGCGGGCGGTGTTTCTCGAGGAGAAGCCACGCGTTGAATCATGCTACGAATTGGCCGCCACGCGGAACATCGTCATCGTGCCGTTTTTTATCAGCGACGGTCTGCACTCGTGCCAGGACATCCCGGTAAAGCTGGGCGAGCCGGAAAAACGGGTGCAACAGCGCCTGGCCAACGGCCAGCCGACCTGGGTGAATCCCACCGAGCGACATGGCAAACGCATCTGGTACTCGGCCAGCATCGGCACCGAGCCATTCCTTGCGGAAGTGATCCTTGAGCGGGTGAACGAGGCGTCTGCTGGGAAATGATCAGCCGATCTGGTGACAAAACATCCCGTCGCGCAGCTTGGGTTCAAACCAAGTGCTCTTCGGCGGCATGATGCCGCCGCCATCAGCGATGCTCATCAGATCCTCAATGCTCGTCGGGTGCATAGAAAACGCGCAGGCGAATTCCCCATCGTCCACCAGTTTCACCAATTCTCCCGTACCCCGGATGCCGCCGACGAAGGCGATACGTTCGCTGCGACGCGGATCGTCGATGCCCAGCAGCGGCCGCAGGGCGTGATCCTGCAAAATACTGACGTCAAGTTGATTGATCGGATTGTCCGGATCGATCGAACTGGCCTTGGGCCGCAGCGTACGCCACCGGCCCTCGAGGTAGAGGCAGATTTCGTGTTTGCCTTTTGGCTTGGCCAAGCCGCTATCCTCGATATCGAACGCTTGGCCAAGCGCGCCGAAAAACACCTCCGGCGACCGGCCGTTCAGGTCGCGCACGGCACGATTGTAGGCCAGTATTTGCACCTGGTCGTGCGGGAAGAGCACGGTCAAAAAAAGATCGCTGCTTCCGCTGCTGGATCGTCGCTTGGCCACCCGCGATGCCGCGGCGCTGCGGTGATGCCCGTCGGCGATGTATAGGTTCGGGATTGAATCGAACCGACTCTTGATGAACTGGGTGTCCTCTTCCGATACCAGCGTCCACGACGTGTGCTGCACGCCGTCGGGCGAGGTGAAGTTGATGTCCGGTTCACCGCTGGCGATGCGACCTAACAACTCGTCCAGCCCGGCATCGGCCGGGTAGGTCAAAAACACCGGGCCGGTCTGTGCGTCGAGTGCCTCGAGGTGGGCGACGCGGTCGTCCTCTTTTTCGGGTCGAGTGAACTCGTGCCTGCGGATGGTGTTTGCATCGTACTCGGTGCAGTTGGCCAAGGCGACAAGGCCAAGCTGTCGATGCTCTCCCATGATTTGTCGGTAGAGGTAATAGTGCGCCTGGTCATCCTTGCGCAGCGTGCCCCCGGCGATGAGGCGGTCAAAGTTTTCACGGGCCTTTGCATAAACACTGGGGTCGGTCGGGGCGGTTCCCTCGGGAAGGTCGATTTCCGGCCGACTCACGCGCAAGAAGCTCTGCGGCCGCCCCTCGGCCATTTGCCTGGCCTCGGCGGCGGACATGACGTCGTAGGGGAGTTCGCAAATTTCGGAAGCCCGTCCAAAATCGGGCAAAAGAGCTTGAAAAGGCTTAACGGTCGCCATTGGCGCGGCACGGTAAGGGAGCGCTTGGTCAAGCGCGACGAAAAAACAAGAAATCAACCTAACACGCTGTATTCGAAACACTTGAATCAACAACCCAAACGAACCGGCCTTGCGGTGAATATCTCTTGCTTGCAAATGCCAATGCTACGGAGCCTACTACCCGCCCTTTTTTACCTAACATCAATGAACAACTACACCCATTCAAATCTGAGGAATGTAGCCTTGGTTGGTCATGCTTCGTCCGGCAAGACCATGCTTGGCGAATGCATGCTAGCCTGCTCCGGCAACATCAACCGGCTCGGCAGCGTGATCGAGGGCACCACGGCATCCGACTATCACAAGGCGGAACAGGAGCGACAGTTTTCCATCCACACGTCACTGCTGCATGCCGAGTGGCTGGAGAACCGTTTCAACATTATCGACACCCCAGGCTATCTGGATTTCATCGCCGAGAGCCGCGCGGCACTGAAGGTGGCCGATTTGGCGCTCATCGTCGTCCACGCCACGCACGGCATCGAAATCGGCACCTCGAAAGTGTGGGAGTACGCCGAGGAGTTCGGCTTGGCCAAGATGGTGGTGGTCAACGGGATCGACACCGAGAATGCGCAGTACCAGCCGATCCTGAAGGAACTGGAGGCCACGTTTGGCAAGCGATTCTTCCCGGTCAACATTCCGACCAATCCCGGCCCAGGCTTCAACGAGGCGCTGGATGTGATCCGCAAGTCGAAGCTCACCTACAAGACGGACGGCAGCGGTAAATACGACGAGGCCAAGGTCTCCGGCGCGGAGGCGGAAGAGGTCGAGCAGTTGCACACCCAGTTGATTGAACTTGTGGCCGAGTCGGACGACACGCTGCTGGAAAAATTTTTTGATGCAGGCATCACCGAGGAAGAGCTTCGCGGCGGGCTGCATCAGGCGTTTCAATCCCAGATTTTTATCCCGGTGTTCTTTACATCAAGCGAGACAAACATCGGCGTGGCACGGTTGATGGATTTCATCTCAAAGTACGCCTCCTCACCGGACGACCATAAGGAGACGACCGCCAAGAACGGCGACGGCGAAGAGGTGACTATCAGCCTTGACGACAACGAGGCCGCCGCCTTTGTCTTCAAGACCATCAACGAGCCCCATATCGGCGAGCTGTCTTTCGTCAAGGTAATGGCCGGCACGCTTAAGGCCGGCGAGGACGTCGTCAACACCAATACCGACGAACCCCAGCGGCTGGGGCAAATGTTCATCCTCAACGGCAAGGACCGCGACAAGGTCGAGCAGCTCAACGCCGGCGAAATCGGCGCGCTGGTCAAGCTGAAGAACACCCACACCGGCAACACACTCGCCTCCCCCAAGCGCAAGGTCACCGTGCCTTCCATCGACTATCCCAATCCCAACATCCACGAGGCGCTCAAGCCAAAAAACAAGGGCGATGAGGATAAAATCGCCGTGGGGCTCTCCGCGCTGCACGAGGAGGATCCGTCCTTTCAATACCACGTCGACTCCGAGTTGCACCAGACGGTCATCTCCGGTCAGGGTGAACTGCATTTGCAGGTGGCCATGGAACGGATCAAGGAACGGTTCAACACCGAGATGGAGTTGTCCGCCCCGAAGATTCCCTTCCGCGAAACCATCCGGAGCAACGGCGCGGCGAAGTACCGACACAAAAAGCAGAGCGGCGGCGCCGGCCAGTTCGCCGAGGTCTGGATGCGCGTCGAGCCCGCACCACGCGATCACGGGGTGGAGTTCACCCACTCCCTCGTCGGCCAGAACGTGGATCGCGTGTTCGTGCCCTCCGTGGAAAAGGGAGTCAACAGCGCCTGTACCGACGGCATCATCGCCGGCTACCGCGTGGTGGACGTGAAGATCAACTTTTACGACGGCAAAATGCACCCGGTGGATTCCAAGGACGTCGCCTTCCAAATCGCCGGCAAGCAGGCCTTCCGCGAGGCGTTCCAATCGGCGAAACCCTGCATGCTCGAGCCCATCACCAAGATCGAGGTCAGCGTGCCCGAGGAATTCATGGGGGCCGTCATGGGCGACCTCTCCAGCCGCCGCGGCAAAATCCTGGGCATGGGCGCGGAGGGGGCGTTCCAGGTCGTCCGGGCCGAGGTGCCACAGATGGAGCTGTACCACTACTCCACCAACCTGCGCTCTCTCACCGGCGGCCGGGGCCTGCACACCGAGGAATTTAGCCACTACGAGTTCATGCCCCGCGAGCTCGAGAAAAAAGTGATCACCCAAAGCCAAGCCAAGGACGAGGAGTAGCCGATCAATGCACCAGCATGTCGGAGAGGGATGATTTGAATTTGCGATGGCAAACCGCGAACAGCACCGCAGTCGGGATCACCGCGAAGGTTGAGGCCGCCATCTGCACGCCCTGTGGCGTTCGCTGGCTGACGTCGTAGAGCTTGGCCAAGGCCAACGGCAGGGTCTGCTTGGTTTCGCTGGTCAACACCAGCATCGGGATCAGGTGTTCGTGCCAGGCGAGGATGAAATGGATCATCCCGTAGCTGAGCAGTGCCGGCCAGACCAACGGTAGTAACGTCAAAAACACCCGCAGCTCCGCCGCACCACACACACGCGCCGCCTGCAAATACTCCTCCGGCACTTGTCGAAAAACCTGTGTAAAGTAGATCACACCCAGACCGGTCACCACGCCGGGCAACATCACGCCGAGTAGCGAGTCGCTCAGGCCAAGCTCGTTCACCCACGAGAACAGCGGCACGGCAAAGAGCTGCCGTGGCACGAGAATCAACGCCACGGCCAACACGAACAACAGACGCTTGCCAGAAAACGTAAACCGCGCAAAGGCGTACCCTGCCATCGCGGACAAAGTCACAGCGCCAAACGCCTGGCCAAGCGAGACCGCCAGCGAGTTGCCGAACACGTCCCAAAACGGAACCCACTTGCCTTCAAGTAACTCAACCACGTTCTGCCACTCGTAGTGAGCCGGGAAAAACGCACTGGTCAACGGCTGGAAAAACTCGGCGTTAGTCTTGAATATTCCCAGCACCATCCACAGGAATGGAACGAACACCGCCATCAGAAACGGCCCGAGCAGCAGCAGCGACAACGCGCCGCGCACAGTTTTGCCCTGCGCACTCATGCCGTTCGCCTCCGTAAAAAGAGGGCAACCCAAAGAGCCAACGTCAACAGGGGCAGCAGACTGACACTGATCGCCGACGCGGTACCGTACTCGAAGAACCGCGTTTTTTGGAACACATACGTGACCGTCAACAGCCCTGCATCCGCCGTGCCGCCGGAGCCTCCTAGCAGCACGAACGCGCCGGAGAACAGCGAGAACCCATCGACCACCAAGTACACCGCCACGAACAACAGCACCGGCCGTAGCTGCGGCAGTGTCACGTGCCAAAAGTGTTGCCACCGACTGCCGGTGGCCAAGCGTGCCGCCTCGTAGTACACGCGTGGTATGCCCTCCATGCCGGCCAAGATGAAGAACGTCATGAACCCAGTCCAGCGCCAGACCGCCTGCAGCACCAAGCCGCTGAGAATGAAATCCGGATCTTTCAGCCAGCTGACCGGCTCGAGGCCAAGCGGCATCACGAACAGTTGGTTGAGCAGTCCGTTTTTGCCGTGGAACACCATGAGAAACAGCACTGCCAAGACCGACGGAGGCGTCAGTGCCGGCAATAGCAACGCGAAGGTCATCACCGGGCGGAGCCGCCGGAAGGTCGCGCGGAGCAGGTGCGCCAGCCAGAGTGCCAGCGGCACGATCACGACGATGGATGCCAGCGTGTAGGTGAAGCTGTTGCGCAGCGCGGTGACGTAACGCCCGTCGCTGGCCAAGGCCTTGTAATGCGCGAAGCCGACGTACTCCGCCTGGCCAAGCCCATTGGCCTGAAGGCTCATTTTGATGCCGCCGACAAGCGGGATCACCCAGAACAGCAGCAGGAAAAACAGGAACGGCAGCAGGAAAAGAAACGGCGTCCAGCGCGCCCCGGGAGTTCGCTGGTCGGCTGCGGGCATGACTGAGCTTGAGACTTACAGGCCCGGCCCGGCCGCCTCGAGCATGGTCTTCATTTTGTCGAGCACCTCGGCCGGCTTGAGTTCGCCGTAGATGAGCGACGTGAAGAACGTTTCCTGAAACAGGAACACCGCCTTGGCGCGGTTCGGGTGGCTGACGACTTCCGGCACCTCCGGCGCGAGGCGCACCAGCAGCTCGCCGAATTTCTGGTTGTTGAAGAACTCATTCGGCTGCAGCAACCGCTCATCCTTCCACGCCGGCCGGTACGCCGGGAAGCTGTTGCCGTCGAGGAAACGGCGGGCGTTTGACTCCTTGTTCGTGATGACAAACTCGATGAACTTCCACGCCGCATCCTGTTGCTTGCTGCCCTTGTTGATCATCAGCCCCTGCCCGGCGAAGGTCGATGTGCGGCGGCTCAGCCGCCCGTCCGGCAGCTTCCACGCTGGCAGCGGCATCGCGCCCCACTTGCCTTTCAGGTCGGGGGTGAACTGCTGCAACATGTCGAGCCCGTACCAGTCGGCACCGACCACCGTCAGCACCTCGCCGTACTGGATGGCGCTGTTAAAAAACAGCGGGTCAAAAATTGACGCGCGCTCCGGCACCATGCCGACGCGGGACTTCATCTGTTTCTGCATCCAGCCGAGCACCTCGATCGCCGCCTCGCGGTCGGGATACACCGAGCCGTCCCGGCCAAACAAATCACTGTCGCGCTGCCGCAGCAGGATGCCGAGATACGTGGGGTCGAGCGCGATCATCGACTTGCCATGCTTCTCCACGACCATCTTGCCGGTATCGACCAGTTTCTCCCAGGTGGTCAACGAGTCCGGATCGATGCCCAGTTCCTTGAACAGATCGACACGGTAGTAGAGCACGATCGCGCTGAGCGACTGCGCGATGCCATAGGTTTTACCCTTGTAGGCGAACAAACTTTGGCGGCTCTTTGCGATGTCCTTGTCGAGCTTGGCCTTTTTGATGCGTCCGCTCAGATCGGCGAAAGGCACCTCCCCGCCGAGGAATGCGCCGAACAGCACCTCATCAAGCTGCACCACGTCTGGCGGGTTGATGCCGGTCTTGACCGACACCGCTAGTTTTTCCGGCATTTCACGGAACCCGAATGACTGCACCTTGGCCTCGAACTCATTGTCCACTGTCTCCTTGTACAGCTTGACCATGCCCTCGTAGTAGAGCTGATCCTGAAAGGAACTAATCCAAATATCCAGCGGCTTGGCCTGCAGCGCGCCCGCAAGGGTCAGCCCAAGCGCCATTGAGCCTGCAAAAGCGTATCGAAGTTTCATTTGTTAAGTCGCGGCGGGAAAAATCCACCGAAGCGACGCCGGAGTCAATGCCATAGACGCCTCAGCCCCTCCAACATTCAATCCAAGCGCATGGCTAAACGGATGGCCTGGCTGATATTTTTGACTGTGCTTTTTATGATTGGGACTTGACAGTCCCAGCCTTTCCGATGAGCCCACGTACTCTCCGTGTGCAAGTACAGGAAATGATCAACTCATGATTAACACGCCGAAATTCATTGCTGTTGGCCTTTGCTTTATCGCCGCCCACAAATGCACAACCGCCAAGGAACTAAAGCTGGACGATCTTTTTCCAAAGGATCGACTGTTGGAGGTCAACATTACCATTGCTGAGCAAGACTGGGATAAAATCCGTTATCAAAGGCGCACCCGCGAAAACGCGCTGCCGCCAAGCCGCCAATTCGAGCCGCCCCCTCCCCCATACTCGTACGTCGAAGCCAGCGTGACCATTGATGGCGTGACTTTCCCCAAGGTGGGACTGCGAAAAAAAGGGTTCCTCGGCTCGCAGGACACCACCCGCCCGTCGCTGAAGGTGAAACTGGATTACATTGAAAAAGAGGGAAACATCGATGGCCTGAAGAATTTAACGCTCAACAACAACCGACAGGACACAAGTCTCATGAGCCAGTTCATGGGATACGCTATTTGGGATGCCGCCGGGGCACCCGGCTCGCGCTGCGCCTTTGCCAAGGTCACGGTCAACGGCCGCAACCATGGCGTTTACTGCCACGTGGAAACCATCCGCGAGCCGTTGCTCAGGCGCGAGTTTGGAAGTGACAAAGGCACGCTCTTCGAGGGGACCGTGGTGGACTTTTACCCGGAATGGGAAGGCAGCTTTGAAAGGAAAACCGGCGACGACAAAAAGGGCCGCGCGCACCTCGTCAAGGTCATCAAGGCAATGCAGGGCGGAAACGGTGAGCCGTTTTTCGGTGGTGAAGTACCGGGACGCGCCTGGGTGCCGGACAGCGGCGTCCACGATGCCGAATGGTTCCAGCCATCCTTTGACGACTCAAGCTGGGTAGCCGGCACCAACGGCGCCGGCTACGAGGCGGGACAGGGATTCGAAAAACTCATCACGCCGAATTTCAACTTCATCGGGCAAATGCACAACAAGGCCACATCGCTGTATCTGCGTTTCCCGTTCGAGATCGACGACCTCGATGCGATCCACGCCACCAAAAATCTGCTGCTCCGGATGAAGTGCGACGACGCCTTCGTCGCCTACATCAACGGCCACGAGGTCGCGCGGATGAACGCACCGGAAAATGCGCAATGGAACTCGCGTGCGACGGGCAGCGGCGACGACGGCGCCAACTCAACTTTCGCGTCATTCAACATCAACAAGCATCAAGACAAGCTACACAAGGGCCGCAACCTCCTCGCGATTCACGGCATGAACATCAGCCCTGAAAGCACCGACTTGCTCGTGGTCACCGAGTTGCAGATCAACGAGCACGACTACGGGGATGCGATCTGGGAGCTGATCGACGAGGAGGCGTTCTACAAATTCTGGGCGCTTGAGGGCCTGCTCAGTTTTTGGGACGGCTACTCCGGCAACCGCAACAACTACTTCATCTACCTCAATCCCGGGACCGACAGACTCCACTTCATGCCCTGGGGCGCGGATTGTTTGTTCGAGAAATACAGCCGCCTCCGGGTTGACCGGCGCTCCCCGCGCTCCGTCCGGCTCAAGGGTCTCTTGGCCAACAAGCTGTACCAGATTCCGTCCGTCCGAAAAAAATATGCCGCGACGATGAAGAAACTCATGGCCGAACACTGGGACGAGGACAAGCTCCTCGCCGAAACCGAGCGCATCGAGGCAATGGTCACGCCGCACATCAGCGACTACCAGTGGCGCGGAGTCCGCTTCGAGGCCGTCCGCGACTTCATCCGCAACCGCCGCCCGGACATCGAGCGCGAAATCAACGGCGAAGACATGCCCCTCTGGCCCCTCTAATTATGTGAAATTGAGCGGGAAAGCCAATGGATGACCATAAGACAAATAAGCCCCATCAGGAAGAGGCCAACCGCCATCAGCACAAAACGCTTTAATTTTGGGTCCACCTGAAATTGGCTGGCTAGTTCAATCCAGCGCCTGGCCGGAGTCAGCGTCAAACCAAGCGGCGGCATCCAGGTCGAACTCCAGCCCTACCTTGGCCAAGCCGGCAGCGCCCGCGCCGGCCACTCGCACCACCAACCCGTGCCCGCTTCTCCGCACCCGCAACAGCGACTCGTGGCCCAGCGTTTCGCAGCTTTCGACCGTTGCAGAAATGCCGCGCTCGTGGTCGGTGACCAACAAATGCTCGGGGCGAATGCCCAACTCCACTTCGCGACCGTTGTGCCTGGCCAAGCGCTTGGCCAAGTCGCCGTCCAAGACAAGCACGAAGCCGTCGCCCTTGCCGCTCCGTTCCACGAAAACCAGAGCGCCGTCGCGCTCCTCGAGGCACCCGCGGACAAAATTCATCCCCGGCGTGCCGATGAAGTCGCCGACAAACCGGTGCGCCGGCCGCTGATACAGCTCCATCGGCGAGCCGGTCTGCATCACATGGCCAAGGTCGAGCACGCAAAGCCGTTGGCCAAGCGTCATCGCCTCGGTCTGGTCGTGCGTGACAAAAATCATCGTCGTACCCAGCCTCTGATGCAATTCCCCGATCTCGGCGCGCAGCTCGGCGCGCATTCGGGCATCGAGATTCGAGAGCGGCTCATCAAGCAGGAACACCTTGGGCTGGCAGACCATCGCCCGGCCCAGCGCCACTCGCTGCCGCTGGCCGCCGGACAACTCCGCCGGCCTGCGGCGCAACAGGTCGCCGAGCCCGAGTACCTCCGCCGCCTCGGCGACGCGCGACCGGATCTCCAGCTTGGCCACCTTGCGAAACTTCAGGCTGAACGCAATGTTCTGCTCGACGTTGAGGTGCGGAAACAGCGCGTAATTCTGGAACACCATCGCCACGTCGCGGTCCTGCGGCTTCACGCGATTCACCTCCCGATCATCTAGAAAAACATTCCCGCTCGTGGCCTCCTCCAGCCCGGCAATCAGGCGCAACAACGTGGACTTGCCGCAGCCGGACGGCCCCACGAGCACCATCAACTCGCCGTCGGGAATCTCGAGGCTCACCCCGTCCACCGCGAGCACAGCACCAAAGTTTTTACAAAGGTTGTCGAGTCGAACGCTTGCCATCGGTTTACTTTTTCGGCGGACCGACCTTTTGCAATAGCGGGGTCACCGTCAAGTCCTTCGCGATGTACGCAACCATGTTGCGAAGGTCGTTCAGTGACAGGTTTACGGCGGCGGCCTTCATCATCACACCGCCCGCGTCGCTTGGATGGACGCTGCGCTGGCCGTTGGCGTACTTGCGGAGTTGATCGAGCAAAAACCAATCCTCCTGCACATTCACTGGCGGCGACTGGATCTCCGGTTTGCCCTCACCCCTCGCGCCATGGCACGACACGCATCGAATCACGTAAAGCGTCTTGCCCGCAACGGCATCGCCACGGATCACGCGGATCGATGGCTTCGGCTTGCGCCCGGCAAAATAATGCGCCAGAGCGGCGAGCTGCGCCTCCGTCTCCACCTTCGCCATCGCCACACCCATCAGCGCCTCGGCACGGTTGGCCGCGTTTTTGCCGCGCTGGCCCGACTTGAATTTTCTCAGCTGATCAGCGAGGTACCACTCCGGCAACCCGTCGAGCACCGGCCCGCGCTGCATCTCGCGTGTGCTGTGGCAAACCATGCAGGCATCGATCGTCGCCGTGTCCACTTGGTCAAGCGCCTGGCCAAACGCGGAGGCAGCAAGCGGCGACTCCGCCTCACTTGGCCCTTGGACACACCCCGCCCAGGCCACCAGACAAAGCCCCAAGGCCAAGCCGGCAAAATACCGAAAATAAATGCACCGCTGCACCATCACGCTCGCCCGAATCTACCCCGCTTGACTGAACACCGCGAGTCGGCAAATCTCGCGCATCGCCCCCCGTTTCCCTAGGCTTGGCGGTGGTGAGTAATCGGAACACTCCAACGGTTGCGCTGGCTTGTGGAGCGTTGGCGATTAGCTTTGCACCGGTGTTCGCGGCGTTTGCGCTGAAGCCGGAGTACGGTGGTTTCGGCCCGGCGGCGATCGGTTTTTATCGGGTGTTCTTCGCGCTGCCGTTCCTGTGGTTGGTACTGCTCGCCACCCCAGGAAAATCCAATAAAACCGCGCGCACCCGCCGACCGACCGGACTGCTCGCCCTAGCCGGATTCTTCTTCGCCGTCGATCTTGTGTCGTGGCATTGGTCGATCAAATACACCACCGTCGCCAATGCAACCTTGCTGGCGAATTTCGCCCCGCTGTGGGTCACGCTGTGGGCCGGCCGTCTGTTCGGCGAACGCATCACCCCTCGCTTTTTTGTTGCGTTTGGCCTGGCGTTTGTCGGCGCGGCAGTGTTGATGGGCGCCAGTTTTCAAATCGGCACCCGGCAACTTTTTGGCGACGGCCTCTCGCTGATCACCGCCATCACATACGGTTCGTACATGCTCACGGTCAAAAAGCTGCGTGAGACCTGCCCGCCGCAGGAGATCATGGCCTGGTCGGGGCTGTTTGCGGCACCAATGATGTTCGTGGTCGCTCTGGCCAGCAGCGAGACGATAGTGACCCCGCAACTCACCGGCTGGCTCGTGCTGCTCGGCCTGGCACTGGTGAGCCACTTCGCCGGACAGGGGCTAATCGCCTACGCATTCGGCCACCTACCAGCATCGCTCACGTCGCTTAATCTGCTGCTGCAGCCGGTGTTCGCGGCGGTACTGGCCTGGGCGCTGCTTGGCCAGGCGCTGGGCAGTCAGCAACTCCTCGGGGCGGCGATCGTTCTTGGGGCGTTGTTCTTTGCAAATCGGCCCGAAAAGTCCAAATAATTTTGTGCGGCTTGGCCAAGCGTGGCAGCCTTCTGGCCGAATGAATGGATTTTCGCCAGAGAAAGCCGAGATACCGCTGGACGCGCCGGGGCGCCGCCGCCTGCCGGTGCTGCTGCGCCGCGCGTGGTACGGCTTGAACCAGGCGTTCCGCCGGCGCATCGCCGGTATGGGGCTGACGCCGGACCAGTTCACCGTCATCCGCACGCTGCTCGAGGCCGAGCCGGATGGCCTGACGCAAAAGGCGCTAGCCAATGCGATGAGCAGCGACCCCAATACCATCGCCTCGCTGCTCGAACGCATGGAAGCCAACGGCTTGGTGCAACGCCGGCCGCACGAAAAGGACCGACGCGCCAACCGCGTGGAGTTGCAGGCTGTGGCGAAGGAGAAATACGAAGCCATCCGCGACGAGGCGATCGGCTTGCAGTCGCACGTGCTGGAGCAGTTGCCAGAAGCCGAGCGCGAAAAATTCCTCAAGCAACTCGAGACCATCGCCAAAGCCTGCCGGAACCTCTCGAATCCTCAACGATAGCCGGGGCCGGCTCTCCGAACCGAGTGCGATGGCTTCTTGCGAACGACTGAGGCCGTGTTTGGGCTTGGCCGCAGAGCGGGGATTGCCTATTTTTCCGCCCGTGATTCATCTTTTTCGCATCCCATCGAGCTGTGTCATTGCGACCGCTTTCTCCGTTTCCGCGCTTATCCAAGCGGACGACATCAAGCTGACCGGCAAGCCATACATCGACATGAATTACGGCCCGTACCTGAGCGCCTCGATCGAGGTGGCCCCGGGCAACATCGCCTATAAGGGTATCGCGATCCGCCTCGACGAGGGTCCGGGCGGCGTGTCCAAGGGCAGCGAGTTTGTGGTGTTCGAGACCGACACACTGCGGATGACGGCGGCGTGGAGCGGCGACAAGTTCATCGACTGGCGAAGCATTGTTTACGACGGCAGCCACGGCACTCATCCGAAGCTTGTCGGCGAACGTCTCTTCACCAACCCGGTCGCACCTGGCTGGGCCAAGCCGGGCACGGATAGTTTTGAAGATCCCCGCCTGCGCGGCCTCGACAAAAAACCTTATGGCCCGCTCCCGCGCGAATGGGGCCAGTGGCAAGGGCTCGGCCTGCATGGCAACCGTGTTTTCCTTCACTACAAAGTCGGCGGCAGACACGTGCTGGAAACACCATCTCTCAAAAAAATCAACGGTATCAAAGCGGTTGTCCGCATATTGAACCTCGAAGAGCGTGACAGTGATTTGGTTTTGCAAATCGCCAAGGGCGAAGGCAAGGCCTCGATCAAAACCGTTGACGGCAAATCGATTGCGGCATTCGCGAATGGCCTGACAGTGGGCATAGCAACCGACGCCAACGGAGCCAAGTTCGTTGCCACGGATGACGGGCACTTGCGCTTGTCGATTCCGGCCGGTGGTGCGCTTGGATTCAACTTGGCCATGGCGAAAGTCAGCAGTGTTGCTTTGGGTTCATTTGCCAAACTGCTCGATGAACTGGGCGGAGCGGAAAAGCTGCTCGAAACCTTTCAACAAGGCAGCAGCCGTCACTGGACGGAGACCATCAAAACCAAGCCGCGCCGCATGGGCAAACCAGGCGCATTCGTGACCGAAGTCATCACATCACCTGACAAAAACCCGTACCGCTCGTGGATGCGCCTGGGCGGTTTTGATTTTTTCGATGGTGGCAACCGTGCTGCGGTTTGCACTTGGATGGGTGACGTCTGGATCGTCGATGGCATCAACAGCAACCCGCAGGAGTTTACGTGGACCCGCATCGCAACCGGCATGTTCCAGCCGCTTGGCTTGAAAATTGTCGAGGGCAAAATCTTCGTGACCTGCCGCGACCAGATTACTCTGCTCGCTGATACCAATGACGACGGCGAGACAGACTACTACAAGGCGTTTAACCACGACGCGCAGGTGACGGAGCATTTCCACGAATTTGCTATGGATCTGCAGACCGATGCCTACGGCAGTTTCTATTACACCAAGGCGGCGCGCCATGCCAAAACCGCGCTCGTCCCGCAACACGGCACGCTGCTCAGGGTTTCGCCGGACGGCAAAACCACCGAGATCATCGCCAGCGGTTTTCGCGCGCCGAACGGCGTGTGCGTGAATCCCGACGGCACATTCTACGTGAGCGACCAGGAGGGCCACTGGACGCCGAAGAACGAGATTAATCTCATCGAAAAAGGCAAATTCTACGGCAATCTCATGGGCTATCACAAGGGCCTGAGCGAGGCCGACATCACCTTGCCGATGGTCTGGATGCACAACGACTTCGACCGTTCGCCCGCCGAGCAGCTTTGGGTCAACAGCGACAAGTGGGGAGGACTCGGCGGCCAACTCATCAACCTCTCCTACGGGACCGGTTATGTGTACGTGGTGATGGAGGAAAAAGTGAACAGCCTCTCCCAGGGCGGCGTGGTGCGCATCCCGGACTTTGATTTCCCGACCGGTGTGATGCGCGGCCGCTTCCATCCCGGCGACGGCCAACTCTACGCCTGCGGCCTGTTCGGCTGGGCCGGCAACAAGACGCGCCCGGGCGGTTTCTACCGCCTCAAGCACACCGGCAAACCGGTTCACCTCCCAGTGGCCATCCACGCAACGAAGGATGGCATCTCGCTGACGTTCACAAACGAACTCGACGCGAAGACCGCAGCTGATCCAGAGAACTATTCCGTCCATCGCTGGGGCTACAAGCGCACGCGCAACTACGGTTCGCGCGACTACAAGGCCGACGGCAGCCAAGGCCGCGATCGCGTCGAGGTCGCCAGTGTGAAACTGTCAGCCGACAAGAAATCGGTGCTACTGCGAATCGCCGACATGAAGCCAACCATGCAGATGCAGATCCAATACAAGATTGACGCAGCAGACGGCGCCTACCTTTCCCACCGCATCCAAAACACCATCCACGCGATAGGCAATAACGGCCCATTCGCCCGGGAATAAAACCAAGCGCTTGGCCAAGCGCTTGACGGAGCCAAGCCAAGGCCGCTATAGTTTCCGGCCATGAGAGGAGGCTTGAAGGCAAATAATTTCCTGGTACCGATGGTCGTCGAGCAGACCGGCCGCGGCGAACGCGGCTACGACATTTACTCGCGGCTGTTGGTGGATCGCATCGTGTTCATTGGCACGCCGATCGATGATACGATCTCAAACCTGGTGATTGCCCAGTTGTTGTTCCTACAAATGCAGGATCCGAAGAAGGACATTCACCTGTACATCAATTCGCCGGGCGGCAGCATCACCGCCGGGCTGGCGGTGTACGACACCGTGCAGTTCCTGACCTGCGATGTGAACACGTACTGCATCGGCCAGGCGGCCAGCATGGGCGCCGTGCTGCTCGCCGCCGGCACCAAGGGCAAGCGCCATGCCCTGCCCAACGCTCGCATCATGATCCACCAGCCGTGGGGCGGCGCGCAGGGCAACGCCTCTGACATCGAGATTCAGGCAGCGGAAATCCTGCGGCTCAAGGACAGTATCAACAAAATCCTCGCCGAGCACACCGGCAAAAAAATCAAACAGGTCATCACGGATTCGGATCGCGACCATTTCATGTCGCCTGAGGAAGCGAAGAAATATGGTCTCGTGGACGAGGTGGTGAAGTCCCGCAAGGACGTCGCCAGCCTCAAGGACGGGAAAAAGAAGAAATAATTTCACCCCCATGGCACGCCCCAACCAGATCACCCTGTGCAGCTTCTGCGGGAAATCCCACTCAGAAGTCCGCAAGCTGATCGCCGGGCCGGGCGTGTACATCTGTGACAACTGCATTCTCGTCTGCAAGAACGTCCTCGACAAGGAACTGCAGGCTGAGGAGAAG
>Ga0209753_1000479_pt1 | contig 16700 bp, 18 predicted proteins | sample METZYME_3_550m_FD_187550 | JGI IMG/M metagenome (GOLD analysis project Ga0209753, IMG submission 187550) | Marine microbial communities from oxygen minimum zone in mesopelagic equatorial Pacific - METZYME_3_550m (SPAdes) (version 2) | ecosystem: Environmental > Aquatic > Marine > Oceanic... | reverse complement strand
CGTTTTGGAGCTTTTCTCTTAGCTGCCTTGCGTTTTGGAGCTTTTCTCTTAGCTGCCTTGCGTTTTGGAGCTTTTCTCTTAGCTGCTGCCATTTTCGATGCAAGTTTCCTAGCCATTACAATAATTTGTTTTTCCTGTGCAGCCTTTCTTTTTGCTTCTGAAATTCTTTTTCTTTGCAAGTTTTTACGCATTTCCTGCTTCTTCGTATTTAATTCGTTTAAACGAGAAATAACTTTGGACAGATTTTTTTGAGCAGCATTTTCCTGTTTAATAACAGAATTAAGTCTACTATCTAGTCTAGATACATCCCTATCACTTGATTTGATAAGATCCATGAGTTGGGGTCTTGATTGCAATACATTTTTTATTTGTCCAAATAATTTAGATTTTTTATCACTGTGTTCAGCTATGACTTTTTCAATTTTTTTCATAGTTGAATTTCTGTTCATTAATTGGCTTCTGAGGTCTGTAATTTGCTCAGAAGTTGTATCCAAAGTAAGTGCTAATTGCTCTTTAGCTTCACCTGTAGCTGAAGAGATTTGCTGTTCAATATTCTTTTTTTCAACTTTTAAATCGGCTAAACGCTCTTCGGCAGCAGCTTTTAACCTTTGAATGCTTTCTTTTTGAGCCAAATAATGTTCCAAATCCCTCGTAACCCTTTCTAATTCTGAACGAAACGAGTCAACCCTACGCTGAATTGAATTTATGCCAGATGTAGATTTTCTATGTAGTGATTTTGCAGTGTCCAATGCCTTTTTAGTTTGTTTTAGCAATTTTGAAGAACTAAGTTTCTTTTGTTTAAAGTCTAATGCTAATTTAGTAAGTGATGCCAATAGTAATTTGCTGTATTACTCATAGATTAAGTTGTAGATATAATTACTATTTGACTTGACAGTTAAGAAATTTGACACATGTTTAAGATTTCTGAAATGGGTTCTTATCTAATTTTTCAAAATATTGCTGATGATATTCTTCTGCCCTATAGAATTCAGAATATGGTTTAATCTCTGTCACTATTTCCTTGTGAAATTTTTCTTTTGCTATTTTATCGAGTCTTTTTTTCATTTCTATCGCCATTTTTTCTTGTTCTGGTGTATGAAAAAATATTACAGATCTGTATTGTATTCCACTATCCGGCCCTTGGCGGTTTAGTGTGGTTGGATCATGATTATTCCAGAATAATTTTAACAGATCATCATATGAAATTTCTTCAGGCTCATATTCAACTTGAACAGATTCTGCATGACCAGTAGTATCAGTACATACCTCATCATATGTGGGATTTTTTGTTCTTCCACCACAATAACCTACTTGGGTTAATTTCACCCCTGGGGTCTTTCTAAATATCTCCTCAACGTGCCAAAAACAGCCTGCGCCAAATGTGGCTTTCATATTATTTTAATAACAAACTATCTGATTTATAATCTACATGGAAAAGGCAGACATCGAGTCTATACCGATTAAAGAAACATTTGACCTAAAAGATGAAAAAGATGCTTATGATGCAGCTGAGAAAATGGTACAAATTGGATTTTACAAAGAAAAAAAAGGGTTTAAAGTTTTGATGCCAAAAGAATCAGAAAAGATTGCGAAGCGAATTGGATATATAGTTACTACTACTGTGACCTCAGGACTGCGGAAGGAAAATCAGCATAGAGATATCAGGTATTGGACATATCATCATGACAAAGAACATTACGCAATTGTTCTAGTAAGCTCCACGGTTTTTGAAGAATTAGATTTTTAAATTATCCATTTTTGGAAGTTTAAGCTTGCTTGAAAGTATGCCTGCTATAATAATTCCAAACAATATTCCTCCTAATACGTCCATTGGGTAGTGTTGTAAAAGATAGACCCTACTCAATGCCATGCATGCGGGAAAAATCCATAAAAGAATCCAACCTCGTGGAAATCTATCTGATATTACATACCCAAGAACAAATGCGATAACAGATGCACGTATTACATGCCCTGATGGAAATGAACCTTGACCACCTAAAACAGTTGTATCTCCCTCAATCTTAATGGGTAGTTCACTGCCAAGATATTCAAGATCAGGTCTTTCACGTTCAACAGCATAATCTTTTAGATATGCAGACGCTACAGTGCCAACCAACACAGCAAGTAACATTATGAGACCAATACGCCTAGTTTTTCGTCGTACAAACATTATGAAACAAAAAATCATGATTGGAATTATTCCTCCAATTTCACTGAAAGCCCACATAGTGATATCTAATGATTGATTGCCTGAGATGGATTGAAAATATTGAATAGAAGATTGATCGAATTGTTTAGTGGCTTCTGAATACACTAATGTAGCTATTATTAAAAATGCTATTACTAATAAGAAAAATCCGCGGGAACGTACTTCAAAAATTAATTTTTGCAATTAACCATCTTTCATAATGATCATTTTTAATTTTGTCTATACGATGGGTAATATCTAGAAGATAATAGTTGTTTGAAAAGAAATTTAGTAATTTTTAACGTGCTTTAAGCCAAGATCTACTAAAGGATTTTAACAGGAGTCAAAAGAGAAACCATGTGGAGTTTCTAACTATAGACGATTTTGACTTTAAGGGAAAGACAGTTTTTTTACGAGTTGACATGAATTGTCCGATAGACCCTGAAACGTTAGAAATTACTGGCACAAAAAGAATTGAAGAAACAATTGAAACAATCGAATCATTAAATGATGCTAAAATTGTCATGGCATCACATCAGGGAAGAGTCGGTAACAAAGACTATACTAGTATGGAAAAACATGCCAAAGTTCTTGAAAGTCTGCTAGGCAGAAAAATCACATACGTTGACGATGTTATAGGTACTGCCGCTCAAAATGAGATAAAAAAACTAGACAATGGACAGATTCTACTACTTGACAATCTTAGATTATGTGCTGAAGAAAATTATGAATTTTCTGGACCAGATGCTGCAAAGACACTAATGGTTAAACGACTAGCAAAATTATTAGACTTTTGTGTTTTGGATTCATTCCCGAGTTCCCACAGAGCACATCCATCAATTGTAGGTTTTTCACACATACTTCCATCTTGTGCAGGAAGAATTGTTGAAAGAGAAGTTACCAAACTAGATGAAATTATGAGTGTATCAAAAGCCCCTCATGTAATAATTTTAGGTGGAACAAAGGTGGAAGACAGGCTTGAGGCAATTCGACTACTGATAAAAAATGGAAGAGCCGACAATGTTTTACTAACCGGATTGATTGCAAATGTGTTCTTAAGAGCACAGGGACGAATAAAATCCTCCCTTGGAATTAAAAGAGAACAAGAAATTGTTGCTAAAGCACATACATTGATAGGTGAATATCCAGATGTTTTTTCAACGCCTGTAGATGTGGCGATAGAGCAAAATGGAGAGCGAGTGGAGCTAGATATCAGAGAATTAAACAAAGATGATCAGATTTATGATCTCGGTCCAAAAACTATAGAACATTACAGTAAGATTATTTTTGGAGCAGGAACCGTATTTATCAGTGGTCCTGCGGGATTTTTTGAAAAAGAGAATTTTACCTATGGGACAAAAGCTCTTCTAGAAGCGGTTGCAAACTCTACGGCAACAACAATAGTTAGTGGGGGTCACCTTACATCTGCCTTGAAAAAATTTGGGTTAGCAGAAAAAATTAATCATATAAGTACCGCTGGGGGGGCACTAGTACGCTATCTCACTGGTAGCAAATTACCAATGATTCAATCTCTTGAAGAATCTGCTAAAAAATATGAGTCTAAAAAATAGTGCCACAACTAGTATTTTGACAAACTTTATTCTCAGATGATGTCAAGTAACTTTCTTTTTTGCATGATGGGCACTGGATTTTTTCAATTTGTTCAAACAGTTTGAACCATTGCGTGGTAAAATTCTGAGCAATGTTACGTAAAATATCAGTGTCACATAATTCCTTAAAGAATACTTCGACATCATCTATTGTCCAAGATGTGTCAACGTTTTCATTTTGTTTTAAAATCTCAAAAATTTGATCATTGTTAAATCTAAGATCAATGTCATTAAAATTTTCAAAAATTATCTTACGAATCTGAGTTGTTACGGGTGATGGTGTGGCGTTAGCCATTTAGTAAAGGTTAGATGCTTCTTCTTTTAAGTTTCCTGCAGCCTTTACGTCATTCATTTTTTCAACAAAATAAGAATAAATGCCAAATTTTAACGCCTTTAAAGAAAGTAAGGCACATTTGATTCGTACTGGACTTGTTTTGATTAGATGCTCTAATCCAAGCTCTGCTAAAAGATCATCTTTTTTGAAATTTTTTACTTCCTCTAGGTTTTTGCCTTTAATCATCTCAGTTAGAACTGAAGTACATGCCATACATATGGCACAACCCTTACCGTCAAATTTAACATCAGAAATTTTAGTGCCGTCAATATTGACATACAAATCAATACTGTCACCACAAAGAGGGTTACTATCGTGCCTCTGAATGTGAGGATTTTCTATCTTGCCAAAGTTTGAAGGGTTTCTAGAATATTCAATTATCATTTCAGTATAAATTGGATCTGCACTCATAATTTGAACACCTTAGCAACCTGTTCAAGTGAGTCAATCAGAGCATCTACTTCTTGCTTTGTGGTATAAATGTAAAAGCTGGCACGATTGGTTGCAGGAACGTCAAGTTTCTCCATCAATACCTGTGCGCAATGATGACCTGATCTAATAGCAACGCCATTTTTATCAACTATAGTTGCAACATCGTGAGGATGCACATCTTTGAAATTGAATGAGATAACACCACCTTGTTTGTTAGTATCTTTAGGACCGTAAATTACTAAACCTTTCACTTTGGACATTTTTTCTAATGCATATTTTGTTAACTCTATCTCATGGTTCCTAACATTATCCATTCCTATTTTTGTTAGATAATCAATTGCAGCTGAAAAACAAATAACATCAGCAACATTAGGCGTTCCAGCCTCAAACTTGTATGGAAGATCATTGTAAGTGGTTTCATATTTGTGAACTTCTCTTATCATATCCCCACCGCCTTGGAAAGGTCTCATCTTTTCTAGTAACTCCTTCTTTGCCCATAAGACACCAACCCCAGTTGGACCTAACATTTTGTGAGCTGAAAAAGCATAGAAATCACATCCAAGTCTACCAATGTCTACCTTCATGTGTGGAACTGCTTGTGCACCATCAATCAGAATTTTAGCACCAGCATTTTTGCATTTCGTTATAACTTCTTTAACATCAGTTATTGTCCCAAGAACATTTGAAACGTGGCTAACAGCGACCAGTTTTACCTTACCCGTTGCAAGATGCTCATCAAGTTGCTCTAACATTAATTCGCCATTTTCATCTATGTCGATGTATTTGAGCTCCGCACCAGTTTCTTGCGTTAGTATCTGCCATGGAACTATGTTTGAATGGTGTTCATATTCCGTTGTGACAACAATGTCACCCTTCTGCACATTATCTCTTCCCCATGCATAAGAAACTAGATTGATAGCCTCTGTTGTTCCTCTTACAAAAATTATCTCCTCGTTATTTGCAACATTTAGGAATTTTGCAACTTTGCCTCGTGTTGCCTCAAATGCCTCTGTAGATTCTTCCGCCAAAGCATGCACTGCTCTATGTATGTTGGAATTATGATTCTTGTAATAATCAGTAATTGCATCTATAACCTGAATTGGTTTTTGAGTAGTTGCCGCATTATCCAAATATACCAAGATCTTATCGTCTCTAACTCTTCTTTCCAGTACGGGAAAATCGGGTCTGCATTTTGTGGCAAGAGAATGTGTGGTACTTTGCAATTAGGGGACCTCCACGTAAATCTCGTTTTCGTTTGTTTTTATATTGAAAGTTTCCAATGGTTTTTCAGCTGGAAGATTTTCCGGATTACCATTTTCTAAATTAAAAACAGAAAGATGTAGTGGACATGTTATTCCTTGTTCAGTTAATATTCCCGTAGAGAGATCTGCTTCTTCATGAGTACATGTTCTGTCAGTTGCAAAGATCTTGCCCTGCATCTTTGCAAGCATAATTTTCTTGCCATCATAATCAAACGATAGTAACTGACCGTCGTTTAGTTCGTTTGTTTTACACACTTTTACCCACCTAGTCAACGTAATTACCTATACTTGTAATGTTGCTCAACTTCTTCGTTTTCATTATAACGTACCTCTTCCACTTCAACAATTGATTTAAGATGTTCATCCATGTTAATTGTTAATTCCTTATTCATCCATTTTGATTCAATGATATTTGCGAGCCATGCTCTTACTTGATAAGACATAATACGGGACATTGGTTCTAAGAATCCTTCAACAATTATACGTTCAGCTTCAGAGTGATTTAGACAACGGGTGCCAAGATAGAAAATTTGCTCGTCATCCACCTGAGCTACTGACGCAGAGTGAGTTGCCTTTACATCGTTGGTAAAAATTTCAAGCCCCGGTATTGAATCAGACTTTGCACCCTTGCTTAATAGAATAGAACGCCCCGACAAGAATGAATTTGAGTGTGCGGCCTGTTCATTGATTCTAATCATACCCTTGAATAATGATTTTGACGTGTCCTTTAGAATTGATTTTTCAACCACTTTTCCTTCCGTGGATTGTGCGTTATGATTAACAATGGTATTTAGATCAAATGACTGGTCATTGTTTCCAAAAATCACTTCAGCGTCATTTACAACAGCACCTGTTCCATTAAGATGATAATCAATTCTATATCGTGATAACATGGAACCAAACAAACCAAGATACCAATTTATTTTAGCATCTTGGGCAAGATGTGTGCTTCTGGTAGAAAAATTAACTACACTTTGATCCATGATCTGTAATGTTGTGAAATCTAGTTTGCTATTTTCTCCAATACGTGTGTTTAACAATTCAAGATATGCTTGCTGCTTTGACATTTTTGGAGCATAAAGTTCCTGTACAACTGAAGTTTGTGTATTTTTTTCAGCAATGACCATATTGCGAGATATTGTAGATATGCCATCTAAAGATAAACAAGATACCAAATGAATTGGTTTGTCAAGAGTGAGATTTTGTGGAATGTAAACAAAAATTCCTGAATTAAATGCGGCATTGTTCAGCGCAGTATACTTGTCTTCCTTAGAATTTGAATCCTCTAGTATCTTTTGAATTAATTCAGAATGGTTTTGTAATGCGTCGTCCAATGAAGAAATAACAAGTCCTTTTGATTTTAGTTCGTCATCAATATTTATTGAATGAATATTAGAACCAATTTGAACAATACTAATTTCATTTTTAATTTCGTCTAATCTTTTAGATAAAAAATCTGGAACAGAAGAATCTGAATCTAAAGATAATGATACCTGTTCCGGATTCATTCTTCTAGCATCAGTATACTTGTTGTATAATGGTGAAACTTCTGCTGGTAAATCGTGATAAACAGAGAGGGAGTTTTTCCTGTACTCCTTTAGCCAGTTAGGCTCATTTTTTTTAGAAGAAATCTCCTCTATAAGTGAAGAATCTATTGTTGATAAAGCGAGTTGTGACATTACTAATCATTAAGACTGTTTTTAGACTATCCGACCGAATTGTCCATCTCTAATTTAATGAGCCTGTTCAGTTCTACTGCATATTCCATTGGGAGCTCTTTTGTAAACGGTTCCATGAATCCATTCACAATTAATGATAATGCCTCCTCTTCTGAGAAACCACGACTCATTAAATAGAAAATTTGTTCGTCTCCAATCTTTCCTACAGTTGCTTCGTGAGTAACTGTGGCATCTTCCTGATCAATTTCCATGTATGGATATGTATCCGTCTTTGATGTGTCATCTAACAGTAACGCATCACACCTAACAGTAGATTTTACATTGGTTGCACCTTTTGCCACTTTCAACAGTCCTCTGTATGTAGAACGACCATTTGCACGGCTTACAGATTTTGATGTTATTTTTGATGTAGTATCAGGTGCCAGATGAACCATCTTTGCACCAGTGTCTTGATGTTGGTTCTTACCTGCAAATGCAATTGACAAAGTTTCACCGTATGCTTTCCTACCCATCAAATAAATTCCTGGATATTTCATGGTTAATTTGCTACCAATGTTTCCGTCAATCCATTCAACGGTAGCACCCTCATATGCATATGCGCGTTTTGTTACTAGATTGTAAACATCATTGCTCCAGTTTTGTATTGTCGTATAACGTAACTTTGCATCCTTGTGTGCAACAAGCTCAACTACAGCAGAATGTAATGACTCTGAAGAATAAACCGGTGCGGTACATCCTTCGATGTAATGAACCTCCGAACCTTCATCAGCAATGATCAAAGTACGTTCAAATTGTCCAATATTTTCTGCATTAATTCTAAAGTATGCTTGTAATGGCATGTCAACCTTGACACCTGGAGGAATGTAGATGAATGAGCCGCCACTCCACACAGCGCTGTTTAAGGCTGAAAATTTGTTATCCTCTGGTGGAATAATCTTGGCAAAGTATTTCTTGAAAATTTCTGGTTGTTCTTTTAGTGCACTGTCAGTATCCAAGAACAGAACGCCCTGATCTGCCAAATCTTTTCTTAAATTATGATATACAACTTCTGATTCATATTGTGCCCCAACACCTGCAAGAAACTTTTTCTCTGCTTCTGGAATGCCTAATTTATCAAATGTGTTTTTAACATTTTCTGGAACGTCATCCCAGTTTTTTTCTGTCTTGTCGGAAGCTTTAGCATAATAGTAAATATTTTGAAAATCAATCTTGTTTAAATCACCGCCCCACTGTGGCATTGGTTTTTTCATAAAAATATCATATGAACGAAGCCTGAAATCAAGCATCCACTGTGGTTCATCCTTAAGCTTGCTAATTTCTCTAACAGTATCCTTTGTTAGACCCTTTTTGCTGAGATGGACATACATCTCAGTAGAGTCCTTAAAGTCATACTTGGAATAATCCATATCAAGATTTTCAGTAGCCATAACGACGTTGTACAAAAGATGTTATAAAAAGCCGTGGAAATTTAGGGAACCCTAAATAGCTTCAGCTAAGAAAGCGCCTTTGCTAATACATCAAATGAGCCAAGAATGGTATGAACGTCCGCTATAACATTTTTCACGTTGAATTTTTTTAATTCATCAGCAGTAAACGGACCAATTGAAACAACCATAGTTTTGTGTAACATATCAACAAGATGATCCTCATCATGATCTTTTGTCATGATCTCAAAGAAAGCTCTAACAGATGATGCGCTGGTAAAGATAATTCCATCTACCTTATCTTGCGAAAAAAGATCTCGAAACTCATTCCATTGCGATGTATCACGAAATGCACAAACATCATACAGATACAGTTCGGTTACATGAAGCCCAATTTTTTCTAAAAGATCCTTCAAGAAAGGCGTCGATGCACCACTTCGTGGAACAATGACTTTCTTTCCAACTGCATTTAATTTTGTAAATATTTCACCTATACCAACGGAAGAGTATCGCTGTGGCATGTATGCCACCTTGACATTTTCTTTTTCTAAGGCATCTTTTGTTTTGGGACCAACTGCAAGCACAATTGTGTTTGCAATTGCCAACTGTAATTCTTCAAACTTTCCAACCTTTTTTGCAGTTTCAAAGAGAAGAGATGCCGCTTTTGAACTCATGAATACAGAATAATCAGGATCTCCATCTGCAAGTGCTGACAGGAATTCATCTACTATTTTTTCTCCCTTGCTTACTAGCTCTATAGTTGGAAGTGGAAGCACGTTTCCCCTTTCTTTAGTAATGAGATCAATGAATTCCTGCGAATCATCTCTTGAGCGTGTAATTGCTATGGTTTTTCCTTCAATCATTTTTTTCTCCATCCAATAGTTTTTGAAAGACTAACAACCTTTCCTATTATAATTATTGAGGGCGGTCTTATCTTAGATTGCTTTATTTTTTGTGCAATATTTGAAATTGTGCCTGTAATCATTTTTTGTTTTGACGTAGTACCATCCTGAATTACAGCAACAGGAGTTTTTTTGTCCATTCCTCCACTTAACAACTGCTTAGAAATTATACCAATGCGAGAAAGGCCCATCATCACAACTATCGTGTCGGTAGATTTTGCAAGCTTTTTCCATCTAACTGCGTCCTTACTCTTCTCAAAATCTTCGTGCCCGGTTACAAATACCACGGATGAGGCAAATTTTCTATGCGTTAACGGAATTCCAGCATAAGTTGCAGAGCCAATACCAGATGTAATTCCTGGGATAATCTCAAATGATATCTTATGTTTTTTCAAATATTCTGCCTCTTCACCACCTCTACCGAAGATCATTGGATCACCACCCTTTAGTCGGACTATGTTGCGTTTTGTTTTTGCATACATTACCATCAGCTCGTTTGTATCATCCTGGTGTTTGTAGTCATCGCCTACTGCTCTGCCAACGTAAATGGATTCTGCTTTTTTTGGAATCATTGAAATTATTTTCTTGCTCACTAACCTGTCATAAAGTACAACATCTGCCTTTTTGATTAGCTCCACTGCCCGTAGTGTAATAAGACTCGGATCACCAGGACCCGCACCTACAAGAAATACCTTCCCAGTCATTTTTTGTTCCATTCGTCCAAGCTTTCTCTCCAATTAGAAGCAATCTCTGTAATGCCACTTTTTTTGAGCTCTTCCCCAATCTCCTGCCCCAAATTCTTAGGCTTGTCAATGTCACCAGTTTTTTCTATTATCACTGATTTTTTTCCATCAACCGAATATGCTGCAACTGTAAGCTTTAGCACACTTGAATTAGCAATTGCTAACGCGCCTACGGGAAACCTGCATCCTGATTCAACATATTCAGATAGCGCCCTTTCAGCTTCTATCTCCATTCTAGATTTTTTATCTTCAATCTTTTTTAGCATGGATATTGTTTTGTCATCGTCAGTTCTGCAAATAATTGCTAACGCTCCCTGACCTGGAGATGGAAGAAAATCTTTCGTGGATAGCACCGAATGCTTAACATCCAAGCCTAGTCTAGAAATTCCCGCTTGCGCTAGTACGATAGCATCAAATTTGCCATCTGTAACTTTGTTAATTCTAGTCTCTATGTTTCCTCTAACTGGTTTTACTACAGCATCCGGTCTTATTCTAGAAACCTGAACTGCCCTTCTTAAACTGCTTGTGCCAATAACCGCGCCTGATTGAATTGTTTGAAGGTTAGAGCCATCATTTGTGATAAAAACATCGTTAACTGATTCTCGCTTTGGTATACAGGCAATTGTTAGGGATTCTGGAATGTCTGACGGGACATCCTTTAGGCTGTGTACAGCAAAGTCTATCTGCTTTTCCGCAACTGCCTTGTCGATTTCCTTTTCAAAAATTCCCTTCTGGTCTATCGTAAAGAGCGCCCTTGTATCGGTATCACCCTTTGTTGTTATTGTTTTGATTTCAAATTCCGAGCCTGGATTTTGCTTTTGCAATTCTGATATCACCCAATTTGTTTGAGCCAGAGAGAGCCTACTCCCACGCGTTCCTATCAAAAATGTCAATTTTTAACCGCCTTTAGTGATAATCCGTATGCTCCAAGTGTCTTCATAATGTCTACATCAGTATGGGCATCTGACAAAAATACAGTCTCAAATTGTGATGGTGCTATAAACACGCCATTTTTGAGAAGATTAGAAAATAATTTTTGGAATTTTTTTGCGTTTGATTTTTTTGAAGACTTGTAATCAGTTACAGGTTTGCTTGAAAAGAAAATCTGGAACATTGAAGCTATTGAATTAATCTGATGCGGAATTTTATTGTCAGTTGCCAGATCGTCAATTTCATCTACCAAAAGCTCACAATTTCTCTCAAGCTTTGAGTAAAGCTTGTTTTTCATTTTGTTAATTGTCTTGATGGAATTAATTGCTGCCGTAACAGATATTGGGTTTCCTGCAAACGTGCTTGCTTGGTATACATTTCCCTCTGGTGCAAGTTTGTTCATTATGTCCTTTTTGCCACCCACTGCGGCTATTGTAAATCCATTTCCAAGTGCCTTGCCAAGAGTAGTAATGTCAGGCTTAATTTTGAAAGTCTTTTGTGCTCCACCCTCTGACACTCTAAAGCCGGTAACAACCTCGTCAAAGATAAGTGGAACATCATGCTGTTTAGTAATTTTTCTAACGTCGGAAAGAAAATTCTTTTCGGGTAGAATGAGACCCATGTTTGCAAGAATCGGCTCTATGATTAAACCAGCAACGTCCTTGTGCTTTGAAAGAACCTGCTCAAGTGTTTGTGAGTCGTTGTATGGAACCACAAGTGTGTTCTTTGAAACTTCGCTTAACCCACCCTCAGAAACTGAAAGGCCAATATGTGCAGAGCCAGAACCTGCTTGGACTAGTACAGAGCTGTATGCTCCGTGATAGCATCCTTCAAACTTGATAATTTTTTTCTTTTTTGTAAATCCTCTTGCCAATCTGATTGCTGTCATGGTTGCCTCCGCACCAGTGTTAACAAGACGAACCTTATCCATAGAGGGAAAGTTTTTGATGATTAATTTTGAGAGCTCCACTTCAAGTGCAGTTGGAATTGTATACAGTGTTCCCTTTTTCAGTTGCGAAGAAACCGCGGAGATTATTTCCTTTCTTGCATGCCCAAGCAAAAGTGCACCATATCCGTTGCAGTAGTCAACATAGCGTTTCCCATCTTCATCCCAGATTGAGCTTCCTTGTGACTTTTTTACAAAGAATGGATAAGGTTTGAAATATCTTACAGGGCTGTTTACGCCTGACGGAATTATCTTTTTGGCCTGATCAAAGAGTTTTTTTGATTTTGATGCCATTTACAAAATTCATGTTAATTATCACTAATATCTTTCTAATGTGAACTGGTGTTTTTTTCACGCCTTGAGAGTGCCTTGTAAATGGCTGCAACTATAATTGTTCCAATAAAAGGCGTAGTCCAATAAAGCCAAAGGTCACTTGGGGTTCCCGAGATAATTGCAGGCGCTAGTGACCTAATTGGGTTCATTGACGCTCCAGAAATTTCTCCAAAAAGCAAAACATCAATGGCGATGATTCCGCCTATTGCAATACCAGTTAGCGTTACAAGTCTTTTGAAGTGTATCACGATGTAGATTGTTCCCATTAAAAATATGGATGCAATAACTTCATAGCCAAAAACCGTACCCAAATCATGTGTAAGATCTGGAGCGTTAGTGCCAAGTTTTGCATAATCACCTATCACAAACAATACAAAAATGCTACCCAAAAATGCACCAACAGCCTGCGCTACAAAGTAAATCGGAAGCTGTTCCCCCCTCACATGCCTTGTAATGAAAAATGCAATAGTTACCGCAGGATTAAAGTGCGCCATCGAATACTTACCAAACGCATAGACAGCAATTGCTAATGCTACAAAGTGCCCCGCAGCGATGAACCCAATTCCATAAATTCCACCAAGCATTTCATCATAGACTATCGAACCTGTTGCGCCCACTACAAGTACAAAAGTTCCGATTAGTTCGGCGATAAAAATTATTTTGTTGGATGAATCCATTGCTAATCTATACAAACAAATGAATTATGTAAGTAAATGCAATTGCAAGTCCGGCAGCTCCTGGTATTGTAATTACCCAGGAAAATATTATCTGCCTGCTAACTTTCCAGCGAACTGCACGTTTTCTTCGCGCTGCACCAGCTCCCATAACACTGCCAGTAATTGCATGAGTTGTACTTGCAGGAATTCCTAATACTGCGAAAATAGCTAACATCATTCCTCCACCGGTTTGAGCTGCAAATCCTTGATATGGTTTCAGTCTGGTGATTTTAAGACCAAGTGTCTTAATGACTTTGTATCCTCCAAAGAATGTACCCAAACCCATTGCACTTGCTGCTGCAACAATTACCCAAAGCGGCATATGAATTTCAGAAATAATACCTGCTGAAAATAAGATTAGAACAATTATTCCCATGGTTTTTTGCCCATCATTTGCTCCGTGAGTAAGTGCAAGCCAGGCAGATGATATAATTGATAATCTGCCAAATGTTCTGTTTACTACGGCTGGTTTGCGTCTAGCAAAAACTGCAATTATAATTCCTGCTAAAGCCATACCAAAAGCTATTCCGCCAATTGGGGCGATAATTATTCCTGCAAAAACTTTGGTTAGCCCACCATAAACAAGTGTTTCAAAGCCCAACCCAATAATGGCGGCTCCCATTATTCCACCGATTAAGGAATGACTGTTGGAAATTGGTAATCCAAAATATGTGCATAATGAACTCCAAGCTATTGCGCCTGCCAAACCTCCAATAATCATATAAACAGTGATCTCGTCAGGACTCACAATTCCTTTTGCAATAGTGGTGGCTACCGCAACGCCAAAAACAAACGGTCCTATAAAATTAGCAGCCGCAGATAACGCAACTGCATGAAGCGGTTTCAAAACACGTGTTCCAATTACCGTAGCAACCGAGTTAGCAGAATCATTGAACCCATTCACAAAATCAAAGATTAGCGCTACAATTATAGCTCCAATTGCTAATTCATACATAAGCCATCAGGTGTATTTTAGAACGATATCTTCAACAACATCAGCAACATCTACACATCTATCTGATGCAGTCTCCATTGATTCATAGATATCTTTTAGTTTAATGATTTGTATTGCATCATTACTCTCAAAGAGTTCGGACATGGCATCCTTATACAAATCATCTACTTTGTGTTCAATTGCACTTGTTTTTCTACAATGTTCTATCATTGTAGAAGGATTCTTAATGTTTTGGAGTTTAGATGTCATCAATTCCACTTCTTTCGTTGCCTTTACCAGTTCATTTGCAATATCCAATGCGTACGGAGGAGTAGTAGTTATTTTGTAACTGTGAAGTCTTGAAGCTATTCCATCCATGTGGTCAATTATATCATCTATTTTTGACGCAACCCTTTGCATGTCCTCACGATCCAAAGGCGTGATGAATGTACTGTTTAATTCAGAAAAAATTTCTCGCACTAGAGAATCAGCCTCAGTTTCAAGAGCATGAATTTTTTTATGGTGTTCAGCATTGTCTAGATCTGATAGCATAACTACCACTGCCTCAGAGACTTCAACTGCTTTTTTTGCCAAATTATCTAGAATTACTAAAATTTGTTTTTCGTTTGATTTTACCCAAGAGAAGAATTGTCCCATAACCTGCGTAGAAAAGTTTTGGAGTTAACTGTGATGCACATAGTCTATATTGTAACTATATAGTAATGGAGTGTTATATTCATCTGATAAAAAATGAAATCAAAAGCAACAAAGTACAAACAAAGAACAATTAACGTTTGGAACGAGGTTGCACCATTTTACCACAACCGATGGGCAAAAAATGAGATCGGTCCTTTTAGCGTAACAAATGATCTGATAAAATCAGCAAGAATAAGGTCTGGATACACAGCACTAGATCTTGCATGCGGCACGGGTCTTGTTACAAAGAAAATTTTAACCAAGGTTGGAAAGGGCCAGGTTTACGGCGTTGACAGCTCAAAGTCTGCACTAGACATTGCAAGAAAGTGGGTAGGAAAGAAACAAAACATGCATTTCATTCTTGGCGATGCTGAAACAATACAGTTTGATACAAAGTTTGACATAATTACGTGTCAGTATGCCCTTTTTTTCTTTCCTAATGCACAAAAGGTACTGAAAAACATGAAAAAATTTCTGAAAAAGAACGGCATCGTTGCAATGAGTGTTCATGGCAAGTTTAATGTTCCTTACTTTGATAGTATACTAAAGCCTGCAAGGAAGCTCATTCCAGATTATCTTCCAAAATATCCAGACATGGATCGCTTTGGAACCAAAGACACATTCAAGAATGTGTTTGTAAAGGCTGGATATGACAGAATTGTTGTAAAAAAATTGCTATTCCGATACAGTCCAGGAACGTTTTCAGACTATTGGAACAACTACAAAAAATATCTATCAAAGCCATTAAAAGAAAAATTCAACGCGCTGAACAAATTTCAAAAAACAAACCTTCGGGAGATGGTGAAAGACAACACGTTACAATATACAAAGAAAAACGGAAAGATTGACTTTCCATGGGAAGTTTTACTGCTCACTGCGAGAAATCAATAGTAAAAGAATTGCCTAAAGTTCTTCTTCACATTTGATTACAATATCTGAAGCAGAGTCATAAGATGTATCATGATCATCTCCTCCGTCAACTACATCAAAGCCAAGTCCGCCAGTTAGTTTGTCATCCCCTGAATTGCCTTTGATAATATCATATCCTTCTCCGCCAACAAGATGATCGTTGCCCGCATTACCAAATATGATATCATCTCCCTCGCCTCCGATTATGCAGTCATTTCCTTGTCCGCCGGAAACAATATCATTACCGCCAAGTGCAAAGATCAAGTCAGATGCATCCGTGCCTATGAGAATATCATCTTCTGAAGTTCCTAAGATCTGGTTATAATCTGATAATGATTGACCACATGCCTGAACAGAGACAACTTGCTGAAAACTATTTGAATTTCCAAAGTTGTCGGATACATTCCATGTAACTATTGTATCACCTAAGGGAAATGTTTCTGGTGCATCATTTGTTATTGTTGGTAACATATCTACCAAATCGAGTGCGTCTGCATCACCAATTTCAACCAAGTTTTCAAGAGAGAAGCTGTCAACTATAACATTCTCAGGCACTATTAATTCTGGTGCTGTCGTGTCAACCACTGTAACTGTCTGGGTTGCTGTTGCAGAGTTGCCAGATGAGTCAGTTGCTGTCCATGTTATTACGGTCTCACCTAGTG
>Ga0209753_1000472_pt1 | contig 16871 bp, 11 predicted proteins | sample METZYME_3_550m_FD_187550 | JGI IMG/M metagenome (GOLD analysis project Ga0209753, IMG submission 187550) | Marine microbial communities from oxygen minimum zone in mesopelagic equatorial Pacific - METZYME_3_550m (SPAdes) (version 2) | ecosystem: Environmental > Aquatic > Marine > Oceanic... | reverse complement strand
CTGGCGGCATTTTTGAATCGTGAGGGCGGCGGCAGAGCGCTGACGGCTGCCTTGGCCAAGCGAAAGCTTGGAGCCGGGCCGGCGGCCGCAGCCTTGGCCAAGCTGCAATCGCTTGGCAGCAGTGAAATGGAGTTGATGAATTTCCTGAGCCAGACGGCCGGCATTGAAAACACCGTGCCGGCTTACAGCGCGGAGTTTGTCGCCGCTCTGGCCAAGGAGTCGACCAAAGGCAACACAGTGAACGGTCGTCAAACGTTTCAGGCGGCCGGCTGTGCGGTGTGCCATAAAATCGGCTCGGCGACAAATAACGGCATTCCGTTCATCGGGCCGGAACTCGATACCATCGGCAATACGCTCAGCATCGAGCGAATCATTGAGGAGGTGCTTTGGCCTGGGCGTCACGTGAAGGAGGGCTTCAGTCTGATGCAGGTCACCACCCGGTCGGGAACGATTCATCAGGGCTACGAGCGGCGATCGCGCTCGAAGGATATTTTTCTGCAACCGCTCAGCCAGCCGGGGACGATTCAAATTCCGCACGATCAGGTTCGTTCACAGGCTCAGATCGGCAGCGCCATGCCGACGGGGCTCACTGCGGGTTTGAAGCGCGTGCAATTGCGCGATTTAATTCGGTTCCTTGTCCAGCAGGGCCGCAACTGATTTTGTGATGAAAAAAACCATTAGCCTGATTTGCACGATGCTGGCGTTGTTGAGTGCCAACGCCGCCAAGCCGAACTTCGTCGTCATCATGGCCGATGACATGGGCTACAACGCGACCAGCGCCTATGGTGGCTGGCTCAAGACGCCGCACCTCGATCGCATGGCCCGCGAGGGGATGCGCTTCACCGACTACCACTCGAGTGGCGTGGTGTGCAGCCCGACGCGCGCCGGGTTGCTCACCGGCCGCTACCAGGAACGCGCCGGCGTGCCGTCGGTCATCAACGCCGACCTGAAGGTGCCGGATCACCACCGCGGACTGTGGCCGAGTGAACACACGTTCCCGGAATTGCTGGCGCAGGCAGGCTACACCTCGGCCATTTTTGGCAAGTGGCATCTTGGTTACCGTAAAAAATTCAATCCGATGCACCACGGCTTCAACGAGTTTCACGGGTTCGTCAGTGGCAACGTCGATTACCTGTCGCATTACGACCGGATGGAGGTGTACGACTGGTGGGACGGCTTGAAGACGGTCCAGGAGGAGGGCTACTCGACGCATCTGATCACGAGGCACGCGCTGCGGTTCATAGACGAAAACAAGGCCAAGCCGTTCTGCCTGTACGTGGCGCATGAGGCGGTGCACTCGCCATTCCAAGGGCCGGGCAGCCCGATCCAGCGCGGCCCGAAAAAGGATCGAGGTAAAAAGAAAACCCCGGTCGAGGAAGCCTACGTGCAGATGATGAGCGCGATGGACGAGTGCGTCGGCCAGGTGCTCGACAAGTTGATCGAGTTGAAGCTCGAGAAAAATACGCTCGTGATTTTCTGCTCCGACAACGGCCATGCCTACATGGGTGGCCCGGAGGGCTATCGGTTCCCGTTGCGCGGCAAAAAGGGGACGGTATGGGAAGGCGGCCACCGCGTGCCGGGAATTGCCTGGTGGCCGGGCAGAATCGCGCCGGGTCAGGTGAGCGACGAGATGGTCATCTCGCTGGACCTCATGCCAACAATGCTGGACCTGGCTGGGGCCAAGGCACCCAAGGGGCACGCACTTGATGGCGTGAGCCTGCGGCCGGTGTTGCTTGGCGACGGCTCGCTTGGCCAACGGCAGTTTTTCTGGAAAGGCCAAGCGCACCGCGACGGCCAATGGAAGTTCGTGGCCGGCCAAAAAGGCGGGCTGTTCAACTTGAAGGATGACCCCGGCGAGTCGGTGAGCCTGGCCAAGCGGCATCCCGCACGGGCCAAGCGGATGGCGGCCGCGCTCGCGGCGTGGAAGCGCGACGTCGCCACTGGTGCCACGTCGCAACCGGACTACGACTCCGCAAGCCTCAACAAATGACACTGGCCGCGTTGCGAACCCCGGACCTTGTCGTTCTCTTCGTTTACTTCGCGTTGTTAATTGGCGCGGGGTTTTACTTTCGCAAACGCAGCGGCACGGTTGAGGGCTTCACGGTGGCTAACCGCTCGCTGCCCGGCTGGGTGTGCGGCCTATCGATCTTCGGCACTTATCTCAGTAGCAACACGTTCATCGGTGTGCCGGGCAAGGCGTATGGTTCCAACTGGAACAGTTTTGTTTTCAGTCTGTCGCTGCCGATCGCGGCGTTTATTGCTGTTAAATGGTTTGTGCCGTTTTACCGCCGACACGCCGGCCTGTCGGCGTATGAGCATCTGGAAAAGCGTTTTGGTGCCTGGGCACGGGTATATGCAGTCGTTTGTTATTTGCTCACTCAGGTTTCCCGTGTGGGGACAATCATGTTCGGCGTGGCGGTGGGGCTGCACGCGCTGACCGGCTGGGACATCGCGGCGATCATCATTGTTTCCGGTTTTGCCGTGACGCTGTACACGCTGATGGGCGGCATCGAGGCGGTGATTTGGACCGACGCCATCCAGAGCGTCATCCTAACCCTGGGAGCCGCCGTGGTGGTGATCCTGATTTTGACCGGCATGCCGGAGGGGGCGAGGCAGGCGGTGAGTTTGGCCATTGAGGCGGACAAGTTCAGCTTGGGCGACTTCGGGCCAAGCCTGGCCAAGTCGACCTTCTGGGTGGTGCTGTTCTATGGGATTTTCATCAACCTCACCAACTTCGGCATCGACCAGAATTTTGTGCAGCGCTACCACGCCGCCAACTCCGAGAAGGCGGCTGGCCGCTCAGTGTGGATGGGTGCGCTGATGTATATGCCAGTGGCGCTGATGTTTTTTTTCATCGGGTCAATCCTCTTTTCCTATTATCAGGTGAATCCTGGATTGCTGGAGGAAGTAAAATTGGCCAAAGCGAGTGAACTGGTTGTGGATCAATTCCCCGGCTTGGCCAAGGGCTCGCCCGAGGCGCTCACTGAGGCCAAGCGCCTGGCCAGCGGCATGCAACCAAGCGATTACGGCGACAAGGTGTTGCCGCATTTTATCGCCAACCAAATGCCGGTTGGCCTGGCCGGATTGTTGATTGCCGCATTGTTCGCCGCCGCGATGAGCAGCATCGACACCAGCCTGAACAGTTCGTCGACGATTGCGCTGCAGGACTTTTACCGGCGCTGGTTCAGGCCGGATGCCGACGAGGAGCAGAGCCTGCGCTTCCTGCGGGTGATGACGGTCGTGTGGGGGATCATCGGCACCGGCGTCGCGCTGGCAATGATGGGCGTGCAAAGCATTCTCGACGCATGGTGGAAGATCAGCGGCGTGTTCGCCGGCGGCATGCTGGGGCTATTCCTACTGGGTTTTATTAGCCGGCGCGCCAACAACGCCGGTGCAGCCGTCGGTGCGACAATTGGCCTGCTGGTGATCCTGTGGATGACCTTTACGCCGGAGATGGAGGGCGATCTGGGGTGGCTGCGTAGTCCATTCCATGCAAACATGATCACCGTCATAGGCACTTTGTCGATTTTCCTCATTGGTCTGGGCGCCTCACGTGTTTTGAGGCGGAAGAACAGTTAAACTTGCAACTGACTCTCCGCGACATCAGACTCCTTCTTTTGATCTATGGTTGATTTTCCGAACGAAATACGAATTAACCCGGCTGCCATCAACAAGCTGCTCATTGGCGGGGTGGTGGTGGCGCTGGTCGGCTTCGGGGTGATGACCAGTTTTTACAAGGTCGATCCCCGCGAGGAGGCAATTGTTTTGCGACTGGGGAAGTTCTCTGGTCAACCAGTGACCGATCAAGGCCTGCATTTCAAACTACCGTTCGGCATTGACAAGCATACTCTCGTCGAGGTCACCACGGTGCACAAAGAGGAGTTTGGGTTCTCCACGCAAACTCCCGGGACTCGCACCCGTTACTCACCGAGGAGTCGAGGTCAGGCTGATGCATCCCTCATTGTTACCGGCGACCTTAACATCGCTGATGTCGAATGGTCCACGCAGTACATGGTTTCCAACGCATACAATTATCTTTTCAAGGTGCGGAACGCAGACGAGACATTCCGCGCCATGAACGAGGCGGTCATGCGCGAGGTTGTGGGGGATCGCACGATCAACGAGGTGCTTACCTCGGGGCGCGGCGAGATTCAGCAGGAGGTGAAGGACAAGTTGCAGTCCTTGGCCAACCAGTACGAACTGGGGATCAAACTCGACAAGGTGATCCTGCAGGACGTCAATCCGCCTGAAGCTGTCAAGGAATCATGGAACGAAGTCAATGAGGCCCAGCAGGAACGCTCCTCGATGATCAATACAGCTCAGGCCCAATATAACAAAGTCATTCCCAGGTCGCGCGGTGAGGCCGAGAAAACGATCGAGGAAGCCAAGGGTTATGCAGTTGAGCGCATCAATAACGCCCAGGGTGACGCGGACCTGTTCAAGCAGGTTTTCGGTGCTTACCAAAAGGCGCCCGAGGTTACCCGAAAACGAATCTATCTTGAGACCATCGGCAAGGTTCTTGCCACGCGACAGAGAGATGACGGCGAGGGAGGGTTTGTCGTGGAGCAGGGTCCCCGCAAGATCATCATGGATGAAGATGCCAAGGGGCTGCTTCCGCTGTTAAACCTGAATCAGGAGGCCAAGTGATGTTTAAGCAATATACCTCAGTATTCATCGTCATCTTGCTTTTCATCGTGTTCCTCGTGGTTTCATCTTCGGTATATATCGTCGACGAAACCAAGCAGGTGTTTGTTACACAGTTTGGCAAGATTGTCCGCGGTCCAATCAACGGTCCCGGCAAGGAAGAAGCGGGTCTTAAATTCCGTTTTCCATTCATCACCGAAGTGCATATGTTTGAGAAGCGCTACCTCGAGTGGGACGGCGCCCCCAACCAGGTGACCACCAAGGATAAACTGTTCATCTTCATTGATACCTACGCTCGCTGGCGTATTGTTGATGCCAAGCTGTTCTTCGAGAAAGTGCGAAACGAGGCCGGTGCCCAGGCGCGCTTAGACGATATTCTCGATGGCGAAGCGAGGATAGTTGTGGCAGCGAACGACCTTGTGGAGGTCATCCGCTCAAAACAGCGCGAGGCAGTTGTCGCTGTGGATCAGGTGCTCGACGACGAATCCCAGTTAAAGCCCTTTACGAAGGGTCGTTCGTCGCTGGCGCAGCAAGTTTTGGATAACGCCGGGCCGAACCTAAAGGAAGAGTTCGGCATCGAGTTGCTCGACTTCCGGTTCAAGCGGATCAACTACTCCGAAGAGGTTCGGTTGAAGATTTTTGAGCGCATGATTTCCGAGCGCTCCCGGATTGCCAACAAGTTCCGTTCCGAGGGCGACGGCGAGGCAGCCAAGATCTTGGGGCAGCAGCAAAGGGAGTTAAAAACAATTACGTCTGGAGCCTATTTGCAGCAGCAGCAAATCAAGGGCAAAGCCGATGCCGAGGCGGTTAAAATCTACGCTGATGCATTCAACCAAAGTGTCGAGGCTCGTGAGTTTTACGAGTTCCTCAAGACTATGGAGACCTTCGAGACTACACTGTCCAAGGATGACACTCTTATCTTCTCCACCGACTCCGACTTTTTCCGTTACCTGAAGCGATCCGCCCCAACCAAGGAGTGATCCGGTACTCTTTTGGCTAAGCGGCTATTTGAGTGATTCCAGGTAGTCGATCAGGCTGGCCATTTCCTTGACAGTCAAGCCGGCGGCCAGGCCTGCTGGCATCATTGATGTCGCGCGTGTGCCACTCTTCGCCAGGTTCGAGCGTTTGACGCGTTGCACGATACCGGCGATGTTGCGCAGATCTACGACACCATCCTTTTCGGCAGTCACAAAACCCTCCAGCGTTGTGCCATTTTTCAACTCGAACCACTGCGTCTGGAATCCCTGTGACACCACGGCGCTTGGCTTGAGGATGGATTGGATCAGGTCGGCGCGCGTCCATTTTTTGCCGGCGTCGCCGAGGTAGGGACCTTTCTGGGGTTGATCCTGCGAGGTGGTGTGGCAGGCGATGCAGGACTGTCGGGTAAACAACTGGCTGCCAAGTGCGGCATCTCCCCTGGCCTCCAACAGCAGCACGGTGGCCTCGTTGTGGCCGAGTTGAACAATAAGTCGCTTGTCATCGTCACCCGTAGCCGGGGCGGCGTTCAGCTTGTCCAAGGCGTCCAAGGCGGCCTTAGCCAAGGCGGCATCTTTTGAGTTGGCCGCGACCGCCAGCAATTCACGATGACCGGCTGAGCCGGAGTCGCCGATGGCGGTCAACAACTCGGCGTTCTTGGCTCCGCGACGGATGATGTCGCCCATTATCCCACGAAGGTAATCGTTGGCCAACGGCGACTGCTCGAGTTGCAGCGCGATCCGGTACGTGACGACCTTGGCTGCGCCTTTTTGTTTGCGCGCAGCATCGCGCAACACCTTCGGACGGCCGAGGTGGCTCGGTTCGTAAATGAACTCCCGCAAAGTTGGAGCGAAACTTTTTTGATCGGCACTGTGCTTTTGCCATTCACTAATGATGGCCAATTGCGTGTTGAACGCCTCGTTGCCGGTGATCCGGCCAAGCGCGTTGAACGCCTCGGAGCGAACCTTTGTGTCGCGATCACGATCGAGCGCCGCCTTGCGGAGTGGTTCAATGGCGATGGTGCCGAGCGAGGCCGAGGCTATGAACGCCGTCGCCTCGTCAATCCTGGTGTCGATGCCCAGTGCGGCTGGGTCGATGCGATTGAACTTCAAACTGGCAATAACCTGCGGCTTGTAGCTGATATTAAGCTGATCGAATCCGGTCTTGATCGCCGCGCGGATGCGAGGAGAAGCCTCCCATTGAACCGGCTCAAAGTAGGGTCCCCTGTCGTCAGGCCGGGTGGACCACCAGCGTTTGCCGTTCCACCGTTTGTCGACGTGGTACAGCCGGCCTAGCGCGGCAAGTATCCCGGTGTTGAGCGATGCATTTGTCGTCTCCTGCAGTTTTTGAATCAGGCCGTCGACCGCTTTGGTGTTGTGCATTTCCTGCAGCGCGGCCAGGGCGGCCTGCCGGGTTTGTTCGTTGGTAATGCCATCGAGGCAGATTTGCGCCGCACCGGTTTCCACCAGTGCCTTTCGAGCGATGTGCGGGATGATCTTGTTGTCCGAGTAAACTCGATTCTTGGGCGAGTTGTCGACCGGTTCCGCCGCAATATTGAGCAGGGACCTGTGTGGGTTCCCCAGCCTGGCCAGACCGATGACGGCCTGCAATCGGACACGCGGATTCTTGTCGCGCAGCGCTTTCACAAAAAGGGCAGAATTCACGCCACCGGTTTGGCGCTTACGATCGGCGAGGGCTCGATACGCCCATTCGCGAATGGTTTCGTCGGCTGTTAACCGGGCGATTGTCGAGTTTTTGGAGGCGCCGGCCATCTGCTTGAGCGTGAACAACGCAGCGATGCGCCCGTACAAATGAACTGACTTGTCGGCGGCGATTATGCCCAAGCCGTCGATATGTCCGGCCGCTCCGCGTTTGAGAATCTCACGCTGCGTGTTGATCCGACAGACGGCGCTGGGTGAGATGATGTGCTCGAGTAGCTCGGCGTCTTTCGCCCTGGCCAAGTCGGGAAACTTGGCCGCCGTTTTTCCGGGAAAGGTGATCAGCGAAACGCTGCCGACATCCGGTCGACTAAAACGGTAGCCGCCGTTTTTCCAGTCACTCACATAAATCCTCGAGTTGCCGTCGGCATCCATGTCGATGGCCTTGATTTTGTAGAAGCTGTCCTGAGTGACATTGAAGGTGCCCTCGTGCGGTGTGAGGCGGTGAACGTAAACGTGTTGAGTGGTAAAGTCGCACGTGTAGAGTGCGTCGTTGAAGGTATCCGGAAAGCCGGGTTCGTCCAGCCAATAGCCGCCCGTGCCGGAGCCACCGCCGTAGTCGGCCAGCGGCGGCATGTGCTCTGCGGAAAAATTTTTATAGAGGCGGGGATAGCCGTGGTTGCCCAACGAGACGAAGTGATGCAGGCGAGTGTTCCAGCCCTTGCCATCGTTGGTGTTGTCGCGTGAAAAAACGTCGAGCTTCGGGCTGACGGCGACATCGTATATGTTGCGGGCGTAGAGTGCGTAGTTTTCCAGTTCGGTCCCGTCGGGCCGGACACGAATCACGCCGCCGCCCCGCAGATGAAGTGTGCTGCCATCGCGGCCCTTGGCCTCGACGTAGCCGTAGTCGCCGATAGCCAAATACAGCCAGCCGTCGATTCCCATGCGTACGCCGTTGGAGGTGTGATCCGCGCCGCGGAAGCTCAAGTCGAAGCCCATGCCAGTGACGAGTTGCACCTTCTCGTCGGCAACCCCGTCGTTGTTCCTGTCGCGGAACGCGGAGAGGAACGGCGGATTCACCACGTACAGCGTGTCACCGACAAAGCAGCTCGAACGGGGGCTGTCGATGTCCGGCACGTAGTCGGTGAACTTGTCCGCCACACCATCGCCGTCGGTGTCGATGCACTTGACGATCTTGCCGCGGTTGGCCTTTTGATCGATCGAACTGTTCAGGTCGACGCTGACGTAGACGTCGCCATTGCCGCTGGCGGCGACACCGGTGGGGTAGGTGACCTGTGGCGGCTTGGCGAAAGTGACGACCTTGAAGCCTTCCGGCACGGCGTGGGTGGCTTGATTCAGGCAGAGCGTAGACAGTAGCGAAATAACAGACAGGATTTTCCTCATCATGAAAAAATGCGAAGGAATCATTCACGCTTGGGCAGGTGCAGGCAATCAGTTTTCGCTTGGTTAAGTACCCATTTTAGGCGCAACTTTGGCAGATCGGCGTTGTTTCATGGCATTGCATCGATCACCAACGGTGCTATTTTTCGCACAGGAGATGAACCTGCAACGACTGTTGTTGATTTCGATCGTGGCAAACCTGGTTTGCCTCGCCGGACTGTTTTGGATGCTCGCCGACAGGCAGCAGCCACCGGCCCAGCTTGGCTCACCGGTGTCGGCTGCCGCATCGGCGGGCGCAGGCCGAGCGCCTGGCCAGGCGGCCCCGGTCGAGCGGATCGTGCGCGAAGTCGAGCCGTTTCACTGGAGCCAAATCGAGGCCGACGACTACCAGACTTACGTCGAGAACCTGCGCCGGATCGGCTGCCCGGAAGAGACCATCCGCGACCTTGTGAAACAGGATCTCGACAAACTCTACGACCAGCGCAAGGCCGACATCCTGTCCAAGGCCCCCGCCCGAAAGGAATACTGGAAAACAGGCAATCCCAGCGCACTTTCCCGGCCGGCGAGTGCCACCAGTTCACAAATGGCCCAGTTGGATCGGGAGAAAAACGAGGTGCTGGGCGACCTGTTCGGATCACAGGGTATGGCGGCCATTAATCGGCCGAGCCCGCTGGCCCGAGCCCGTTCGCAGTCCAAGAGCGGCTATGCGATGGATTTTATCCCGGAGGAAACCAAGGCGGAGCTGAATACCCTCGAGCGGGAGTTCGGGAGCGAGTTGCTCAAGAAGATGGCGCAGGGCGCGACCGATGCGCAGGACATGGCCGAGATTCGAAGAATGAGAACCGATCGCGACGATCGCATCGCCACCATGCTGACCCCGGATCAAAAAATAGAGTACGACCTGCGCAAGTCACCCACGGCGGCAAACATGCGGTTGCAGATGGATGGGTTCGATCCTTCGGAGGATGAGTTTCGCGATATCTTCGCGGCGCGCAAGACGTTCGACAACGAGCATGGCGTCGTGCCCGGCTCGAGCATCTCACCGGCCGATGCTGAGATTCGCCAACTCGCCGAGCAGGAGATGAACAACCAGATTAGCACCTCACTGGGGGATGATCGTTTTCAGGATTACCTGCGCCAGACAGATTACGACTACAAGTCGATCCATAAGATCACCCAGAGGCAGGGGCTGGGGGAGAACATCTCCGCGCAGGTGTACCAGATGAAGGGCGGCGCCGAGGAACTCGCCCGGGAGATACGCATGAACACCGGCTTGTCCATCCAGGAGCGGCAGATGCAATTGGGCCAAATCCAGAATGAAACCTCCATTAGCATCGAGTCGCTGATCGGAGGGCAGGGGGCGGCCGCATTGCAAACACAGGCTGGCGGCCGGAACTGGCTCAACAACATCGGTCGCGTCAATCCGCTTCCCATCGTCAAGCCGACCTTCCAAGTCATCACCGGCGGCACTCCTAACCCGTAAGATTGACAGGGTGAGGACTGGTTATTCCGGCGTGACCAGGCGCAACGCATCCGGCAGCAGATCGATTGTCGCCGGGGTGGTGCCGATGATGTCACCGTCGGCCTGGATTTCTGCTGGTGGCACGGCATTAATCTCGAGGCGTTTGCCGGTGAAGTAGTCCACGCGCTCATCCTCGACGTAGCGGCCGCTGAGGATGCTCGGGAACTGCCTGATAATCTGCAGCCGGCTAAGCTCGCCCACCAGGCTGATGTTTAGCAGGCCGTCATCCGGCAGTGCGCCGGGGGAGATGCGCATCACGCCGCCAGCGGCGAACTCGGTGTTGCCGGCGCATACCTGAAACATCATCTCCTGTTTTTCTTGGCCGTTCCACTTCACCGTAAACTCCGGTGCGCGAAAGCTGGCAAGCGCACGGAATAAACCAACCGAGTAACTGAAGCGCCGGCCAAAGATTCGCTTCACGCGCGGACCAGTTTTGCGGATCACCTCAGCGGCAAAACCGGCGGCAACAAAAAGCAGCGCATGTCGCGTGACCGCCTTCCCGTCCCGCATCATCCGCACGCGGATGACATCCAGCGTCCGGGTATTGCCGTTGGCCAGGGCACCGATGGCGGTTTCAAAATGGGCCAGGCCGAAGGTCAGTGCGACATCGTTGCCGGTGCCGACCGGAAGCGTGGAGAGGGCAGGGCGATCACCCGGCTCGACGGCCATGAGCCCGTTGGCCACCTCGTTGACCGTGCCGTCGCCTCCCAGCGCGGCGACGATTTCGAAATCGGGAGCATTCGACTTGGTCAGGAGCGTGGCGTGTCCGGCGGATTTGGTGAGCTCAGCGGTTACCGTATGGCCAAGCGAGGCCAAGTGCTCCTCGGCTTGGGCCAGGCGCTGCTTTCCTCGGTGACGGCCGGACGCCGGGTTGGCGATGAGCAGGATGCGCTTGGCGCTCATGGGCGGCGGTTAACTTACCTTACCGATCCAGTTGCGGGCGATGGCCTGCAAGTCTCCGTGGCCGTTAGCCTGCTCGGTGTCTGGGGCGAAATGAATCCGCTCAAGTTCTCGGATGGTGCCCTGCAACTCATCGCGATACGTGGCTGCCAGCGACTTTGGCCGGTCGGCGTCTATACGTCGCAGAAGGTCGATGACGGCAAACGGCGTGCAAATATCCGGGACACGATAAGCCGGTACGGTGGCCTGGCCGTTGTCGCGTTTGGCCAAGCGCCACGCGCCAAAGCCAAGCAGCAGTACCACCATACCACCGGCGATCCACGGCCATTTCGACGCGGGACCCAGCACGATGCCGGCCAGCGCCAGTTTGCTGTCCACCTCCACGAGGTCGGCGTCGCTGTACTGCTTGTAAGCCGCCTTGGTCACCAGTTCGGTCGGCTCTGGGAACTTGAATGAGAGCGATTTGCCGGCATCGTCGCCCGGCTTGAGCGTGAGCAGCCAGGTGCGTTCACTCACGGCGTTGACGCTCGACGCGCCCGACTCGACGCGCGCGATCGAGAGCCCCTGGTCATCGGTCTTGACAATTTCAAAACCGGGGATGTCGAGCTCTACCAGCTTGGGGAGCGGCGGCGTGAGTCCTTTGCCGGTGGCGTGCAACTCGAGGGTGAGTTCCGCATTTTCGCCGACCAAGCGAGCGTCGAGTGTCTGCGTCAGTTCCAGTTTGTCAACTGGCCGGGCGGGGGCGGACTCGGGGCGCGCATCAATGATCTGTGTCGCGGTGGTCACCGGCAATAGCACCGGGCCAAGCGAGTCATAAAAATCGAGATCCATCTGTAGTTCCGGGATGCGGTCCACCGAGGCGTCCTTGGCCTTGAGCAGCACGTAGGCCAGCGGCGTCTCTCGCCAGCCTGGTTGACCAATGGTGCGCGACTGAGTCTTGGTGTCGTGAAAGGTGATCGACTGCACCTCGAAGTTGTCGCCAAGTTTTTCGCCAAGGTGTTCCTCGAGATCGTCGCGGGGCGCCTGTCGTTGGCCGGGATAGCGCGGATAAAAATACGGGCTGCCCTTGCTGCCGCCGACGAGGTAGCGCGCAAAACCGCCGGCCTCGCGCTCGATGTCGCTCGTATGTCGCAGGCCAATGAACAGGCCAAACAACTCGGTGTGGCCGATCTCATCGCTGCCGTCGATGTGGGCGACCAGTTCCACCTCATCGAGCAGGTCGTCGTAGTGCTGCACCAGTTCTCGGGCCGATTCGCCGGCGGGATGATCCTCGAGGACGGCGAGCGAGGCGCGGAGGTAACGTGGCTTCAACTCCGGCGTTAGCCGGCGTGACGTGTTAGCCACCGATTCGCCGAACGCCTTCAGGTGGCCGTCCGAGTCCGGCAATACCAGAATGGTGTCACGAATTTTTTGTAGGTTGCTGATTTCCGGAATCTGCTGGCGAGTCACATACGACAGGTCGCTGGCACCGAGGTTGGCGTTGAACCAAAGCTGGAAAACGAGTGGGTTGGGCTTGTCGGCGGTCACGGAGGTTTGCAGCGTGTAGAGCGCGGCCGCCTCGCTGAAGCCCTCGAACGCCGCTTCGCGGTGTTTCACGTAAATATCGAGGTCGACCTGGTTGCCGTACTGGTACTCAGCAAGGTCGAAGTTGGCGGCGGCCTGCTGCAGCTTGAGCTGCCAAACATCCGGCTTGGCCTTAAGCCCGGCGTCGAGCAGTGCCAGCAGCGTGTCGTAACCGGCGAGCACCTCGGCCTTGATCTGGGGCTCGCCGCGCTTGGTGTCGGCCTGTTGCTGGATCTGTGGTGCGCGCCACGAGGTGGCCAGGCGCTGACGCATGGAGTTGACCAGTGTCGCCAGCGACACGGTCGGTATTTTTTCCGGTTCGCCGAACACCTGCCGGATGTCGTCGAGCTTGTAAACCTCGGCGAAGCTGTGCGCGCCCTCGAAGGCGGTGACGATCGCCTGCGGCTTGGGCGGAGCGATTGGCAGCTTGGCCAGACGCCCGAGAATCTCGTCCAGCTCGCGCAGGTTGCGTCTCTGTTTCGCCCGGGTGAGCGGCGTGCCACTTGGCCGCGGCGGGATGTAAACCGACACACCAACAGCGGGCATGCGTGGCTTTGCGCCACCGTTGGGGTTACGGGACTGTGCCCAGCCACCGAGCAGCATGTCGGCGATGCGCTTGGCCGATGGCGGGTCAAGTTTGGCCAAGCGTTCGATCTCATCGAGCGCCTCGACAGTTTTCCGGTTCTTCAAGAGTGTTTCGGCGAGGGTGGCTATGACACGGGTGCGGCGGCTTTCCGGTAGGGCGGCAAGCCAGTCGGCTCCAGGGGCGTTCTCGATGACGAGTGCCGGGGCGATCGGTTTGTAGCGGCTGGAATTTTGCTGGGCCATTATCCGCTGCTGCTCGTACACCGGATTGTAGACCATCATGTTACTGCGGGTGACAGTGGCCCGGTAGTATTTCGCGGTGTTCTCGGCTTCGACGAGCCACGCTTCGGAGGCGATGGTCAGCGGGAGTTTCCACTTGGCCAAGTCACCACCGGCTTGGTTGAGGAGTGCGCCGACGATCTGCCGAAGGCTGCGGAGGTTCTCTGAGCGGCCATTGTAATTGGTGCTGCGGAGGTTGCGGTGCACATCCGCCTGCACAAGCTGGATCAGTTTCAGCCCTGAGCCACCCTCCCGGAACTGCTCGCTCATCCACTCGTCGGCCTTGGTCTTGGGCAGTTTCGCAACGAGCATGAAGCCGCGCTTGATGCCGTCGAGCCGTTTGCTCTCGTCCCTGATGGTTGCAATCAGTTTTTCGTTGGCCTTCCACGCGGCGGACAGGTTGGGCGGACTTGGTTCGCTACTCCATTGCTTGTGCAGCAGATCAGCGCGCATGTCGAGCGACCAGTCCTCATCGCTGTCCGGCACAAAGCTCAGCGCGATTCTGGCCTGGGATTTGGTCGCCAATGGCCGAAGCAGTTGCGCGGCGCACTTGCGGCCGACAGGTTGCTTGCCGCCGAACAGGCCGATGCCGACTTCCAGTTCCTCGGCAAGGCGAGTCAGATTTGCCTGGCCCACGCCGCGTAGCAAATTGCCGAGTGAAACCAGGTCGGTTTCGTTGGGCTTGCTCGGCGCTAGTTTTAAAATTTCGACAAAATCCTCCTGCGTGAGCATTGGTCGAGGCTTGTTGGTCGGCCGGATAGGAACCTTGGAGCCGCTTGGGATTGGTGGCGTGCTGATTGGAGGTGGTGTTGTGGACTGGGTGATTGGCGTTTGGAGCAGGGATGTGATCAGGTGGCGATACGCCTTTTCGGTGGAGCCCTCGAATGGTAGTGACTGGATGTGTTTGCCCAGTTCCTCCCAACTGCCGGCGTTGGCTAGCAGTCGGAATCGATCCGCCACCGCCTTGGTTTTGTCCTTGGTCGGCTTGGTTTCTTTCTGTAGTTGGTCAACTGCCGAGAGGATGCCGTCGGGCGTTCGGTCAAACTTCACCGCCGTCAACGCAGCGTGCAATTTATCCTCCGGAGTTTTCGGCTTGGGCGGCGTGGCTGCCTTGCGGGCTGTTGGCGGCTCACCGGGGCGGTCGGAGGCGATTGTTGGGCGGGGAGTCCTTGCCGGGGACGTGATGACGCTTTTTGCCGGCAGACGGCGAATCGACTTTGGAGGCACACCGGGCTTCACCCTGACGGCGGGAGTTAAGATGGTTCTCAGGGTTGGCTTGGCGGGCGCTTGGCCAAGCGCCACTAGCGGTATGATGCTCAAGCCGAGCAGCAAGATGGTGAATCGGCGAATCATCACGGGCAATTTTCTTTTTAGTGTAAAAAAGAGCCGACTTGCGTCGGCTGCTTTGGCTTAAAAATTTATGTGCTTAAAAACAATCAGGAGCCGGTGCCTTCGGGGCGTTTGCCAACACTGGCGCCGCGGGCGTCCTCCTTCTTTTTCATGTCTTTTGGCTTGTTGCTCTTCTTTTGGCCTCGGCACTTCGAGCAGACGTTTTTGTTGCCCTCGCACTTCTTTGGCAGCGGCAATGCCTGCACCTCTGAGAGATCCATGCGGGCCATGCGGACGACGGCCTCAAGATTATTCTGGTGATCCTCCGATGCCTTGGCGTCGGTCTTGGCGGTTTGCTCGGCGAGCAGGCGGAAGTTTTGGCGGGCCTTCTCGAGCGGCTCCTTCCATTCCTTCTTCTCGGCCAACTCGAGGCGCATCAGCCAGCCGGTGTAGTACTGCGCGCTGGCGAGTGAGGAGCGAACCTTGCTCTCCAGTTTACTGTCGCTGCCCTTGGCCGTCTCGTCGAGGAGATGTTCCATCGCAAGCATGGCTTCCGGCAGTTCGCCGACGTAGATGCGGGCGTTGGCGCGGGCGAGCTGCAACTGCTGCCGCTTGGCCGTCTCGGTATCCGGCAGGGTGGCTAGGGCCTCATTGTAGGCGTCGATCGCCTGTTGCCATTGCTGGCCGGCCTCGAAATCCAGCGCGGCCCGGATGCTTGCCTTGGCTTCCTCACGCGCAAGACCGTCTTGGCCGGGCCCGAAGTGGTAGGCCAGCAACGCCACGGGGGCGAGCGCCCACAGGAGGATAAAAAGGTTCTTTTTCATGATATTTCTTTAATTATTGAGCCACTCTCGTTCGACGACTTCGTCCACTCTGCCACGGGCTTCCGAAGAACGCAAGGCCCACAGGCAGCAACGCCAGCAGCCCTGCACCGGTGGCTACGCAGCCCAGTGCCAGTTCGCGGCGGCCCTTTTCGCCGGGATCAACGAGGTTGCGCACGCCGGCCAACTCGGCCAGTTGCGTGGTGGAAATCTGCACGTCGTTGACGTCCACGTACTCTCCGCCCAAGCGCTTGGCCAACTGCCGCAGCACGCGGGCGTTTTGCCTCGACATGTGGCCGTCGATGAACACGCCGCGCCGCGGATCGCCCACGCCGGCGACGAACACCTTGTTGATCGAGGGCGGCAGCTTGGGCAGGCCGGTGTCAGGCACGGTGTCGCCATCGCTGACGATCAGCAGCGTGGTGCTGCCTGGTTCCCAGCCTTTGGTCAGGCGCACTGACTCCTCGATGCCGTCGATGAGGCTTGTTTTACCGGGGTCGAACGCCATGTCGAGCGGCAGGTCGTCGAGGATGTTCTTGACGACATTCAAGTCGTGGGTGTCCACCACGACTGGCTTGGCCCCGGTGAAAAACGCGACGATGCTGATCCGTACTTGGTCGAGCGCAATCCGCTCGAAGAGCGACAGCAACACTTTGGCACCGCGCTGGGCGCGCGTGCGTTTTTTTTGTTTGCCAGAATCGAAACCGCCATCGTCGAGCTGCATGCTCGGCGACACATCCCAGGCGATGACCAGGTGCCGGTAGCCGCCCTCGGGAATCTTGTCGTAACTCGCCACGCGTGGCCGGATGAAAAACAGCGTGACCAAGCCCCACGCCATCGCGGTCAGTGCGAGCACGCGAATCGGCGGTGCGATGCGGGTCCACACCCGCGCTTGGCCAAGCGGCCCGAACGCGAGCCGCGCCACCCGCCGTGTGCGCCGACTGTGCCACCCCTCCGCCAGCACGGCGAACACGCCTGCGCCAAGCGCCACCCAAAGGGCTAAGGTCGCCGCGTCGGTCGTGATGTCAGGAATGTTCATCGGTTGGTCACCATGGCGTGAATCTTATGCCGAGGAGCGAGAGCAGTTGCAGGCCGAGCAACGACAGGCCGGCGAGGGCGAACGGGCGGAAGTTGTCAGCGGGGATCGGTGTCTCCGGCTCGAACTTGGCCGGGCGCATCGAGTCGATCCTCTAG
>Ga0209753_1000464_pt1 | contig 16971 bp, 17 predicted proteins | sample METZYME_3_550m_FD_187550 | JGI IMG/M metagenome (GOLD analysis project Ga0209753, IMG submission 187550) | Marine microbial communities from oxygen minimum zone in mesopelagic equatorial Pacific - METZYME_3_550m (SPAdes) (version 2) | ecosystem: Environmental > Aquatic > Marine > Oceanic... | reverse complement strand
GCGCTGGGTGACGAGATCACCGTGAGCAATTTCCTGCGCTTCCAGGTCGGCGAGAGTTTCTGAGCGGCGACGACAACGAATCACCCAGGCGGGAGCCAGGCGCGGCTCCCGTTTTTTTATGGCTAAGCGTTTGCCCAAGGGAGGAAAAGGGGTTTCATCGTGAGAACAATTTGAGTAGCTTACTGCCCCAGCAATAAACGACTGCTTCGATGAACGAGACCAACACAGTGGAGAGCTTGAGCGGCCAGGGTACCAGTACCCAGGGCGAGACAATTGAGAGCCTGCGCAGCCTGCTCGACTGGCTGAAAGGGCAATTCGAAGGATTCGGCATCGATTCGGTGTGGGCCGGTCTGCTGGTCAATGTGGTGGGTGCCGTGGCGTTGGTGTTCCTGAGTTGGCTCGCCTATCTCTTGGCCAAGCGGGTGGTGTTGAGGGCCATCCGGTTCCTGTCGAGCAAGACCAGCACCGACTGGGACAAGGTCCTCATCGAGTACAAGGTGTTCGCCCGCCTGTCCAATGTCGTTCCCGCCCTTGTGGCGCACGTGTTGGCCCCGGTGCTGTTCGAGGGGGTGGAGAGTTTGGTCGGTTTCGTGCAGGGATTGGCCAAGGTGTACCTCGTGGTGGTGCTGTTGTTCACCCTGCAGGCGCTACTTAACGGGTTGCTTTCGATTTATCAGCGTTACGATATTTCAAAGCGCATCCCGATCAAGGGACTGCTGCAGGCGGTGATGCTGGTGGCCTGCTTCGTCGGGGGTGTGTTCATCATCTCGATCGTGATGGGCCGCGAGATCGGCACGCTGATGGCCGGCTTGGGCGCAATGGTGATGGGGTTCTTGTTCGTGTTCAAGGACGCGATCATGGGTCTGGTGGCGGGGATTCAGATCGCCACCAATGACACTGTGCGCAAGGGCGACTGGATCGAGATGAAGGGGCATGGTATCGACGGCGACGTGATCGACGTGTCGCTCACGACGGTGAAGGTGCAGAATTTTGACAAGACCGTGGTGAGCATCCCGGCGTCGAAATTGATCACCGAATCGTGCCGCAACTGGCGCGGCATGAAGGACTCCGGCGGGCGCCGAATCAAGCGTCCCATCCACATCGACATGCGCTCGATCCGATTCGCCGACGAGGGGTTGCTCGAGAAGTTCCAGCGATTCGACCTGCTTAAAGGTTATCTGCAATCCAGACTCGACGAGGTCAACGCGCATAACCAAACGGCCAACACGGACTTGTCGGAACTGGTCAACGGTCGGCGCCTGACCAACATCGGCACCTTCCGCGCCTATATCATGGCGTACCTGAAAAACCATCCGCAGATACGGCAGGACCGCACGTTCCTCATTCGCCAGCTTGAGCCGGGTGACAACGGGTTGCCGATCGAGATTTACATCTTCACCGACACGACGGTCTGGGCCGAGTACGAGGCGATCCAAGCCGATATTTTTGATCATTTGCTGGCGGTGATTCCGGAGTTCGGCCTGGCGCCGTTCCAGAATTCCACCGGCAAGGAATCGATCAGCGGCACGCTTGATGTCTCGATGGTCGATCGCTGAGTCGCTGCTTGGCCAAGCGCACTCGAAACTTGCCACTTGGCCAGGCGCTTTGCCAAGCTACGTCCGTGCAAACGTTGACGGCGGATTGTGTTTTGGACGCGAAGGCGGTTCTTGGTGAGGGCCCCGTGTGGCGAGCGGAGACGCAGGACTTGGTCTGGTTGGACATCGAGAGTGCCCGCGTCTGCTGCTTCTATCCAGCCACAGGCGAAAACAAAACCTGGGACGTCGGCGAAAAACCCGGTTTGGCCGTACCGGCGGAGAAAGGCGACTTGATCCTTGGCACGAGCGTCGGCTTCGTGCGGCTCGACTTGGCCAGCGGCGAGTTGTTGCCAATCATCGACCCGGAGCAGGATCTGCCGAACAACCGCTTCAACGACGGCAAGGTCGATCCCGAGGGCCGGCTTTGGGCCGGCACGATGGGGATGAATGAGGCACCGAACGTCGGCAGCCTGTACCGGCTCAATCGCAATCTCTCCGCAGACAAGTTGTTCGACCAGGTCAGCATCTCAAACGGCATGGCTTGGACATCCGATCATAAGACCTTTTACTACATCGACTCGCCGACGCGCCGTGTGGATGTATTCGACTGCGACATGGCCGGCGGCTCGGTGTCGAATCGGCGGACGGCGTTCGAGTTGCCGAGCGGGATGGGCTACCCGGACGGCATGTGCATCGACAACGAGGGGATGCTTTGGGTGGCATTGTGGCAGGGCTGGGGTGTGGCTCGGTTCGAGCCGGGTGGGGCGCTCCTGGCCAAGGTGGAGGTGCCGGTCGAGTGCGTGACGTCCTGCTGTTTTGGCGGCGAAAACTGGGACGAACTTTACATCACCACCTCCAGCCGCGATCTCGACAGGACTGGTAGGGTGGAACAACCACTTGCCGGCGGAGTATTCCGCTGCAAGCCGGGCGTGAGCGGCCCCCCGACGAACCTGTTCCTCGGTTAGTCGGTGACGCTTTCGACGATGATGCGGCGGTAGGTTATCTCGGCATGATCGTAGGCTGCGTTGAAGTCGGCGATTTCATCTGCGCCCATGAAGCGTTGTTTTTGCAGGCGACATTTTTTCACTCCGGCAAGGCACCATTCGGCACTGCGTTTGGAGGAGCGGATCGGCTTGCCATCGACGAGTACGAATACCGGGTTGGTGTGTGACGAGGGGAGGATGCGCAGCGCCACCCAGCTGCTGAACTCGATCGGCACCTCAAAGGCGATGTCCTGCAACTCGCCGTCTGCGACGATTTCCTTTTGCGCAATCGGATATCCATTGACGATCACCTCGACTGGGACTTTTCGGGTGTCTTCAATTCGTGCGCGTTCAATGTGCCAATACGGCTTCTGACTGTAGTGGCGCTTGGCCAAGCCGGAGATTGGTTCCTGGTTGAGTCGTGCAGCGACCTTGGCTGTAACAAGCACGGTGTCCGGCTTGGCCAAGCGGAGTTCGCTGCCCTTCACTCCCATCTGCACGTTGTTGACCTGGAAGTCGATCAGGTGACTGCGCCCGTCGCCGACGTAGTTGCGCCCGGCGCGGATGCCTTCGCACCAGTCGTTGTAAGTGAGTCTGCCGTCGAGTTTCACGTACGAGCGGCCTAGGCCGACACGCTCGCCGTAGATGCACGGGAAGTCGGTCTCGCCGCTGATGCGTGTCCGGAATCCACAGTTGAGCGTGTGGTACCAAATATTGAGTTCCCAAACCGACGGCGTATCGACCATCGAGAGGAAGTCAACGGCAGGCACCGGCTTTCCATCCGGGCCGGGCACCACGTGGGTGACGTCGGCGATGTATTCGTTGGCGCCGATACCGTTGAACGGTGGCACCTCGTACGTCGGCAGGTCGGCGGTGGTTTGGTTTAAACCCCAGCCGGAATGCGCCGGGCCGACGAGAGCGCCCTGGCTCTTGGCCCAGCGAAGGGTGTTGAGGCACAACTTGGGCCAGTGGTGCTTGGATTCGCCTCCGGGAAACATTTGGTCGCGCAGACGTAACAGGCACAAATGGCCGGATTGATGCGAGCCAAAGCCCGAAACCTCGACGTCGTAGCGGAGAAGATAGGGATACAGGGAGACGACATCGTCTTTGCCGGTGAAAAACTGTTTTTGATAGTCAAAACAAGGCCCCCAAGTGAGGTTGGCGCCGACCTTGAGATCCTCGCCGAGGCAGTGCCGCATCATGTCCGGCGCGTGAACCCCCTCGGTAGGGTTGGTGTAATGGGCGCAACCGGCGGCGTGGATGTGGTGATCGCCCGACCACCAGCCCATCAGCGAAGGATCAATCCAGCGCTCGACTTTGAATGTCTCGACAGTGTCAGAATCGGTGACGGTGATGATTCGGTTTTGCGGCAGCGACTCGGGGCCGCGATAAAATAGGACATTGTATTGACCGGTTGGCAATGTCACATACTCGCCATCACCGCGATAAATTTGAGGATGAAAGTGAAAGTCGGGCGCAAGTCGCTTGGTCTGCGACGGATACACGCGGCCAAAGCGGTCTCGGATTTCAAAACCGGCGGTTGTCGGCATGTTGCTTTCGTCGAGTACCTTGAGCGCGACCTTGTGTGCCGGCTGGCAGTTGAAGAGCAGGTTAATCTCGCTGCGAAAACCAATGTCCTGCGTTCCCTGGCCAACGTCGAAGCTTAGCTTGGCGTCGCGCTTGCCAGCGTCGCGGCTGTAAAGCTGCACGATGCGATACTCCAAGGCCAGGCCGCTGAGCGTCTTGGTGAGCGGTTGGGCATTGTGCACCGCCAAGCCAAGCCATCGATCGACGATCTGGCTCTGCGGCGAACCGGCATGGGGGCCGGAGTTTGGGCTGCTGGCGTGAAGTTCGGCGGTGACCCCGGCTTGGTTGCGGACTTTGACGAGGAAGTTGCGCCAGCCTTGCTCGACCAGCTCTCGCTTGGCCGGGCCGGCGTTCACCTTGACACGAGACTCGGGGTTGATGTGGATATCCAGGAGGCATTGAGCGTCAAGAATTTGCTGCACTTCGGAAATGGCATCGGTGGCGTCTGCTTGGCCAAGCGCTTGATTGAGTCGTTTCTTCACTTGCGGCGAAAACGGTTCGCCAAGATAATCCTTGGCCTGAACGAGTCGCTGAATCTGCGCCTTCAGCGGCTGAAGGGCCACATCATGGACTTTAGGAAATGACTGTGCCTGTGATACTTGGCTGGTGGCAAAAAGCCAAAGGATGACAGTTTTTCGAAAAAAAAATGAAGTTTGCATGGTGTTTGCTAGGCTAAAGACGCCCGAATATGGGGCAGTTTTAGCGTAATACAAGGGCAAATCGGCTGTTTTTTTGTTGGAAATTAAAATGAAAAAAGTGTGATTTTTCGAGTTGACACCCTCCAAATCCGTGCAGAGACTCTCCTCGCCGTCCGCGGTAAAGACAATTTAAAACCTAAATCATGAAAAAGAACATACGTAGAGTCGTCGCCATGTTTCTGGCAGTTGCAGTTGGGGGATCCATCGCAACGGTCAGTGCATCAATTGACAAACAAGCGATCAAGGCTGCCTTTGAAAAGGCACCAGGCGCTGAGATGCCATACATCGCCAACACGTTAGTAGCGCAGGCTAGGAAGGTAGATAAGGCCGAGACTGCGATGGAGGTGTTGCGGGTGTCTGTTGCCAGGAAGCCGGCCGTTTGTGTTTCTGTGGTAAGTTTCATTTGTGGACTAGTGCCCGATGCGGCGGCTGAAATCGCAGCGGAGGCAGTCAAGCTGACCCCGCAGTACACGAAGGACATTGCCAGGGCTGCCGCGAAGGCTGCTCCTGCGAAGATCGATAAGATCACGATCGCGATCCTGAAGGTCACCAATGTTAAGAAGCATCAGATGATTTACAATACAGTTGTGGCGGCAGTGCCGTCCCTGTTCAGGACGGTAAACCAGGCGGTGCTGGCCGGTGGTGGTTCTGATTCAAAGGGCGTTATCACTACGGTGGGTTCCCCGATTTCGGCGCTGGGTGCTGATGGGTCTGTGGTTGGCACAGATGCATTCCCTAGTGGTGCGCCGACACCGGTTACCGCTTCGGCGGGACTGGATCCAGCGCGTTACAACGCTCCCTGATCCATTCTTTGATTTAGATTTTAGAAAACCCGCTTAACGGCGGGTTTTTTTTGTGCTAACCCTTTGTCGTGTCCGTGGCCGACCTGATTTCTGAGTTCATTGTTCTTAACCAACACGACAATGTCGCCACTGCACGACGGACTTTAAAGAGCGGCACTTCGGTGGCTGCGGGTGAGAGTGGGTTGGTGTTGAGGCAAACCATTCCTGGAGGGCACAAGGTTGCCTTGGTCTCGATCAACGCAGGCGAGCAGTTGGTGAAGTATGGCCAGATCATCGGCTTTGCGAAGACTGGAATTGAGCCTGGGGACTGGGTACACACCCACAATGTCGAATTGCGGACGATTGGCAGGGACTATCGTTTTTGCGATGAGATAACCGAACTACCTGCGCTGGATGGAGATGAGGATACTTTTCTTGGCTTCGCCCGGCCCGGTGGCAAAGCTGGAACTCGCAATTATATCGGCGTTATTTCGAGTGTGAACTGCTCCGCATCAGTTTCTCGGTATGTGGCTGACCGCTTCCGATCCAGTGACTTCAAGGGTGATTTCCCCAATGTTGATGGTGTGGTTGCCTTTACGCACAAGGGAGGGTGCAGTTACGATCCGAACCACGGCCACGAGATCTTGCAGCGAGTCATAGCGGGAATGGCACGTCATCCGAACATCGGCGGTTATGTGTTGGTCGGGCTGGGCTGCGAGGTCAATCAGGTTCCCGGTTTGGTCGATAAATATCATCTCGACCGGTTGCAGGATGGCGAACAGGCTCCCACCTTCCTGACCATTCAACAGAGCGGTGGCGTCCGAAAAACCGTCGAGTCAGCTGTCAAGGCGGTTGAGAGAATGCTGCCTGATGTCAACGTACTGCAGCGGACGACACAACCGGTTTCCAAACTCGCCTTGGCGATGAACTGCGGCGGCTCGGATGCTAACAGCGGCATCTCCGCAAACCCCGCGCTGGGTGTCGCCTCCGATCAACTCGTGCGTCAGGGTGCTGCGTCCGTCTTTGGCGAGACCACTGAGATTTACGGAGCGGAACATCTGCTCACCCGCCGTGCGGTGACACGCGAAGTCGGCGAGAAACTCGTCTCGCAGACTCGCTGGTGGGAACAGCATACAGCGATGTTCGGCTCAACCATTGACAACAATCCCTCGCCGGGAAACAAGGACGGGGGTCTCACCACGATTTTTGAGAAGAGCCTCGGCGCAGTGGCCAAGGCGGGCCAGGCACCGTTGTCCGCCGTTTACGACTACGCCGAGCAAATCGAGGTCAAGGGTTTGTGCTTCATGGACACACCTGGCAACGACCCGGTGAGCATGACCGGCTTGGTGAGCGGCGGCTGCAACGTCGGCGTGTTCACCACCGGCCGCGGCAGCGTCTACGGCTGCAAGCCGTCGCCGTGTATCAAGGTCGCCACCAACACCCCGATGTACAACTGGATGGAGGAGGACATGGATATCAACGCCGGCACGATTCTCGATGGCACCGAGACGGTCGAGCAGGTAGGCCGGCGGATTTACGACAAGATCCTCGCCGTGGCAGGCGGCGAAAAAACCAAGAGCGAACTGGCCGGGATGGGCGACGAGGAGTTCGCTCCGTGGATGCTTGGCCCGACCCTGTAGCCCAATGGATATCGTCAATCTTAACCAGGCGGAATCATTTCGAACCAAGGACGGCTCGCAGATTCGCGAGTTGCTGGCGCACCGTAACTCCGCCATTCGCAACCAAAGCCTGGCCGAGGCTCGCATCCCGGTCGGCGGCGCGACGATGGAGCATTACCATCCCAAGGCGGAGGAGATTTACTATATCACTCACGGCTGCGGGCGGATAAAGCTTGGCCAAGCGGAGCGGGAGGTGCGGGCCGGTGATGCTATCGCGATTCCGCCCGGCCAAGCGCACAAACTCTGGAACACCGGCGACGAGCCGTTGCGCCTGCTGTGCTGCTGCGCGCCAGGCTACGAGCACGACGACACCGTTCTCATCGAGGTAGGCGAAGCGTGATATTGCGCCGGCTTGGCTTTGGGCGCAAAGTGCGCTTGGCCAAGGCCAAGGTGATGTACCAACCCACGACAGTCCGACTTTTCATCAAGCCGTTCTGCGGTTGGTGCGCCGAGGCATTGGAGTGGCTGGAGCGGAACAAGATCAAATACAACACGCTCGACGTGACGTCCGACCGCGTTGCATGGGATGAGATGGTGCGGTTGAGCGGCCAGAGCTGCGCCCCAGTGATCGAGGTCGACGGAGAGATGCTGGCCGACTTCGGGGCTTCCGAGCTGGCCCGGTTTTGGGAGGAACTCGGTTGACGATTCAGTAAGGCATGCCTGACGCGACCACCATCGAGCAACGCAAACGAATTCCTGAATGGCTTCGACTGAAGCTGCCGAGCAGCAGCGCCTTCACGCGCACGCGCAGTTTGCTTGACGAGTTGAACCTGCACACGGTTTGCGAGAGTGCCAAGTGTCCGAACCACTGGGAGTGCTGGAGTAAAGGTACGGCGACGTTCATGATTGCCGGTGACCGCTGCACGCGTGCCTGTGGTTTTTGTGCGGTGAACACCGCCAAGCCGCTGCCGCTCGAGGGCGACGAACCGGATCGGGTCGCCGAGGCGACGTTTCGGATGAAACTCGGGCACGTGGTGATCACTGCCGTTGCCCGAGACGACCTCGCCGACGGAGGCGCCAATCATTTTCGCGAGACGATCAAGGCGGTGCGCCGCCGGAATCCCGGTATAGTCATTGAGGTACTCGTGCCGGACTTTCTCGACAAGGACGATTCGCTTCAAATGGTACTCGATGCCGGCCCGGAGATTTTCAACCACAACCTCGAGACGGTGCGGCGACTAACGCCGAGCGTGCGTTCTCGGGCCCAGTACGACCGGTCGCTCGCGGTGCTGCGCAAGGCCAAGGATCGGAGCGGCGGCACGAGTTACACCAAGTCCGGTTTGATGCTTGGCCTCGGCGAGACGGAGTCGGAACGGTTCGAGGCGATGGGTGACCTGCGCCTGGCCAAGTGCGACATCCTGACGCTTGGCCAGTATTTGCAGCCGAGCCTCTGCCATTTGCCGGTGGCCGAGTATGTGACACCGGGGCAGTTCGACGAGTACGGGGCCAAGGCGCAGGAGATGGGCTTCCTCCACGTGGCCAGCGGGCCAATGGTGCGCAGCTCGTACCATGCGGACGAGTTTCAGTTGCCGCCCAAGGCCTGAGTTTTTTTCGATGGCGCTCAGTAAAACCTTTGCAAGTCCGCGTGCCGATTTCACACTTGCCGCAGTTGTGTTGACGAAGGCGAAATGGATCATCACGGTTTTTGCGGCGTGTCTTTTGGCCGCCAATCCAAGCCAGGCACTTGGCCAGGCGGCGGCGAGTACCGGGCGGTTCCGCATTACGGAAAAATCGGCTGACAGTCTCCGATTCTCCATCCTCACCGGCACCGAGTCTGTTCTTCATGCGGATGGCACGCTGGCGTTGACCGATCCGCGACTGGTCACCGTCACTGCCGCGGGGAAAACAAACCTCGTTTTTACCGCCAGCGAGTGCCTCTATGATCAGGACAAAAAAACGATCCGCTCGCCCGGCGAACTCTCTCTCTTCACGGGTGATGGCCAGATGCAACTAAGGGGCGTCGGTTTTTTCGGGAACCTGGCCGGGCCGACTCTGTCCGTGTCGAGCAACGTCGAGGCCAGGCTGGACAAAAACTTCAGCCGCCTGCCGATTGGCCAAGCGCGAAAAAAAACCGACACACCCAGCGCCGAGCCGGAGTTGCTTCGAATCACTTCCCGCCTATTTGAACTCGAGCCGGGCCGGGCCGTTTTTCGCGGTTCAGTTTCGGTGATCGATGCCGACGGCACACTGAACAGCGATTCAATCGCGGTTGGCCTGAGAGAGGACGACTGGGAGGTGCAAACGATCCGGGCGGCTGGTAGTGTGGTGATGCAAGCCGATCAAATCAAAACCACCAGTGAGCAGGCCGACTATGACCTGGTTACCGGGTTGATTGTGCTAAAGGGCAACCCAAGCTGGACAATGGGTGAGCGATCCGGCCGGGCCAATCTGCTGATGATTCAACGTGAGGCACAATCCGTGAACGCCGAGGGGGATGTCTACATGAAACTTCCGGCGGACTCCGAGGGCGAAGGGGGGTTCCTTGGTTTTAATGCGTTAAGGGGCGCGACGGCGAACGGCGAAGATGGCCGGCCGCTCGAAATTCGCTCCAATGTTTTTTTGTTCCAGTCCGCGACCCGGGAGAAAACCGGCTTTGCGCGCTACATCGGCGCGGTTCGGCTGGCTCGCGGAGAAAGCCGGCTGCAATGCAGTTTTCTGAATGTGCACTTGGCCAAGGGCACCGATGGAGTTGTGGAATCAATCAACGCAGCAGTCGGCATCAGGCTAGCGCAAGGGGAGGATCAACTTATGGCGCAAACGGCCACTTATGACTTGGTGCAAAAAAAAATCCGTTTCCGTGGTGAACCAAAATGGAAACTTGGCATGCAAAGCGGCCAGGCGCGTTCGGTCGAGTTGTCACCGGTCGATGGCGTTTTCCGGGCGAGCGGTGGAGTAAAGATGCAGTTGCCACGGCCCAGGGGCGATGGACGATTTCTGTTGCCTGTCGACAGCGGCAAGGCTGCAAAAAAAGAACCAGGCGGCGAGCCGCTTTTAGTCGTTTGCGATTCGTTCGAGTATCGGCAGGCGGTGAATGCCAAGGGGCTGGACTCGGCGATTTTCACCGGCAACGTGGTGATGAGCGGTGAGGAGGGATTGCGGGTTCAGGCGCAGCGTGTCGTGACGGAGATCGACCCGGGCGAGGCCGGCTTGGTATCGCTCGATGCAACCGGCGGCTTGGACGTATCGACGACCGGCGAAAACACAATGCGGTATGCGGGCGAGCGCCTGGTGTACTCCACGTCGGATGAGACGGTGCGGCTGACTGGCGAGCCAAGCGTGGAAATTCGCACATGGCTCGAGGGAGAGCCAGTGGTTGCGCTTGGCCAAGCGGCAATTTACAACCTTGGCACGGGGTTGTTGCGCCTGACAGGCGACCCGGTGCTCAAGACAGCCGAGGGCGAGTTGCGTGGCAGCGAGGTTGTGTTCAGTCCGCAAACCAAACGTCTCAGGGCCACCGGCCGCTGGAAGATGACGCTGAACCCGAAAACGATCGCAAAAATGCGTGGGCGAACGAAAAAACAGTACGAAATGGAAAAGGGGACGCCATGAGTCTGCTTGAGGCCAAGGGCTTGGCCAAGGCGTACAAGAAACGGCGCGTGGTCAACGGCGTGACGATCTCCGTGTCGCCCGGGGAGGTCGTTGGCCTGCTGGGCCCGAACGGCGCGGGCAAAACGACCTCGTTCAACATGATTGTCGGGCTGGTGCGGCCGGACGAGGGCGAGGTGCTCTTCGAGGGCAAGTCGATCGGCGCCCTGCCCATGCACCAGCGTGCGAGGCGGGGTATCGGTTATCTGACCCAGGAGCCGTCGGTGTTCCGCAAGCTGACGGTGGAGCAGAACATCCTGGCGATCCTCGAGACCTGCACGTCCGACAAGCTGGAGCAGAAGGCCCGGCTCAAGTCGCTGCTTGAGGAACTCGACCTGACCACCCTAGCCAGGAACAAGGCATACACCTTGAGTGGTGGGGAGAAGCGGCGGCTGGAAATCACGCGGGCGCTGGTGACCAGCCCGCGGATGCTGCTGCTCGACGAGCCGTTCAGCGGGATCGACCCGATCGCGGTTTACGAGGTGCAGAAGATTCTGCGCAAGCTCAAGGAGCGGCGGATGGGCATCCTTATCACCGACCACAATGTTCGCGAGACGCTCAAGCTGGTGGACCGCGCCTATATCATCCACAAGGGGGATGTTTGCTGTGAGGGCGAGGCGGAATTTCTCGTGAACGATGCCACGGCACGGGAAATCTATCTTGGCCCCGAGTTCAATTTATAGCATGGCGACGAAGAAAAAACCGAAGCGCGAGAAGATCACCACCGAGCGGTTCTTCAAGGAGCAGGCCGAACATCTGAAGTTGAAGTTGATCGCCGGGAAGAGCGGGTTGGGCCGAACGATTATCGAGCCGACAGTCAACCGTCCGAGCCTGGCCCTGGCTGGCTTCACGAAGTACATCGCATACAAGCGCATCCAGGTGATCGGCAACGCAGAGGCATACTATCTTAAGTCACTGCCGTTGCAGGAACGCATCAAGAGCTACAAGAAGCTGTGCTCGTACAAGATTCCCTGCATCGTGTTCACGCGGAACCTGTCGATCGACCGGGAACTGAAATCGATTGCCAACGAGATTGGCGTGCCCATTCTTCAGACCCCGATGGTGACCATGCGGTTCGTGAACGTGACCACGATTGAGCTGGACCTACTGTTCGCGCCGCGGGACACCGTCATCGGGAGTATGGTGGACGTTCACGGAATCGGGGTGCTCATTCGCGGAGAAAGCGGCATCGGCAAAAGTGAATCGGTGCTCGAGTTGATCGAGCGGGGATACAGCCTGGTTTCGGACGATATCACCAAGGTGACCCTGCTGGACGGCCGGGAAATCGTCGGCACCAGTTCCGAGTTATCCCGCTACCACATGGAGGTTCGCGGCATCGGGATCATCAACGTTGCTGCGATGTTCGGCGCGAAGAGCATCCGCATCGAGAAGCGCCTGGATTTGGTGGTCACTCTCAAAGCGTGGAAGGAGGTTAAAAACATAGACCGCTTGGGGATGGATGAGGATCGGATTAGAATCCTCGGCATCAAGGTGAGGCACGTGAGCATCCCGGTCCGGCCCGGGCGAAACCTGGCCCGCCTGATAGAAGTGGCCGCCCTCAACGCCAAGCTGAGCGCCGCCGGATACAACCCCGCCCGCGAGTTGAACGATCGGTTGATCGCAACCATGACCTCGGGTAAATCCTGACAGCAGTACCATGGCGGATGACCCAAAATCGAAGGATCCCAAGGGGAAAGATCCCTGGGTGCCGAAGGATCTCCTCCGGGAGATGAAGTCGTTTGCTGACAACGAAGGCAAACAAATGGTTGGGTTAATGCGGAGCGCCATTCGCAACGTGGTGAATCCGAACACGAAGCCGCCGGCCGAGCCATCGCCGGAAACCCCGGAGGGTTCCAGCGACTGGGTGTTGCCTCCCCGGTTGATTGAACTCCTCGAGGCCGCCTCCGAGGCGACGGGGAAAACCCCGGCACAGTTGATGGCGGTTTGTGTTTCCCGATCCCTTGAGGAGGTGATCCGCGACGAGGAGGCCAAGCGGGCTGCCGCGAAGTCCAAGCTCAATCAACTCCAGCAGGGTGGCGACTGATCAGCTATCGATCAATTGAACGTTCACTGGGTCGCCCTTGGCCAAGCGGGTTTCCGGGGGCAGATCGACCAGGCCGTTGGCCTTGGCCAGGCTGCCCAGCATGTGTGAGTGTTGCCTCCCGACACTTCGGACAAGCCCGTGATCATCGATCGTTACCCGGACGAAATGGCGCCGATCCCCCTTGTTGGTCAGTTCATCCACCAGACACCCCGGCCGCTTGGCCAAGCGCCATTCGGCGGCGCCCTGCATGTTCAAGAGCGCGGGCCGAACCAACAGTAGATACGTGACGAGGGCCGAGACGGGATTGCCCGGCATGCCGAACACCGGCTTTCCGCCGACTTGGCCAAGCACAAACGGCTTGCCCGGCTTGACGGCCACTTTCCAGAAATCGAGCGAGCCGCCAAGCCGTTCGATGGCTGGTTTCACATGGTCGTGGTCGCCCACCGATACCCCGCCGGAAGTCAGGACAGCATCGTTGTCCGCGAACGCCTGCTCCAACGCTGTCACCGTGTCCTCAAGCATATCTGGCACGATGGGGTATGGTGTCGGCAGCCCGTTTGCCTTGGTGACCAGTGAAACTAGCATGTCGCGGTTGCTCTCGTATATTTTGCCGGGTTGAAGTTCGCCGGGTGGCTCGACCAATTCGCTACCGGTGGCCACAAGGCCGACTTTCGGCCTGAGCCCAACTTCAACCGAATGGTGGCCGGTTGCTGCCAGTAGCCCGATCGTGCCGGCCGTTATACGCGTGCCAGCGGTAATCAACGGGTCACCTTCGCGGACGTCTTCGCCTTTGAGGCGGATATTCTCCCATGGCTTGATCGAGTCATTACAGCGGATGGTGTAGTCATTGCCGGGAGTTGAACTGCAATCCTCCTGCATGATCACAGCATCTGCACCTCTGGGAATCGGCGAGCCGGTGAAAATCCTCATGCAGGTACCTTCGCCAACCGTGTCCACCGGATGGGCTCCGGCGGGGATCACACCAATACAACTCAACTCGACCGGCGACTCGGTGGTGGCGCCATTCAGGTCGGCGCTTCTGGCTGCGTACCCATCCATGGCTGAATTGTCGAAGCCCGGCAGCGACATCCCGGCTTTAAAAGGCGAGGCGACAAACCGGCCCCCGGCGTCTGCCAAGGGGACGATCTCGCTGCCCAGCAAAGGCGCGGCTGCGATCGATCGTTCAACAGCTTCTTCAAGCGACAACATTCGGTGGGGAGTGTTGCCGTTAATAGTCGGGGAATCAAACCTCCTCATCCTCTTAATGCGCAGGATATGCTGGTTTGCAGAGTCAGAGGATGATACTTGTCGGCAACCAGTGGGGATCGAGACGGATACAGCCTGTCACGCAAGAAAGGTCGATCAATTGTTTGGCGCGATCGCCAGCCGATACGATCTGGTCAACGACATTCAGAGCCTTGGCCTGCATCGCGTTTGGAAACGCCATGTGGTTGCCCTTTCAAATTTCAGTGAGGGGGAAACAGGCTTGGATTTATGCTGCGGAACGGGCGATATAGCGATCGGCTTGGCCAAACAGGGCGGTTCGTTGGTTGGGATGGATATGAACCGCCCAATGCTGCAGCAAGCCGCCAGGCGCTTGGCCAAGCGGGGCGAATATCGAGTCAATCTTGCCCAGGCGGATGCCTTGAAACTTCCGTTTGGTGACAACTCACTAGACTTGGTGACGATCGGCTATGGGCTTAGAAACCTCGCCAGTATGGAAGAGGGTCTTCGTGAGATCACTCGTGTCCTGAAGCCGGGGGGGCGTCTGGTGATACTGGATTTCGGGAAGCCGGCCAATCATATAATTCGATCGGTTTATTTTCTATATCTGGCAGGGATGCTGCCTGTCTTTGGCTGGCTGTGTTGCGGCAATGCATCGGCATACGCATATATCCTTAAATCCCTTAAAAAATATACCGCGCAAAAAGGGGTAACATCCGTGCTTCGATTTATGGGCTATAAATCCGTTCAAGTTATAGAACTCATGGCAGGATCGATGAGTATTCATATTGCCATTAAATAGCATCATAGTTTTTAAATTCATTATTAGAATTTTTTTTATTTTCTATTGTATATAGTTTGCTATATAGTAGTATTTCATGAAAGCGCTACTAAACGGCGCGATATAAACCACAAGATTATGAGCAAAGATAAGGTTAAGTTATTCCAACGGGCTCGTGCGGCCTTGCAATCCGAAAAGGCTGCATTGTCGAAGACGCTGGCCAACGCGCAGGCAACTGTGGCGGATTCTGAAAAAAAATTGGCAGAAATTGAGGCTGCCCTGGGTGGTGCAGGTTCTGCGCCGGCCAAGCGCCGTGGCCGCAAGCCTAAGAAAGCCGCAGCCAAGCGCCGTGGCCGTCCGGCCAAGAAAGCCGCAGGCAAGCGCCGTGGCCGGCCGGCCAAGAAAGCCACTGCCAAGCGTGGTCGCCCGACAAAGAAAAAGACGGCACCGAAACGAAAAGCGGCGAAGAAGACAGATAGGAAAGCCGTAAAAAAAGCACCCAAGAAAGTAGCCAAGAAAGCACCCAAGAGAGCAGCAAAAAAGGCACCGGCTAAGAAGGCGAAAAACAAGGTTTCCTTGAAACAGATCGCTTTGGCAGTAACCAAGAGCAAGGCTCTGGATGCTAAGCAAATTCTTGAGGCGGCCAAGAAGAAGGGGCACAGGTTCTCGGGTAAGAATCCCCTGAACTCCATTCGAGTGATGCTTTATACGAACAAAAAAGCGTTCAAGAACAACAAAGGAAAGTTCACTGCGGCTTGACACCTTTTCCCGGTTCACCGCGTTTTCCGGTTTTGACCGGCGAGCTTGAATAGCGGGCGGATAAAGGATATTGCAATTCCCGGCGGCGTGGGTCGCCGGTTTTTTTGTACCATGTTGGCCAAACGAGTGATTCCCTGCCTGGACGTGCACGACGGCGCCGTGACGCGAGGGGTGCGGTTTGGCCGTGCGGAGGAGGGTGGCCTGCGCAACGTCGGCGACCCGGTCGAGTTGGCCATTCGCTATGACGAGCAAGGAGCCGACGAGATGGTTTTTTTCGACATCACGGCCAGCGCGCACGGCCGCGGCACGATGGTCGATGTGATGGAGCAGGTGGCCAGCCGCTGTTTCATGCCACTGACGGTGGGGGGCGGCATACGCACGGTGGAGGACATGGGTGTCATGCTCAAGGCGGGTGCGGACAAGATCAGCATCAACAGCGCTGCCTTGGCCAAGCCGGGGCTGATCGGCGAGGGCGCGGAAAAATTTGGCAGCCAATGCATTGTTGTCTCGGTTGATGCCAAGAAAACGGGTGACGGCGAGTGGAGGGTTTTTTCGCATGGCGGCCGCAAGGAAACCGGCTTGGACGCCATCGAGTGGTCCAGGCGTGCGGTGCAACTCGGTGCGGGCGAGATTGTGCTCAACAGCATTGACGCCGATGGCACGAAGGCGGGCTACGACTTGGAGATTACGAGGCGCATCAGCGAGTCGGTGGATGTGCCGGTGGTGGCCAGCGGTGGCGCCGGCTGCCTGGAGCACATGGCCGAGGTGCTACAGGAAGGCAGGGCGGATGCTGTTTTGGCGGCGAGTATTTTTCACTTCGGTGAGTATAGTGTTGACGACGTGAAGGCGTTTTTGCAACAGGACGGCATTCCCGTCCGCACGTTATAATTTTGAAGATGAAGTTCATTGAGAAACTCAAGTTCGACCCGGATGGTCTGATTCCCGCCATCGTTCAGGAGGCAGGAACCGGCCGTGTGCTGATGATGGCGTGGATGAATGAAGCCTCGCTGAAGTCCACGATCGAGACCGGCAAGACGCATTTTTGGAGCCGCTCGCGCCAGAAATACTGGATGAAGGGCGAGTCGAGCGGGCATACGCAGGAGGTGAAAGACCTCGCATTTGACTGCGATGGCGACACGCTGCTGATTCAGGTCGCGCAGCACGGCGCAGCCTGCCACGAGGGATACAAGTCCTGTTTTTTTCGTTCGACCAGTGAGGGGGGCGACTTCGAGACCATCGAGGAGCGACTTGTCAATCCGGCCGAGGTTTACAAAAAGTAACCCTTCTTGGCCAAGCAGTTGGGCTGTATTGTGT
>Ga0209753_1000456_pt1 | contig 17056 bp, 6 predicted proteins | sample METZYME_3_550m_FD_187550 | JGI IMG/M metagenome (GOLD analysis project Ga0209753, IMG submission 187550) | Marine microbial communities from oxygen minimum zone in mesopelagic equatorial Pacific - METZYME_3_550m (SPAdes) (version 2) | ecosystem: Environmental > Aquatic > Marine > Oceanic | place... | reverse complement strand
CGGTAGTTGTTCGGTGGCTTTTTTGCCTTTGCGCGTGGCGATATTGGCGGCCTGGAAAATGGCGTTAAAATCGTAGCGGCTGTCGTCGTGGCCCATTTCGTATGGCGAATCATTTCCAGCGCGGGAATGGATTTCGGCTTCGGGTAGAAAGCCAACGTCGCGGACTTTGGCAGCCCAGCTGCGGTGGGCCCTGCGCATGCGCTTCATCACATCCGAGTGATCTTTTGACGTGGCAAGATTGTTGACTTCGTCCGGGTCGGCCTCGAGGTCGTACAGTTCCTCCGACGGTTTGGTCTGCCAAAAGATTGACTGCGCAGCGTTGAGTTTACCGGCGTGATAGAGGTCGTGCCAAACACGCGTCGTGGGTGTTTGGAACATATAATCGAGGTATTGCCCGTACGGTTTGTGGGGCATGTAGTTGCGGATGTAAACGTGGCGTCCGTCAAACACCGTGCGCACCATGTCGTAGCGCTCGTCCATGCGCCCGCGAAAGCCAAAGCTGAACTTTTGCGCGGGCGCCGCGTGTTGTCCCATGAACGCATGGCCCTGCATTTGCGCCGGGGCTTTTTCACCGGCGATGCTGAGCAGGGTGGGGGCGAGGTCGATGAAACCAACAAGCCGGTCGCTGGTGCCGCCGGTTTTGTATTCCGCCGGGGCGAGGTGCCTGAATTTTTCCGGTACGTGGACGATAAGCGGGACGTTCAGCCCGGAGAAATAGGGCCAGCGTTTGCTGCGCGGCATGCCGGAGCCGTGGTCGCCGTAGTAAAAAACAATCGTGTCGTCCGTCAGGCCGGCTTCCTCAATCTCCCGTAGGTTTTTGCCGACGAGCTTGTCCATCATCGTGATGCGGTCGTAATACTGCGCCCAGTCCTTGCGCACCTCAGGCGTGTCGGGGTGGTACGCCGGGATGCGTACCTTGGCCGGGTCGTGGATGCGGTTAGCCGGGTCGATCTTGTTCCGAATCTGGCTCTCGTGGCTGATCGTGTGGTTGAAGATGGCGAAGAACGGCTTGCCATCGGGCCGGTTTTTCCAATGCGCCTTTCTGCCGCCGTCATTCCAAACCTCGCCTACCTTTTCCAGGTTGTAATCCTCCTTGGAATTGTTTGTGCAGTAGTAGCCGAGTTGCCGGAGGTAGGCGGGGTACATTTTGAAGTCGCCCGGCAGGCGGGTCATGCTGCGCATATGCTCCGCGCCGGTGGCCGGTGGATAGATGCCGGAGATGATCGTCGTGCGGGCCGGGGCGCAGACCGGCGCGGTCGAGCTGGCCTTGGTGTAGCGCAGGCTGCGCTTTGCAAAGCGATCGAGGTTCGGCGTGACGGCGTACGTGTCGCCGTAGCAGCCAAGATGTGGGCCGTTGTCTTCGCTGGTGATCCAGAGAATGTTGGGCAGCGTCTGTTCCGCCCACACCTGGCCAAGGGCAAAGGCAGCCAAGGCGGCGGTCGAGAACAACACTCGAGTAATTTTGATCTTGATTGACATCGGGCTGATTGAAGCACAGACGCCCCCCCGGAGGCAACCGGATAGTACCCTCGCCAAGCTCTTGGTCGTCCATGGAGTTGTAAACGATGTGAAGTGGTGGGGGCATTTGTTTATGGTTGTCCTTCAAAACCACTCCTGCTTAAAGTCTGGCCAGTGCCGTGTGTCTCGTAGTGCGCTGTTTCAATCGATCAGGTGACGATCCATTCAATTGACCCAATACACCGTGCGCTTTGCTTGTGCAGCAGGATGGGTGTGGCGGTGGTTTTACCCATCCTTCATGTGACACTGTCCGCAGGGATTGTGGAGATTGAACGGGAGCCTATTAATTACAAGACAACGCCGGTTCAGGATCGTGTGCAGCGCTTGAAGCAACAGGTGGACCATGGTAATATCAGGCTAGAGTGGGATAAAAAACGCGGTTGGCTGCCTTCTGTCCTCAAGCATCTTGATGTTCCAGCCTCGTCTCAAACGCTTGTTTTTTCCAAGACGAGCCTTCAAATCAGGCGTATTTCACCAGCTAGGCCAAGGGCGATTTATTTCAATGACGACACCTATGTGGGCTGGGTTCAAAATGGGGATGTGATTGAACTCTCGGCAGTGGATTCCAAACAGGGGGGGATCTTTTATGTCCTGAAGCAACAGAAAGCTGACCGGCCGGTGATTATTCGCGACCAGGGCGATTGCCTGACATGCCATGCGTCCTCCAAGACGAAGGGAGTGCCCGGTTACCTTGTCCGATCGGTGTTTGCCTCGCGTGAAGGCCAGCCTCATTTCGGTTTTGGGACGACTACCACGGATCATACGACGCCCATGGAAAAGCGTTTCGGGGGGTGGTACGTGACTGGAACGCACGGCCGGATGCGTCATAGGGGAAATGTCATCGCGCGTGATGATCGCTACAATCCAATAGACCCTGAAAAGGGAGCGAACATCGTTGACTTGAGCAAGTTCTTACGGGTCGAGCCTTACCTCGAACGGGGGAGTGATATTGTAGCCCTGATGATTCTTGAACACCAGTCGCAGATGCACAACCTGATTACGAACGGTTCGTATGATTGCCGCCATGCGTTTCATTACCAGAAAATCATGAACCGTGCGCTTGACCGGCCGACAGATCACGAGACGGAAAGCACTCGAAGCCGCATTGTTAATGCCGGTGACAAGCTGCTTCGCTACCTGTTGTTCTGTGACGAGTACACGCTGGATTCCCCGGTCAAGGGCACATCCGGGTTTGCCCGGCATTTTTCGTCGCTTGGGCCACGCGACCGGAAGGGGCGCTCGTTGCGGGATTTGGATCTTGGACGGAGGATATTTCGCTACCCGTGTAGTTTCCTGATTTATTCCGAGTCGTTCGATAAACTGCCCGCGCCGCTGTTGGCTCATGTCGAAACGCGATTGATTCGGGTGCTGCGCGGAGAGGACTTGAGTGGAGACTTTCAGCACCTTTCCCCGGGTGATCGTGAGGCGATTCTTGAAATTCTAATGGACACCAAGCCCGGTTTTCGAGCCAAGGTAAACGCCTTGGAATAGTGGAAAGTTCCGCGAAAACGGTTCACCTTCCACTACCTTACCGATCCAACCAGCCCAGGCGCTGCTGTTTTCGTTTCACTTTTGAACGTTTCGGTTTTAAATCGGTCTTGAAAATTGTGGTTTGCCCTGTTGGGCCATGTTTTTTTTAAATTAACCACTAATAAAAAACGATCAGGCACGTCATGGGTTTGAGAGCATTGTTAAATGTCTCGAAAGGACAGCAAGAAAAGCTGACTCCCATGCAGATGCGTATGAAAGGTGCTCCCCGGTCAATGGACGACCCGAAGGCCAAGACCGCCCCAACAAAGGAGGCGATCGAGGAGGTGCTTCGCCAATGCGAATCGCCGCTGCTGGCTTATGCCATAAAAATGGTACGGGACGGGGGGCAGGCGCAGGAGATTGTGCAGGAGGCGTTCGTGCGCCTGCATGGCTCCTACGCCGAGGTGGGCGCGCCGCGGCCTTGGTTGTACCGCACGGTATTCAACCTGGCCATGACGCACCACCGTGAGCGGCAGAAGGTGGTGCCGGTCGGTTTTGCGCCGGAGGAAACTCCCGGCGCGGAACCCCCGACATCGCCCGCACCGGACGAGAGGCTGGTGCGGATGGAAGCCGTGGCCCAGGCGCGCGCCTGCGTCGAGCAACTGGATGACCGGAGTCAGCAACTGGTAAGGCTGAGATTCGAGGACGGGCTCTCATACAAACAAATGAGTGAGCGCACCGGCCTGACAGTGACCAACGTGGGATACATTCTCCATACGTCACTAAAGAAACTCGCCACCGCGCTGAAACAATCCGGATACATCCATGAGTGACTCGACCGAAAACACATCAAAACCGTCCCGCGAACAACTCGAGGCACGCGTCGTCGCGATGCTGCTGGGCGAGGCCAGCCCGTTCGAGGAGGAGCAGCTCCGCGAGCAACTAAAGGCCGACGCCGCCTTGGGCAAGTTCTGCGCCGAGATTGAACAGACACTGCCGCTACTCAACGAGGCACTCGACGTTGGCCAAGCGCCAAAGGCCAATTCGCCAAAACCGCGTCTGACCGGCAAGCGGCGCAATAAACTAAAGCAACTTTTCCGGAGCGACACCGGCTTGGCCACGCGCAAGGTCGTGCGGTTGGATTTCCGCAAGGCCCTGGCCATCGCCGCCGCGGCTTGTGTGGTGCTGTTCGTCGCCGCCGGGTTGCTCCTGCCGCGCTTGGCCAAGTCCAAGGACGGGTTGGTTGTGGCCGCAAACAGCAAACCCGCTGAACAGTTTGGTGAACGCTTTGAAGCCGAGGAGGAGTTGCAGTCGGAGGATCGTGTCGAGTCGCCGGACGAATTTGCCAACTACGGGATGTATGCCGATTTTCAGCAGAATGTGGAGAATGGGGGAAGCAAGCGATCTTTAAATGAACTCAAATCGAACAGCACAGCGGAAACCTCGGAGTCGGTTGCATCGCTCCGAAAAAATCTGGCACAGCAACCCGCGCAGCCGACGGGTGTGCCGGTCCCGGGGTTTGAGAACCGGTATGCACTCGTCGAGAGCAGCCCGTCAGCCCAGCCAAAGGATGGCGCGGATCTGTACTGGTTCCAAAACAAGTCGGGAGGCGAACCCGGCGAGCCGTCCGTCACGGCGGCGGGGGAACTGGCCACCGGCTTGGGCGAATCCAACTTTACTGTCCCGTCTCCCGGCGCCGTAACAAAGAGTGGCGCGACCACTATCAGCGTCGATTCGCTTCACTCGATTTCCGAGGCCGAGCCCCCAAAGGCAGCTGAGTTATTCAAAAGCACAACCTTGCCGAGGCCAGCGACTCCCCCGACTCCCCGGGCCGTTAACCAGGGGATTGATGACAACGGCCGTACGGACAACTGGCGGTATGAGTCTGCGTACCGGGCAGGGTTGAACCCCGGTGGCAACGCTGCATTGGGGAGGCAGGGCCAGTTGACCTGGGATATTACACAGCGAGGCGAGGAGACCGCGCGCCAATGGGGGGGAACTCGCACGGATGTCGCCGGAGAGAGTAGGAATCAACTGGCGTTGCCGGGAGGAACGGGCGGCATGGGCGGCATGGGAATGGGAGGGGGTGGTTTTGTCGCCGGTGCGTACGCGGACGGCCTCGCTGTGGGGCAGCCGGTGGCCAATGGCGAAGTTGCGGCGGGCCCGGTTTCCGGCGGGATCGCTGGGACATCCACATTGGGGTTTGATGTGGATGGCGACGGGGGAGTGGAGGAGGATGGCAAACTTTACGGCTTCGGGCGTGGCCAGGCGGCGAAAGATTCGACGAAGGAACTTGGAGCGAAAGGCGTGCGCAGGTTCTCCGGCCGATTCGCCCTGGACTCGATCGAGGGCGAGTCGGCGAAGCTTGGTCAAGCGCCGAGTGTTGCCGCCGCCGCCGAGGCCGTGAGCGGGACGGTCAACGAACAGATCGTGCACGGTTTTGTCGTGGACAAATCAGCGGAGCTCGGGAAGGGCTTGAAACGGGATCAATCCGGTGCAGAGGCGCTTAACTTACAGAGCCAATTAAGCCGGGCAGAGGCCGAGGCACCGGCGCGCGGGGCAGTTGCACTGGGTGTCGTCGTGGAGGATGAAGATGCAAAAGAGAGTGGCCAGGCGGAGGTGGTCGTGTTGGGCGATGTCCCGGCGCTTGGGCGCATGTTTAAAAAACAATCTGAACCTGAAATGGCGGCCCGTGAACTCTCGGCGATGCAACTGGAGCAAAGCGACGATACAAAGGCACTCAGTCAACGGGGCCGCTCTTTAGGCGAGTCCGCCCGCCAAAGCTTGTCCCGGGCAAAGGAGGACAAAGACGTACTGGCCGAGCTGCCAGTGGGGGAGTACGAGTCCCTAACGGCGGCCATCGACGAAGCCCTGCCGGCGCCCAAGAGCGACCAGCAGCAGCGGTTGGCGGAGAAGAATGCCGACGAGAGGCGGAATGATCCGGCCACGCGGAAGCCGAAGTCTTTCGTCACAGCCAACCGGGAGTTGCTGCGGCGCGAGGGCAAAGCGGCCGGCAACAAAAAGCTACCAGCGACCGCGTCCAAGTCGCAGACCACCAGTCGCTCGTCTCGGTTGCGCGACACTAGGCGGGTGGAAAAACAACTGGTTGAGAAACTCAAGGAACCGGAACCGCCAGCCAAGCCGCCCACGCCGTCGGTCGTGTACACGCCACGCCCGGAAACGGTCACCGCCGAAAACAATTTCTCCACCTTCTCGCTGAACGTCAGCGACGTGTCGTTCAACACCGCTCTCGCCAGTCTGCAGGCCGACAAACTGCCGGCCCCGGGCGACGTGCGAAGCGAGGAGTTTTTGAACGCGCTTGAGTATCGCGACCCGATGCCGCGTGCCGGCGAACCGCTAGCCTTCCACTGGGAGCGTGCTCGGTCGCCGTTCACGCATGATCGCGACATCATCCGGTTTTCCGTTCGCACCGCCGCGCTTGGCCGCCAGCCAGGGCGCTCGGTCAACCTGGTTTGCCTGCTCGACAACTCCGGCTCGATGGAGCGCGAGGACCGGGTGAGCATCGTGAAGCAGACGCTCGGCGTATTGGCGCGCAAGCTCACGCCAAATGACCGTGTCAGCCTCGTCACGTTCTCGCGCACGCCAAAGTTGCGCATTGATGGCATGCGTGGTGGAAATCGTGAGGCGTTTTTGAAAGCGTCGACCGGCTGGATCCCGCAGGGCGGCACGCACGTTGAGAAAGGGCTCGCGCTGGCTTATGAGACGGCAAAGAAACATTTCATCGCCGGCGGCAACAACCGCGTGATCCTGCTGACCGACGGCGCGGCCAACATGGGCAACGTCGATCCGTACCAGCTCCGCAAGACCGTAGAGAGCCACCGCAAGCAGGGCATCGCGCTCGACTGCTTCGGCATCGGCTGGGAGGGCTACAACGACAACCTGCTCGAGGTGCTCGCCCGCAACGGCGACGGCCGGTACGGCTTCTTGAACCAGCCGGCCCAGGCGGTCGCCGAGTTTGAGCAGAAACTGCTCGGCGCTTTTCAGGTCGCTGCTTCCGACGTGAAGGTGCAGGTCGAGTGGAACGCCGGCCGCGTGAAGGTGTTTCGGCAGGTCGGCTATCTTCGGCACCAGTTGAAGAAGGAGGATTTCCGCAATAATAAGATCGACGCAGCGGAGATCAGCGCCGCCGAGTCGGGCAACGCGTTGTACGTCCTGCAGGTGAACCCGGACGGCGAGGGGCCGCTGGGCGTGGTGCGCGTGCGCTACAAGGTGCCCTTTACGAGCGAGTATACCGAGATGGAGTGGAGCCTTGCCTACGAGTCGGCCACGATACCGCTGGAGCAGGCTAGTCCGGCGCTGCGCCTGGGCAGCGTGGCGGCGACGTTCGCCGAGTGGCTGGCGCAGAACCCCTACGCGCAGGGCGTGCAGTTGGCCGATCTGCAGGGGTTGATCTCCGGCATCCCGTCGATCTACGCCACCGACCCCCGGCCGACACAGCTCGAGTGGATGATCAACAAGGCACGCATCCTAGCCGGGAATTAATTTCAAAATAAAACAATATAAAACAATGAATGGCTTAATAAAAAAAACAGGAATAACCGGCGTAGTGCTTGCGCTGGGTTTGTTTGCCTTGGGCAACCCTCCGGCGCTTGCTCAGGCGGCGGATTCGCCCGCCGTCGAGGTGGACAACCTCAAGATCAACGGCGAGGTCGATGGCGAGAAGGCCGGTTTCGTCATCACCGGGGATTTCAAGCCGAGGAAGCCGGAGGAGGAAAAGGCGAAGCTGATCTTCTCGGCACGCACCGAGAACATCATCACCCATCGCCGTGGCCAGACGGAGCAGATCATCAGTGGCACGGTGAAAACCCTACAGGGCGAGACGAAGGAACTGCGTTTCGCTGTGAATGGCAAGGGGACGCTGGTTACCGCCAAGAGCGATCAGGCGATCGAGTGGGGGCTGCGAAACGACAAGAGCGGCCAGCGTTATTTCGTGCTGTGGTTCGACCCCGAGAAACCGGCCAGGGGCGAGGTGAAATTCACGGCGCACTTTCGCAACACGCACGCGCAGGCCAAGGCGGCGCTGGGCGCGATCAGCCTCTCGCCACAGGGCGAGGCGGTGCTCAACGCCGGGCTTATCACCGTCACCACCGCGGCCGGCTACGACCTGGCGATCACCAAGGCTAACGGCGTGACCCGCGTGACCAAGGGGCTTGGCCAAGCGCCGCCCAAGTTGCCGCGCTCGTACAGTTTCCAGTTCAGCGACACCACGCCGGAGGTGGCCTTTCGCGCGAGCGAGTTAGACCCGGATGCCAAGCGTATTTTCTTCGACGGCTTTGATCTGAAAGGGCACCTGAGCGACGGCGTAGCGGCGTTCTCGCTGAAGGGCCGCGTCGAGGTGCGCAACCCGAAGGGCGGCAGGCTGCCGGTCGTGTTTGGCGGCGCGGCGCTGGCATCGATCCCGGCGACGAACGATTACAAGGTCGGTTTCTCTGACGAGACCTACACGCTGGAGTTCGCCAAGGGCGGCACGTATCCGGTCGATCTCGAGTTTCATGCGCGTATCTCGGAGAAGGACGGCTGGAACAACATCGACTTTGGCGTTGTGCCGGCGGCATTGCGGCCGGTGAAGCTGAGCCGATGGCCAAGCGCGATTTCGTTCGACGCCAAATCGGCCTCGAAGCCGGTCGTCAAGGACGGGATTTACGACCTGTTCCTCACGCCGCGCGACCGGCTGTCGGTGCGCTGGAAGGAGACCAAGCCGGTAGTGATCCCCAAGCTGTTCTACTCGGCGGAGGCGGCGGTGCACATCGCCGTCGGCGCGGGGCTTGCGCGGCAGATCAACCACTTCGACTACCGCGTGATGCAGGGGCGGATGAACACCCTCGAGTTGGATCTCATCGGAGATGGCGAAGTCGTCAGCGTCAACGGACAGAACATCCTGAATTGGAGTGTTAAAAAACAGGAGGCCGGGCGGCGGCTCGTGGTGAAACTCAACAGCCAGCAGACCGCCAATTATAATCTCGTGGTGCGCACGCAGACGCCGCTGGGCGCATTCCCGGTGCGCTTCCATCCGCTGCGCCTGGTGCCGGTGAACCCGGTGCGGTACGGAGGCCACCTGCGACTGGTCAACAACGGCGCGGTGCAGCTTGAGCCGGTAAGCGTGGACGGCCTGTCGCAGCTCTCGGCCAATCGATTTCCCGCCGCCAGCTCGATTGCGGCGCTGCCCAACAACCCCAAGCTCAAGCCGTTGGTGTACCGCTACTCGAGCGGCGACTACGGGCTGGAGGTATTGGCAGACAATATCCTGCCGGAACTGACCGTCTCGCAGCTCCTGGTTTACCAGCTTGGCTTCAACGAGATCACGCTCGACGCCGAGGTTGATCTCGAGATTCGCGACGCGCCACTGCGAGAGTTCACGGTTCGCATCCCAGACGGCTACGCGGTGGCGCAACTAACAGCGGCCGCGTTGGCCGATTACTTCCTTGGCCCGGCAGAGAACGGCAAGCGTCCCCTGCGACTGGTGTTCTCCCAGCCGCTGGAGGGGCGGCACTTGATCCAGCTTCGCTTGGAGCAAAACCAGGCGGTCGAGGGCGACGAGTGGACGATTCCCAGGCTGGACTACGAGCAGGTCAAGTCAGTTCGCGGGTTTGTGGGTGTATCGGCTTCACCGGGGCTGCGGCTGGTGCCCGCCGCGGTGAAGGACGTGAACGAGATTGCCGTCGTCTTTTTCCCCAAAAAAATACAGGGCCTGCAGGCGGCTTATCGCATCAAGGAAACCGCCTGGGAGGCCAGCCTGGGAGTGGAGCGGATGGAACTGGCGTTGCAAGTGGACGCGCTGCATCTCTACTCGATCGGGCATGGGATCGTGTACGGCAGCTCGGTGCTCAACTACCTGATCGGCGGCAAGCCGGTAAGCGAGTTGAAGGTGCTGGTCCCAGCCGACTACGCCAACGTGGAATTTGTCGGCCGCGACGTGCGCAACTGGAAGCTCGACGAGGCGGCCGATGATGCCGCCACTCAGTCGTACACGGTGTACTTCCAGTCCACGGTGTTCGGCGACTACACGCTGTTGGCGACCTTCGAGCGGCAGTTCAATCCTGAGGGCGAGACGTTGGCGTTCAACGGAGTGCGTCCGGTGGACGTGCAGTCGGAGGCCGGCTACTCGATCCTGATCGGCAAGGAACGGTTCGAGATATCGCAGCCCGAGGCGCAGGGGGATCTGATTGCACTCGAGACGTCTGAAATCCCGGAGGAATACCGGCTGCTCTTCGACGCGCCCATCCTGGAGGCGTACCAGTACTCGGGCGGTGATTTCACACTCAACAAGAGCCTCAAGCCGCTGAACAGGCAAGCCTCACTGGAACAGGTGGCCGACCGGGCGGCGTTCATGACGCAGGTTTCCAACGACGGCCAGGTGGTGACCATCGCGACTTACTTTTTGAAGAACCGCGGCCACGACCACTTCGAGGTGGAACTGAAGAACGAGGTCGAGCTTTGGGAGACCAAGGTGGACGGCAGACGGGTGATCCCGATCACGCGGGGGGAGAAGATCCTCGTGCCGCTGCCCAAGGGGCAAAACCCGAACGACCCAACCGAGGTGTCGCTCAAGTTCGCTCCCAAGGTGTCGGGTGATGGTGGAGTGAACGTGGACCTACCGAAAGTTGGCTCGCCGCTTCTGCTGGCCAACTGGAACGTGAAGCCGGATCCGGATTATCGCCTGGAGTTCGTGGCTGGCAGCGTAAAGCCGACAAACGGGCGCCCGGACTTGAGCGGGTTCGCCCGGCTGAAACAAAGCCAATGGCGCGCCTTTCTCCTAGCCGGCTTGGCGGCGTTTGTTGGGGGGCTGCTTGTCCGCTTGGCCACGCGAACCGGGCGCTACCGATGGGACGAGCAGAATATGGCGGGACAGCTTTTTGGCTGGCCGCTGGTGCTGTGTGCGCTGGTGCTGCTGGGTTTCACGGTGATCGATGCCATGGACCTGCCGTTGGACGTCGAGCCGGGGTTGGTGTTCACCTCGTCGGTGCTTAAGGCCAGCGAGGTGTTGTCGATCACGGTGAACAATCTCGAGGTCGACGCCGCGCTCTACTCGTTCACAATTTTCCTCCCGGCTGTGGTGGGCATCGGGATCTGGGTGTACCGCTTCCAGTCGGATGACGACGTGGTGCGCAAGGGCGGCCTGTTGGTCGGCTGGTTGTTCATCGCCTGGACGACGCTGATGGTGCCCAACGGCGTGCACTGCTTCGCTGGGTTGGCCATCCTATTCGTCCTGGTGCACATCGCTTGGCCAAGCGTGACCGCCCAGCGCAAGCTGCCGCCCAAGCTAACGGGAGGCTCCGCCCCGGCTGCGGCGGTCACGGCGGCGATCCTGCTTGGCTTGTTTTTGAGCGACGAAACGGCGCTTGGCCAAGCAGCCAAGCCGGACGGCGGACGGTTACTCTCCCTGGTGCAGAGTGGCCAGGCGGCCAACAGCCGCGTGACGCTCACCGGCACGCTCAAGTGGGAGGCCAAGGCCGGCAGCCGCATTCAGTTCCTGTCCGCGCCGGCCGTGCTGAAGAGCATCGATCTCAAGGACGGCAAACTGAAGCTGGCACAGTTCACCGCAGGCAAGGCGGCATCGCAGCAGCTCATTGCCAACGAGGCAGGCGTGTACGACGTCGGTTTTGAGTACGAGACGCGCATGACGCGTGTCAATGGCGAGTGGGGCTTCAGCGTGCCGACACAGCCGGCAATGGTGAACCGGTTGTCGCTCGAAATGCGCGGGCAGGAACTCGAGGTCACCTCGCTGGATGCCGTGTCGCTCAAACATACATTTACGAAAGACAGGATCAACAAAGCCGAATTAGTGTTGCCGCCCAAGCCAGGTGCGCGCGTCAACTGGAAGCCCAAGGCGCGCGACGAGAGCATCGAGAAGCCGGTCTTCTACGCGGAGTTCCAGCAGCTCTTCATCCCGACCGCCGGGATCGTCGCAGGCGTGCACGAGCTCAAGGTGCGCCTGGCCCAGGGGCAGCTGAGCGAGTTGTCCATTGCCGTGCTGGACGGTATCACGGTGACGGACGTCATCTCGAAGCTCGTTGCCTCGTGGCGCTTCGACCCCGAGGCCGGGACGCTGCAAATCCAGTTTGCCGCGCCGCAAAAGGCGTCATTTGATCTTCGGGTGCGTTCGCAGCAGTCGGCCGGGGCGTTCCCGTATGAAAAGACGCTTGGTCTACTTGGCGTTAACGGCGCGGCGGGCGAACTGGGCCTCGCCGCCCTCGGCACCGGGTCCGAGGTGCAACTGGACAGAGCCTCGGTGGACGGCCTCGCGCCGATCAACCTTGAGGATTTCCCGACAGTGATGGCCCAGTCGGTGCAGGGCGAGTTTGCCGGGTTGACCGTGCGCCGGGCGTATCGGTACTCGGGCCGTGCCGCGGGATTGACGGTGTCCGCCTCGGCCGTGCAGCCGGATATCCGCGTGACGACCAACCAGCGGCTCTCACTCGGTGAGGACCGGAGCGTGCTGCTGGTGGATCTCGCCGCTCGGATCACCCGCGCCGGTGTATTCAAGTTGAGCTTTGCCTTGCCGACTGGGCTTGAGATTGAGTCGATCACCGGCAACGCGCTAAGCCACTGGACTGACATCGGGGACGGAGACGACACGGTTGTGACGCTGCATCTCAAGGGCAAGACCGAGGGCAACGCACAGTTCCAGGTCAACCTCGCCGGAGCCGGGCTCGAGAAGACCGAGAGCTGGCAGGTGCCGCGCGTGGCGATCCGCGAGGCGACCAAGGAGAGCGGTCAGTTATTCATCATCCCTGAGCAGGGCATCCGCGTGTACATGAAGGATCGCGAGGGCGTGTCGCAGCTCGATCCCAAGCAGGCCGGCATCCGCGACCGGGGCGTGCTGGCGTTCCGCCTGTTGCAGGGCGACTGGACGCTGTCGTTCGACATCGAGCGGGTGGATCCGTGGATCCAGGCGGTGTTCCTGCAGGACGCCTCAATCCGGCAGGGCACGGTCAAGTATCGCGGCGTGCTGGAGTACCAGATCGAGAACACCAGCGTGAAGACCCTACGCGTGGCGTTGCCGGATGCGGCGCAGGGCGTGGGTTTCAGCGGCGATCAGGTTACCGACTTCGTCAAGAGCGACGCTGCCGAGGATGGCCGCGCGGTGTGGGATGTGAAACTTGACCGCCGCATGATCGGCAAGTATCAGCTCACCGTGTCGTACCAGGTTTCGCGCGTCGAGGATGCCGATTCGGCGGTGGAGGTGCAGAGCCTGCAGGCGGTCGATGTGAATCTGCAGCGCGGATTCATCAGCGTGCGCACTGAGGGCCGCATCCTGCTCCAGCCGGGATCGGTGCCGGATGGCCTGTACAGCGTCGAGTGGAGCCAGGTGCCCCGCTCGCTCAAGGGCGCGCTCAATCTCGAGGAGACGCAATTAGTCTACCGCTCCGTCAAGCCAGCGACGCTGAGTGTCACCGCCGAGAACCAGGATATCGCCGAGGTTGTCGCGGCGCAGGTGATCAGTGCTCAGTTCCGCACCGAGTTGTCGAGTTCGACCAACGCAGTGACGCACGTGCGGTTGCAACTTCGCCAGGGCGAGGAACGCGAGCTACGCGTCAACTTGCCCAGCGGGGCCGAGTTTTGGTCGGCGTTTATTGACAGCAAGGGAGTATTGCCGTGGGAGGACGACGAACAGGTGGTGATTCCGCTTGAGAAAAGCCCCGGCGAAAACAGTTGGTCGATGGTTGAATTCTTTTACCAGTCGCCGGTCGGTGCCACGCAAAAAACGATCCAAGGCCCGGTAATTCAGCTGCCGATGGAGAACCTGAAATGGACGGTCCACGCACCGGCTGGCCTGGATATCGAGGTGGACGAGGACGCCTCGACGGTAACCTATCACGAGGCAAAACCAGCGCCGCCTCAAGGAGGTGTTAGCGTGAGTTCCCGAGGAGGCGCTCAGGCTCCGCAAAGCGCTTCAAAAGTGTACCTCGACAACGAGTACAAAATCCAACAGCGCCAAACACAGAAGGCCGAAGAGATGCTTCAGATCGGCAACCAGAAGATCGCAGAGGGCGACCAGCGGGAGGCGCGCCGCGCGCTGGAGTCGGCCTACAAGCTGTCGCAAAACGACGCCGCGTTCAACGAGGACGCCCGCGTCCAGTTGCAGAAACTAAAAACCCAGCAGGCGATGATGGGCATCAACATGCGCCGCAATAATTTCCTGATAAACAGCAGCGTGGCCTCGCAACAGGCCGAGCAGCAGCAGGCCGCCATTCCGCTGCAGCAGGGTAAGGGCGTGAAATACACCCAGGCGCAGGTGAAGCAGGTCATGGACCTCAACACCATCGAGGACAACACCGCATTCCGCCGACTGGCCGAGCGCATCGTCCGCCAACAGGAAGCGATCGAGGCCGAGACCGGCGCCATACAGGCCACACTCCCGGGTGTTGGCCAGGTACTGAACTTCAGCCAGTCGGTGCAGGGCAAGGGAAGTAAGGAGCTGCGGGTTGTACTGAGCGCCAAGGTCGGCGGTGAGGGGTTCCCAACGGAAAAACTGGGCCTGCTGCTGGCGCTGTTCATCGCACTTGGCCTGATCCACCTCGCCGCACCCAAGCCGGAGTGATGATCGCGAAACCGGGCTTTACGGCGGAACAGTCTGCTGGTAGCTCTGCTGCCAGAACTTAATCCCGGTCATGAATTATTTTCTGGAAACAGAGGTAAAACCGATTCAGGTCGATAATGGCTTGTCGCTGCATCAGCGGTATCAATCGATGCGATATCGTGCGATCCGTTTCCCTCGCAGCGAGAAGTCCAGCGCCCGGCCGGCCGCAATCGACATCCGGTTCGGCAACACGCCCAATGTGGCCACCCAGCCGTTCACCGACTATGGCCACCCCGAATTCACCGTGGCCCGCCGCGAGGTCGCCTGCGGGGTCAACCCATTCCCGTCCGGCTTGAACGAGATCGGCTGAGTTTCGATGAAGGACACCAAGGTTGCCTCCGTTCAATTCGAGCACGCGCCCGGCGACAAGCAGGCGAATCTTGACAAAGTGCGCCGTTTCACCGCCGAGGCGGCTGAGCAGGGCGTCGAGCTGGTGGTGTTCCCGGAGATGTGCATTACCGGTTACTGGTTCCTGCGTGACTTGGGCCGCGAACAGCTCACGGCTCTCGCCGAGCAGGTGCCGGGCGGGCCGACAACGGGGGAACTGTTGCGCTTGGCCAAGCGGCACAACCTGAGCGTCGGGGCCGGCCTGCTCGAGATCAGCGATGAGGGCGAGATGTTTAACAGCTACGTCGTGGCGATGCCGGACGGGCGGATGGTGTGTCACCGGAAGCTACACGCCTTCGTCAACGAACACATCGCAAGCGGCAGCCAATTCACGGTATTCGACCTGCCTAACGGCAGCCGTGCGGCGATCCTGATCTGCTACGACAACAACCTGTTCGAGAACACGCGGATCGTGGCGCTCAAGGGGGCGGAGATATTGATCGCGCCGCACCAGACCGGCGGTTGCCGGACGCCGAGTCCACGCTGCATGGGCGTGATCGACCAGGCGCTGTGGCATGCGCGGCATGAAACCCCGGAGACGATCGAGACGGAGTTTTACGGCTCAAAAGGCCGCGAGTGGCTGCTGCGCTGGTTGCCGTCGCGTGCGCATGACAATGGGATGTTCCTCATCTTCAGTAACGGCGTTGGGATCGATGGAGACGAGGTGCGAACCGGCAACGCGATGATTCTTAATCCTTACGGCGAAATTCTCGCGGAAACGTGGGTGGCCGCCGACAAAATGATCGTCGCCGAGCTTGAGGCGGAGCAGTTGACGATGAACGTCGGCATGCGCTGGATCCAGTCGCGCCGACCGGATTTGTACGAGAGCTTGGCCAAGCCGACCGGCCGCGAGATGGACACGCGCACCGTCCGCTTCAAGGGGATCGAGAAGACAAACTGAACCGCTTGGCCAAGAGGCAGTCACTCCGCGCCGTCTATCGTGAGGAGGGCGCTCCATTCGTTCCTGTACCGCACCCGGTAGTTCAATGTGGCGTCCTGGGTTAATTTGATTGTGCCTCCTTCGTGCAACTTGGCCTTGGGAGCAACAGCACCCCCTATTCTTCTCGGGTCGTTGCCGTTCGTGGTATAGTAAACTTCACCCTGCCGGGAGGTGACTTGAATCGACCGGCTGTTGTCGGTTGCGCGTTTAAATTCGGGGGACGGCACGTCTGAAATAATGCCGTGGCCGTACAGCTGGGCCAAAACAATCTCACTCCGGGCTGGGAAGTATTCGTGGGCGAGCCGGTTGATTTCGTGAATCCAGTCGTCGTCGCGGTTGCGTGGGCGCCTTTCGCGCGATGCAACGCCGCCAGAAGGTGTTTGGGAGGAGTCGCCCCAACGGGCCGATTCGCAAACAACTGCGCTTTCGATTGCCCTTGCCCTTGCCAGGAAACGCCTTTGCACGGACTTGGCGGTCAGCACACCGTCATTGAAAAAATGTTTTTGTATCCGGTCACCGGCACGGATCCGGAACTCCTCGTTCTCAAGGCACTGCTGCCAGATCCACTGCGGGTTGCTGCCGGAGTAGCTCTCCCCAGCGGGGAAGGGGCCGGTGCGGTCTTCCCGGACATCCCTGAACGTGTGTTCCGCGTCCCAGGCAAAAAAGCGGAACCCATCCCGGTTGTTTCGATTGCGGATACCGTACCAATTGTTTGGGCCAAAATTCTGCCCCCAGGCGCTGACTGGGGCGTCGTAGTTTCCGCCGTAAAAAATCACCAGCATGTAGTCGATCAGATTGTCCACATCCAGCAGACATTCGTAGTCCGGGTTGTCCGAGGCGTCCGCATTCCTGCCGAGCATCCTAAAGTAGGCTTCATTTGTCCGGAGTCCCGCCTTAGCCCGCTTCCAGAGCCGCTCCCAGGCGTCGAGGTTCCCGTCGTTGGCCATCACGCCGACGCTCCTGTTGCGGTCCTTGAGATAGGTGCGCCCCTTCTTGATAGAATCGTACTCCTCCTTTTTGCCGCCAAAATATGACTTACCGAACGATGCCTTGATCCGTTCGCAGGTATTGTAGAGTCCCCAGTACTGGCCGTTGATGAACAGATGACAAAACTCGCCCCGGGCGGCCGGCTGCCCCAT
>Ga0209753_1000455_pt1 | contig 17057 bp, 8 predicted proteins | sample METZYME_3_550m_FD_187550 | JGI IMG/M metagenome (GOLD analysis project Ga0209753, IMG submission 187550) | Marine microbial communities from oxygen minimum zone in mesopelagic equatorial Pacific - METZYME_3_550m (SPAdes) (version 2) | ecosystem: Environmental > Aquatic > Marine > Oceanic | place... | reverse complement strand
AGAAATCGTTCCACTTGAATCTGTGATGGAACCATCCGCTAAGGTCAAATTGCCAATGGTTGAACCTGTTTCCGCACTTAGAGTCCCCGTTGTAGATAAATTCTCATCTCCAAAGGAAATGGTTCCGCCTGAATCTGTGATGGAGCCATCCTCCAGAGTCAAATTGCCAATGATTGAACCTGTTTCCGCACTTAGAGTCCCCGTTGTAGATAAGTTCTCATCTCCAAAGGAAATGGTTCCGCCTGAGTCTGTGATGGAACCATCCGCTAAGGTAAGATTCCCCAACGTGGATCCAGTTCCTGCACTTAGGGTTCCAGTTGTAGATAGGTTCTCATCACCGAACGAAATGGCTCCTCCATCGTCCGTAATTGATCCACTGTTTAGGGTCATACTACCAACATAGGCCCGGGATGATGCATTAAGTTCCGTAAAGCTGCCTGTAGTTGGAGAAGTAGAACCAATAGTGGTTCCATCAATTGAGCCGCCATCAAAATCTATATTATCATTATTTTGGGTCGCAATCGTACCCAATCCTAAGGATGCCCTGGCAGTGGAGTCACTTTCTACGGTCCAGTCGGTTCCATCAGATACAATAAAATTCCCGTCACCTTGTTCCAGGCTGGATATGGTTTCAAGATTTTCGTCTGAATCTTGTTTCGTGTCTATATAGGCCTTGATTGATTGTTGTGTTGCAAGGTGTGTTTCCGAATCTGAAACCATGTCATCTTCATCCAGTACAGCACCGCCCGTAAGGGCTGAAGCAACAATTGTTCCAGCTACTATAAGTGTATCCGGCGATAGGGTTATGAGGTCAGTATCATCTTTATGCCCAAGGACTGCTCCATCTATTATGATTGTGCTATCCAGCACAACAGAAGAACCTTCAGCCGGGACTATATTAATTTCGCCATCAGTGGTAATAATATTTATATCGCCATCACCAGCAATAATATCATCCGCTTTAATAGCAGTTGGAATGCCCCATTCCCCTGAACCATCACCATCTGATATCCAGGTCTGACCTTCAGTCCCCTGTGAAGTAATTCCATATTCCACCTTACTGGCTGAGAGAATACCATCTTCCACAAGGTCTGTCAGGTTCGAATCCAATTGCTGATAAATTGAAAGTGTATCATATAGGTCAGAACTGGTTGTATAGTTTTCAAGGGAATCTTTTAAAACATATACATCCAGATCAGGAAGATCTAAAAGATCATCATAATCAGCGGTTCTTGCGTATCCTGATGTGTCTGATAGAATAGAATAAAATACAGATGTCAGTAACTGTCGAGGTGAGAGTATGGACCCTTCAACAGTGAGTTCAAGATAGGCTTCTTGAGGAATAGCTGTAAAAGGATTTGTATTGCCCAGGACTGTGCTAATTATACCATTAGTTACAGTGATATATTGACTCTCTGACCATAATGAATCCCCTCCATCCGCAGTATCGTATACCTTGAATAATATTTCATAACTGCCGTTTTCAGTAGGGGTTCCATCAGCTTTGGTAATTAATCCCTGATAAGAAATACGCCTTGGCACTGACTCAGTTCTGTTTTGGATAATCGTATTGATGGGTTCTTCTGCATTTTTATTTTTTTGAGTTTCTTGACCAAATCTATTTTGACCAAAAACTGTGGCAATTAGCAGAATGAGCATGAATGTGAATTTCTTCATGATAATCTCCTGTTGTGCATTAACACATTAGTTTGAATTTGAAAAAAAATATTAAGGATCATGTGGAAATCCCGGTGGTTGTTCTGGTGGCTCTTCAGAATCCTGTAAGAATACTTTATCTACCAACAGATACACTGCTCCTAACATGAGTGGGTATTTCCCCAGAGCAATCCAGCGATCATTTTTCATCCTAAATCGGTCTGCGGTGGAAATTTGCTTTTTAAATCTTTTATCACTCAGAATTTTTGAAACGGAAGCACGTAGGTCAGGTTCTAAACCATAAACACCGGTTTTGCTTATAATGCTATATGGATTTGATACAACCTCATTGTCAATCCACTGGTTAAAATTTTCAGGTTCAAATATTCTTATGGAAAGGGCATCAGCAGCGTCTGGAAAGCCCCAGGAAAGCACATACGCTGCATCAAGTATCTGGGCATTCTTGGAAGCACAGGAATCTGTAATACAATCAAAGTCGTAGTCTTTTGTTAATTCATCAGGCTTTAAGTTTTTATTTAAGTATACTATATAATCAAACCCAAGAACCTGAATTTGATCCATAATAATGCTGTTTATGATTTGAACATCAACCTGAATTATTTCACCCTGTGTAAGGCCCTGAATTAAAATACCAGATCCTCCTTCTTCAACAATTACCGAGTCTGAATCAGAGAGTGTAAGAGTAAGAGAATCCACAATAACATCTGATGTGTCAACTATGATTTCAGGTGGTGCAGTAGGATCAAAATATTCGACAATCAGTGTATCCGCGTCTTCAAATCCAATACGATCTCTAACCTTTAAGATAACTTCTAATTTTGTACCGGGAACATTTTCTGCCAACTTGACATCCAGGACCTGTTTATTTGTTTGTACGCTTTTTAAATATTTACTGCCGTATGTTTCAACAGAGAGTTCTGAAGAAAAATCATTTTCACTATTTAGGGCAAGCCCGGGAGCAAAGATCCACTGGTATTTTAATTTTGATCCATTACTTATAAATGACCGTGAAGCATCTAAAAATATTGATCCTTTGGATTGAGTTTTTATATCCAGGCCTGCATCAGCAACGGGTCTGTTATTTCCATAGCTGAAAAGGTCATCCTGTCCAAAAAGTACTGCTGTCGATATTATACTGATAAGAAATATCCCATATAATAATCTCTTTATTCTCTTGAACGCTGTTATTGAATTGCTTTTGATGAATATTTGTATTCGTTGTTGATCCATTAGAACCTGTATCCCCTAAACTTATTGAATGGGTTAATAATTATATTGTGAGCCACAGCACACATATGATGTACATCACACCGTAAAGTAGGTCGACCAGTTAGTGAGTCAACAAGTGTGCTCCTATGTGTCATTAGAGATCACTGTAGGTGTAATGAAGATTAGTAGCTCCCGCTGCTCTCTGTTTTTATTACTGTAATTAAATAACATTTTTACCAGTGGGATATCGCCCAGTATCGGGACCTTGGAAGCAATTTTCTGGTCCGTATCAAAGATCAGCCCTCCAATTAATAATGTTTCCCCATTATTGACCCTTACTGTTGTATTCGTGGATCGTGTAGAGATCATAGGACGCTGGTCTTTCCCTACAAACCCTATAATGGCTTGAACCACTGCATCAATTTTCATACTTATAATTTTTTCTTCATTGACCCGTGGCAATACATTCAATGAAACATTGACATGCTGGTCTTCATAGGTATAAGGATTTGTCCCAAAAACACTTCCTTCACCCTGTGGGACAAGGAGTGGAATCGTAGTTCCAACCACAATATTTGCTGGGGAATTATTCATGGTGGTCACCTGGGGTTCCTGCAATAATTTTGTACTGCCATCATTGGCTAGTAGAGATAGTATGGCAGAAACAACAGGCTTACTTAGAGTAGCAAAGTTCATCGTTTGATCCCCGATCATTAAGTAACCTAAATCGAAGGACTGTGATGTATCCGGATTTCCGCTGTTGATGATGCTCATACTCTCTCGCAGATCCCAGTTAATGCCTATGATCTCATCATGCTTCAATGTTGTTTCTATAAACTTAACTGCAATATTAATTTGGGCACTTCTTACATCCAGTGATCGAATAACGCCTTCAATAAGAGCAAAATTTGAAACGTAATCAGTTACCATTAAGATATCCTTTTCTCCTGGCTCTACATTGGTTGATGCCGTTGATGAAAGTGCTTTTATTTTACCCCTGGATGTAAGCACTTCCTGCACTGCTTCAGATATCATGGTTCCTGTGATATAATTGAGTCGAAACATGCGGGTCATTAATTCACCACTCATGGTCTGTTCCGATGTCATAGGTTGTACTACAATGATATTATCCTGCATGAACCATTCAAAACTATTTACATGAAGGATCGCATCCAGGGCAGTCTCTAAAGAAACGTCATCCAGAGCCACCGTAACTCTTCCTTGAACATCTTCTCCCATGATCAGGTTTAAATTATCCTGGGAGACAAGCATGCGGATGACATTGACTAGTTTTGCTTCTTGAAAATTCAAACTTATTCGGGTTGGTGGCAGACGTTTGTTGGATGCTAAATATTTATTCTTACTCTTTTTTGTTTTAGTCTTCTCCCAAGTAACCTTGAGCTTATGTTTTTTTGTTTTACCCTTTGCCGGTACAAGTTTTATTTTGTATTCAGGCACTCGGGTAAAATCCATTTTTACAGTAATCCTTTCTTTGATCTCTTTTTGATTATCATTTCGAGGAATACTTACTGAATATTGGTAGAGCGGGTTTTGATCTGTTTTTTTCGTGAAATTCCCCTTGTTCCATTTAACATTTTTTAACAAGAGATTTACACTGGGTGGGGCAAAAGTTTCATTTGTAACATAATCAAAATTCGCAGCGCTGAATTCCATAACAAGTGAATATGATTTGTCTTCTTCAGAAATATATATGTCCAGAAGTTCCGGGGCTTTGGGAAAAAGGTCATACATGTAAGACCTTTGCCCCAGACAGGCAGCTATGAGAAAGAGACATAAAAAGTGTTTTGGTATGTGTAATGAGTATTTCATTTATTCTTGTAGTTTAAGGGTTACGCGGTATTCATTTCTTTGCAATACCACCTGGTTGTAAGTGATTTTAGTCACTTTAAAACCTCTCACACGGGTCCTCTCATGGACTATTTCACCATTAATGATGGCTTTATAACCGTTCTCAAATCGAGTGATGCCGGTCAGCTTAAACCAGCTGTTATAAACATTGCTTCGGTCATGGAAAATATCTTTGCCCCATCCACCAACCGAAAGAGGCACTGGGTTTGAATCGGATGATTCAAGATGTTTCTGATTTTCTGGGATTGAATATTCTTGCGATCCAGCATTATAAAACCGTGTATTAATACTGGGAAACATAACGGGCAGAAATTCCATAAATACGGCACCAATCACTAAAGCTACCAAACTCAGGATGATTTTTCCCCGCATCATTGCCCTGCTCCACCATAGGTTAAATATTCTAGTTTAGCGACCACTCCCCTGGGATCGAGACTATCCAGGTTAATTGAACAGTGCTGGAGCTTCACTTGGCTTGAATTTTCTTCCAGTATCTCAATAAAATTCCCAACATCTAGAAAATTTCCTGACAGTTGAAAATTCAGTGAATTTCTCTCAAGTTCGATCTGGTCTTTACCCATAGTTTGATTTAAGGCGGGGAAAGTGTTTCTTGGATCAATCTCCAAATTTTTTATATCTATATCCATGCTGTTTGCCAGGTCACTTATACGTTCAATTTCGTCTAACAATTCACTTCCAGATATCTGATAAGAGATTAACATATTTTTATTTTCAATGAAATTCTGCCTGATCTCGTTCATTTCATTCATGATCTTGGCACCGGATTTCAACTGCTCATCTATCGTTGAAAGGCTTTCCTGAATTTCCTTCACTTCATCTCTGACACGTATGTCATCCCAGACATAAGCATAAATCAATGCTGCAGTTAAGATCAAGAAGATGAAATACCGTGTCTTCTGTTTCATGTTCATCTAATAAACCATACTCATGGTAATTGCTGTTTTCAATTTTTTCAGTTTTTTCCCAGGACCGATATTTACTTTTTTGAATAGGTTACTGCTTTCCAGATCTTTTCGGAAACTCTCTGCCAAAGCAGATGCATTTTCCAGGTTTTTATCATAGAACCCTTTTACAGTAATGGTAATACTGGAATGTTCAGATTCTTTATTGATCTCTTTCGAAGGATCAACCTGTACCTTATCTACCTTTAATTCTGTTACATTGAAATTCCCGGGGATCATATTGCTAAGGTATTTCAATACCAATACCATTTCACTCGATATCTTTTTATCCTGATAAATAAGTTTGCTGAACGTATTTGCCACTGTATTCTTGCTTTGAACAATTTCTTTCATTTCCTGGCGCATGTTTAATAGGCTGAGCTCAGATTGTTTTACAGGTAACTTCGATTCCAGTACTCCTGCCCTGCTGCGCTGGGTATAGGCGGCCAAAGAGAAAACTGTAAGAAGAGCCAGCAGTGAATTTTGGAGGATTCGGTTCGCAGGGAAATAGCGGTAATCTTCCTTATGATCATCTGGAAGCAGGTTGAGTTTGGAATAGGGATCCATCAATAAACCCAGGTTCGCCATGTAATCCAGTTCCAGGGTGTTTTCTTTGATTGCGCTTTTATCCATAATAATCCGGGCAGACTTATTTTGGATCGATTCCAGGGAACGGTCCAAATCCTTCAGCATTAACTCATATTCTACTTCCTGTTCTCTAAAATTCTTTAACTCCTTTTCCAGGGTTTCAATACGGCCACCATAGTTAAATGCAAGACTTTTTAACTCTTTGACCTTCATCTCTAAATTTTCTATTTCATTTTTTTCTTTAGTAATCTGCAATTCAAGTCGGGTACAGGCTTCTTCCATGCGCTTAATTTTTTTCTGGCTGATTCTTTCGGATTCAGCGATCATATGATTTATGGATGTCTGTTGGTTTTTATAATTGGCTATGGTTTGTTCCATCGCAATAATTTCATTAAACAGTTCCTTAGAATGGGTTTTTATTTGCGCCAGATCCATATAGCTCTGCATTTTATGCTGAGCAATCTCCCATTTCCATTCTTCATCTTCCGGTTCCTGTTCCTGGTCATAGATGGAATACTCGAGAACGTGTTTCATATCTTTGTTTATCTTTGATAGCTCCTGGTCGAACATGGCCACTTCAACCCGTTTTTCCTTCAGGTCATCTTCCAATTCACGGAGTTGGAGATCCAATTCTTCTTGCTCTTTCGTTTTAAGCTCTATCAAAGTATAGAGTGCATCAACACGTTCATTGAGTATGGTTTTGGCAGCAGGATATATATCCTTCACATTAGATATGCTGTTTAGTGAATTGCGGTGGTCGATTCCTATTTTCTGAAGATGTTCATCATTGGATTCAATGAGAATTATTACCTTTTCATAATCAGTTGCATAATACTCCAGATCATTTTCTAGTAAACTTATAGAACTCTGAATACTTGATTCTTGATCACGCATGGTATCCAGGAGATGATTTAGCTCCTTGATACTTTTTTCAGAGTGTGTTACATGGATCGACAGGTCTTTTTCCATCTGGGTCAGATATTGTAACTGATCTGTTGTGTTCACGCTTTTTCTTCTGGTGTTCTTCTGACTACGCTTTTCATTTTTCCCAACGGGGTCAGAAACCATAATTTTTTTATTTAATTCCTTGATCGCAGATTCAGATGTATCAAATTCTTCAACCAGCTTTGCCGAATGGAGTTCTAATTCTTCTATTTTTTGATCCGTTATGAGCAGGTATTCCTGTTTCTGGGATAATTCTTTCTTATTGGTATCCATTTGTTCCATGAACTGTTTTTTCTGAACCTGAAACTGGTCCTCTTCTTCCCTTATTTTGGTTTCAACGACCGCAAGTTTGTTTTGCGTATTTTTCAACCTGCCTTTTAACTTGGAAATAGACTTAACTATTTTTTCCTGCTCTTTTTCTAATGTATCTATTTGAACCTTAGTATTTTCCAGTTCATCATAATCAGACTGCATACGGCTTTCCAATTTTTTAACATCAATGATTAGGTCTTCCTCCTGGAAAGCATCATCAATAACCTGCGCAGCTTCTAAGGTTTCATTTTCCAGTGTATGTTTCTTATCATCGATCGCAGCTAATTGCTGCGCTTTTTTAAAGTCAACTTCTTCCCTCGCACGGGATTCTTTTTCAGGTATCTGGTCAATTTGTAATTGAATATCATTTAACCTGTATTCTGCCTTTTCATTCAATGTTAGAAACTCCCCTTCTTTCTTGGAGAGCATTTTATTTTTCTGATCCAGTTTATCTATCAATGATTGAACAATTTTTTCTGCAGCATCAATCTTTCGCTGCGCATTATTAATCCTAGCTGTAATTGTTTTTCTTTGACCTCCAAGGGGACGCAGTTTTATCATGATCTCCTTATGGTTTTTCCGATAACGGGTCGTAAAAGTATCGTAGCGTTTCTTGAACCGCTCAAGGGCTAGGCTTACCTTTGTGATCTCTTCCTGATCCATGGCAATGCTATCTTCCGCCATTTTTATCGCTATCTCTACAAGATCTCCTTTATTGTTTAAACGGGTCAAACTTTCCTGCAAAAAAAGGTGGTAGGAATCTGATCTCTTTCGTGTAATACTCTTTTCCAGACTATTAATCTGTTCATCTGCACTTCTTCTTTCTGCTTCCAAAAGATCATCCCACTCACTGCGCTTTTCCTCCAGAGTATCCAACCGTTCTTGAATCGTACGGGTGCGTTTTAGATCTCTCTGCCAACCTTTAATCTGTTTTTGAAGATCAGCGATTTGGGGCATTTTTTTCTTTTTCTTTTCAATTAATGAAGCATGAACTCTGTCTCTGTCCCCTAGGAGTTTTTCTATTTCCTTAGTGCTTCTTGCTAAAAGGGTTTGGATTGATCTTTGTTTTTTCTCAAGAGTAAGTAGCTCTTTCTTAAAAAATGTTTTAATTGTGGAGTCTCTGGTTTTTTCTACCTCGGCAATTTTCCTGTCTTTCTCCTGATCAAGTTCTTTTAATTTTTTATTCAGTTCCTTTTGCAGTTCGTTCTTATCTTTTTCTGCCTGGTGAACCAGAGGACGTTTCTGCTGATTTAAGTTTTCTAATTCTTGTTCATGTTGAACACCCTGTTTTTTTAATTCATCGATATAGTTTATGGCATTTTTGATTTCTAGACTTATACTTTTCTCTTTTTGAGAATGCTCATTGATGCTGTTATTTATGTCTTCTTCCTGAAGTGTGATCTCGTCGCGTTGATCGTTTAGTCTCCTGCTTTTTTCTTCATAAGAACTGTTCAGGTTATCGTAGCTTCCATCTAGATCATTCTCCATCTGTTCACATACCACGATTGAACTGTTCAACCGGATTAACTGATCTTTTAATTCTTTCAATTCTTTTCCAACTGACTGCTGCTGAGGCTTCAATTCTTTCAATAGTTCACTATGGTTAATCAGTTCGTGTATCATTTCCATTGTTTCACGTGTATAACCCAGGATATCCAATATTTCGCGGCGTTTTTTATCTTTTTCCTTTACATCATTTTCATGTACACCTAATTCCTTCTTCAGTATTTCTAAAGCATCCTTTTCTTCTTTTTTATTTTTTCTTGCTCCCTTAATCTGAATCTGGAGCCGTTCCTTTTTTGTTTTAAGGTCTTCCTGTTCAATATTTAGTTTGACTATGGTTGCTGTCAGGTTTTTTAACTGGTCAAGATTATGGGGGGCATCCCGTACCATATCCAGTATGTCCAGCAATTTCTTTCGAGTCTCAATTCCATTCTCGCCGTCTAAATACTGTTCTGGTTTATAATCCGTATCCCCAGAAATAATATTTGCGAATGATTCCCTTATCTGATTCAATCGTTTTGTATTCTGGGCTAATAAATAACCTGCTTGCTGGAGTGTGTTCAAATCTTCTTTGGTTAGACTATTTATTGATTTTAGGTGAGCTAAAAAAGATCGTTTAAACGCATTTGCCGTATTTTGAATCGCTTCCTTCAGGTATTCAAACACAGCAACCTCATTATGTCCATTTTCCAGCTTTACGTTCATTGCCTGGAGCGCTTCCTGAAATTTTAATATTTTTGTTTCCTGATCATCCATCTCCTGATCATACCGTTCTTTCCTATCTGTAAGAGTTACACGTGACCTGGCTGCAGCTTTGATCTGAGATTCATATCGACCTTTTGATTCTTTTCGAGCTTCTTCTTTTTTCCTTTGAAAATGATCTGACTCATATTCAAGCTCGGAGATTTTTTTAATTAAATAATCATATTCTTTATACTTTTCCAACAAAATTTCACTCTGGTCATCCAATTGAGCTGTTACTGCTTCAAGATCAGAAGTAAGAGTTTCCTGCCCATTAACATATTCAACCTTCAAATCCTTGAATTCCTTAGCTGTTTTTATGAGCTTTTTTGTTGCTGTATCAATTGATTTTAGTTTTGAACTTTTTTCGATCTCCAAGCGCGCCAATCGATATTTTGCACTTTCTGGACTTTTAGACGTTTCTATAGCCTTTTCACGCTCTGCGATTTTTTTCTTCACTGATTCTAAATTAGAGTTGGAATTATTTTTCTTTTTAATAAGATAGTTTCCCCTGATGCGGCTGAAATAATGTTTGTTCAATTCTTCTGTTCTTTTCAACGATGCTGTATTAAACGTATCTAGATGATTCACGGGAATTCCCAAGACGTCACTTATCTTTTCACCAAAATTCTTAATATGACTGCCAGGTCCTGCTAAATAGATATCACTAATAACCAGTTGTGTATACCCATCTAATTGTAGAACATTTGAAAAATAATCAATGGAATCTTTCAACTCATTTATCAGCCGGTTGGATAAATGGCTGAGGATGGACTGGGCTTTGTTAAATGAGAATCCATCCTTTAATCTTGTTTTAGAAGGTTTTGATTCAATCCCATAATAGGTAAGGAAGTGCAGTGCATTGCTAATTGCTTCTTCCCTGCTCACATCTCCAATGGCTAATTCTGACAGCCTTATTATAAAATGATTAAGCCCTTTTGGAAAATCCCGTGATTCAATAACTTGATTTCCCAGCGTTAAAACTGAATGTGTTTTATTCCTGTCTATATATATAAGGAGTGCATAGCTATTACTTTTATCAAGATTATAGTACGTATATATATTATGGAGGATTTTTGGCATGGATGTATTATATCGAGGCTGGAGACCCGCATCGGTTAATATTTTATAATCCTGGTTAATTTGAGCCTTCTTGGATGAATAACAGACGACTGTATTCTTTTTATGTGCTGGATTTTTTGTATAATCTATATAACTGTTTTTTTTGTTTATAGAATAGGATTGGTTTAGTGTCTCTAATAATTCTCTTTTGAAATGATGTTCTTTTCTACCTCTTGCTGAGACATAAGTCATTTCACATTGATAATCATCTGAGTGTATTGCCAGGTAAATCTTTTTTCTTCTTTTTTTATTAATGAATTGTTGATATACATTCATGATCAATTCTGGTAATGTTCTTATTTCATGATTCTTAATTTTTATGGGTAATTGATAATTATTTATCCTGTTTATTTGAAACCCACTTATACCTAATGTGGCCTGCAGGAAAGTGACGTTGTTTCCTGAATGAACAAATGTAATGGCCTTGTTAACACCATTCAGATTAAGAAGAGTGTTTTTATATTTGATAGATTGATGCTTCCCATTTTGAATTGGAAAAATATTTTCTTTCTTTTCTTGAGAAATATCTTTTTCTGTTTTTATAAATCGCCTGTCAAATGAATCACGTCTAATCTCGTTTTTCCGATTTTCTTTTTCTTGGCGACGATTTTGATTTGAACGATTATCTTTTCCACTGAATATTGTTTTTTTCTTTTTCCTTCTCGCCAATTTTTCTCTACGGCCTGTAAGTCTCTTATCGCTGCTTCTTCTTCTTTCATTTATTTTTCGGAGGGCTTCAATTCTTTTTTCTCCAACTTGTTTTTCTATATCTTCTTTTATTCTATTTTCTTCTTCTTGTTTTTTTTCTTTTGATTGATCTTTAGTTATTTTGATCTTTGTTTTCTTTTCTCCTTTTATTTCAAATTCTTTAGCCGTGGGAAGGAATTTTTTTTGTTCAATCCCTTTAACTATTTCCGTGTCCGCTATGAATAGTATTTCATTATCAAGTAGGTTTTTTATATGGTAATAAATTTTTTCCTTTGGGAAAGAAACTGAACTGGCGATTTCTGCTGCAGTTTTTGAAGTATCTGTGAAGCAGTTTAAAATCTGCTTTGTAAACCTTTTGTTTAGGACTTTGATAACCCTAGGATTATCAACCATGATTATATTTTCTTGTACTTGACTCATCCGATTTATTTAGTTGGTATACTATTATAGTAGAGCCAGTACCTAAACTGGTATATTACACAATGGTCTTGCAACCAATTTAAAAATAGACTCCACATCATTTATTACCTCGGAAAAAGTAATTTTACAAATTTATCCTATTCATAGTATTTATTACAAGTATTGATTGTATTTACAACATTGTATAATTATTTGAAATTCATATTGTAAATATTACAATATTATTATTTTAATTTTTGTAAATAGGGTATTTTATTTTATTGTAATATTTTATTATTAAATAATCTATCATTGTAATTATATAGATATATTATTTGTAATGCTTTATAATATTTTGTTGAAAATCATTCTGTGATAATTTTATAAGGGTCATACTTTCTCGACGAGATATTTCTCTATTTATACATGGTGTACAATGTGTAAATATTATTTATAATTAATATTTATAATTATAAATAACGTTGATACATGTTTCTAAATATTATATTATATTTTTTTACAACATTAAAATACTCTACGACCTAAATATTATTTTACAAAAAATAATTAAATAATTATTATAACAAATAATTCAACATGAATAGTGAAAATAAAATATTCTATTTTTTATTTTTTAGTAACTCCTCTTCTTCCATCAAATCTAAATATTCTTTTTCTAAACTATTCATTAATTCCATCGCCTTTTGCAGCACATCATAATTACCCCCATTATCAGGGTCTTGTACAATGATTCGCTGATTTTCTAATTCAGTTTCAATTGATTTATTTCGTTTCCTAATCCATGCCAATCTATTTCGCAGTTTCTTCCTTTCTTTATAATCAGACTTTACCTTTGGTTTAATTTTTTCCTTTGAAATCAATTCCTTTTTTGGAATTGATTTATTTTTCTTCCATTCATAATACTCATAATTACCTTCATACATTCTAATCCTGCCTTTTCCAACTTCACAGGTCTGGGTTGTAATATGATTTAAAAAATGTCTGTCATGTGATATACACACAATAGAACCGACATACTGAACCAATGCTTTTTCTACAACATTCCGGGAGACCATATCCAGGTGGTTTGTAGGCTCATCCAAAAGTAATAAATGAGATGGCTCAACAAGCATGCGCGCCAACGCAAGTCTGGCCTTTTCACCGCCGGAAAGTACTTTTATGTATTTTTCAATTTCATCACCTGAAAAAAGAAAACTTCCTAAATACGTTCTTATTTTTGTTTCGCTCCAACCCGTGCCTACTTTACATATTGTATCAAAAACCGTTTCATTTGGATCTAATATTTCCAGTTGATGTTGCGCGTAATAGGAACAATTAACACTACTACCTATTCTAACTTCTCCAGATGTTACATCTTCTTCCCCGGCCAATAGTTTGAGTAATGTTGATTTCCCTGCTCCATTGATTCCTACCAAACCAATCTTTTGTCCCCGTTCCACAACCAAATCCATTTCATTGAATACTTCAGTATTACCATAATGTTTTGTCACCTTCCGGCAGGATGCCACATTTAATGGTGCTCGTGACGGCTGGGGAAGAATAAGATTCATAACATGCTTATACTCTGTTGGCTCTTCTATCCTTTCCATTTTCTCAAGCATTTTCACCCGGCTCTGAACTTGAGTTGCCTTGGTATTTTTATATCTAAATCGATCAATGAATCGTTCCGTATCCTTAATCTTTTTTTGCTGATTTTTATAAGTATTCCTATGCTGTTCCAACCGCAAGGCTTTCGCTTCTAAATAACTCGAATAATTTCCCTGGTATAGGTTAATTCTTTTAAGATCAATCTCAAGAATATGGTTTACAGACCTGTCTAAAAATTCCCTGTCATGGCTTATCATCACCATACTCCCTTTCCAATCGGATAAAAAAGTTTCCAACCAGATTGTTGCTTCCAGATCCAAGTGATTTGTAGGCTCATCTAAAAATAGAATATCAGGTTTTTGAAGCAGTATTGCAGCCAGAGCTACCCGCATTCGCCAGCCACCGGACAGGACATCCATGGGTTCTATAAATTGCTTATCTGTAAACCCAAGGCCACCTAAGATTTTTTTTGCTTTTTTTTCAAGAGTCCACCCGCCCAATGCTTCAAACCGGTTTTGGTTATCTCCAAGTTCATTCACTAAAGAAGTATTTTCAGGATCGTTCGAAATGGCGTCTGCCAGAATAATAATTTTGCTTTCAATCTCCCGCACTTCAGGATAGCCTGCTAGGACTTCTTCTATGATGGACTGGTCGGACCCGGCCACAATATCCTGGGCTAAATATCCTATTGTAATTGTTTTCTCTTTTTGAACGCTCCCGGAATCAGGTGTTTCTTGCCCCAGCATAATACGCAGCAAAGTGGTCTTCCCTGAACCGTTTGGCCCTACGAGTCCGGTGCGCATGCCACGGTTTATAAAGATATTTACATTGGAAAATAGTTCACCATCCGGGTAGGATTTGGAAAGGCTTTCAAGACGGATCATGGGCTAGTTAAACCTAAAGGGGGATAAAAATAATAGATGGTTACAATATACCCTGAACAAACCTGCCATAATTTCCAGAAAGTTTTACAGGATGGATTGTATTGATCAAATCGGGTGTGCCATCCGTCTGGATCTGGATATAATTATCAGTGTGTCCCAATAATTTTCCGTTTTTCATATTTTCAAAAAGTACCGGGCGGCGCTGGTTCACAAATTGGTCATGGAAAAATCGACGTTTCTTATCCGATAGAATATGAAGCATCCTGCTGCGCTCTGACCGTTTTTCTTTGGACACAACTTCACCCATTTCCACCGCATCTGTATCCGGCCGTTCTGAATAGGTAAACACATGAAGATATGAAATTTCCAGTTCATTTAAAAAATTATAGGTGTTAAGAAAATCATTATTTGTCTCACCTGGGAATCCAACAATCACATCAACACCGATACATGCATCTGGAAGGACTGATTTAATTTTTTCAACCCTGTTTTGATATAGATCCCGTTTATATCTCCGGCGCATATCACCTAATATTTTGTCCGATCCGGATTGAAGTGGCACATGAAAATGGGGCATGAATTTCTGTGATGTGGCACAAAATTCAATAATCTCATCTGTAAACAGATTGGGTTCAATGGATGATATTCGGATTCGGTCAATCCCGTCCAAAGTGTCCAATTGCTGAATAAGATCAAAGAAAGTTTCGGAAGTGCCTTTCCCGAAATCGCCAATATTCACACCGGTAAGCACCAGCTCTCGCGTGTCTGTTTGAGCAACTTCCTTAGCCACCTTCATAGTGTTTTCAATGCTGTTGCTGCGGCTTTTTCCGCGAGCCAACGGGATCGTACAAAATGAGCACGTGTAGTCACAGCCGTCCTGCACTTTTAAAAATGATCGTGTCCGTTCACCCGATGAATAGGACGGTGTGAATTTGTGCACGTGATCAATCTCTGATTGGATCACCTTCGTACCACCATTGAGATCTATCGTATCCAGATGATTTAACAAATTGAATTTTTCTTGCGCACCAAGAACCATATCCACACCGGTAATGGCAGCAATATCATTGGGCTTAAGCTGGGCATAACACCCGATCACTGCCACAGATGACTCCGGGTTCCTGCGCTTGGCCTGGCGAATAAGCTTCCGGGCTTCCTTATCCGCATTTTCCGTAACCGAGCAGGTGTTCAGAACGTAAATATCTGCTTTATCACGGTAATCAACTTTCTCAAATCCATGGCAAATAAAATCACGGGAGATGGTAGCTGTCTCCGAAAAATTAAGTTTACATCCCAGTGTATGGAATGCAACACGTTTAGTAGGGGTACTCATAATTTCTGACGCTTATATAACGGGGAAGAAATTAAGAATTATAGATGAAAAAGATGATTGGTAGAATACAGAATAAATAGGCCCAGAATTGAAATTTGCTTATTGTATTGGTACAAAATACTGATATGAAGGACTAACAGCGATATTATTTTATCTATAATTAATATATATAATTTCTCTTAAAATTATTAGTATTATATTATTATATCTAAAATATTATTGGATATTATAGGAAAAACTGAATAATATTTAATATACATTATAAGATATTTTTATGAAACTTGACAAAATAGACCGGAATATTTTAAAAGAACTCCAGAAATCAGGGCGTGAATCAGCGAGTCACATTGCAGAAAAGAATGGTGTATCTGTACCAACCGTAACTGAACGTATTCGTAAACTTCAAGACAGCGGTGTTATATTGGGGTTTCAAGCTATTGTGGATCCTTCAGCTGTTGGTCTGGATGTGGCAGCTATCATTACCATTATTTCCGGGTCATCCCAATATTATAAGGAAGTAACTGCAGCTGCAGAAGAAACCCAGGAAGTTATACAGTGTTTCAGTACAACAGGGAATGGATCCCACACTTTATTAATTACAACAAAAAATTCTAATACCCTTGAAGATCTTTTAAGAACAATCCAAAGTTGGCCCGGTGTTATACGAACAGAAACGCAGATTATTCTCTCTTCATATAAAACGGGTACAACTATTCCAATTCCTGAAGAACAATAATCTAACAAACCAAAGGAAACAACTTACATGAGCAAAATCAGAGCAGAATACATCTGGATGGATGGCCATGAGCCCACCCAAAAACTAAGATCAAAAACAAAAGTGATTGAAGGCCCTGCAAATAGTTTGGGCGATCTCCCAATCTGGGGTTTTGATGGATCCAGTACCCTGCAGGCAGCGGGGGAAGATAGTGATTGTATGTTGAAACCTGTTTGTTATATACAGGATCCGATCCGCGAAGGAGATAACCTGTTGGTCATGTGTGAAGTCATGAATGCGGATGGTTCTGTTCATGATTCAAACACACGGGCGCACTTACGGACTGTAGCTGAACAATATGTCGACCAGGAGTCCTGGTTTGGTATTGAACAGGAATATACTTTATTTGAAGGACGTAACCCGCTGGGATGGCCGGAAGGAGGTTATCCTGCACCACAGGGTCCATTTTACTGCGGTGTCGG
>Ga0209753_1000449_pt1 | contig 17092 bp, 15 predicted proteins | sample METZYME_3_550m_FD_187550 | JGI IMG/M metagenome (GOLD analysis project Ga0209753, IMG submission 187550) | Marine microbial communities from oxygen minimum zone in mesopelagic equatorial Pacific - METZYME_3_550m (SPAdes) (version 2) | ecosystem: Environmental > Aquatic > Marine > Oceanic... | reverse complement strand
CCCAGCGGGTTTGGATCATCGTCTGGTCACCCACCGGTTCAACGGAGATGACCGTGTCGAGGTTGAACAGAACCCTGGAATCCTCCTCGGTGTAACCGGACGGCGAAGCCTGTGTCAGTTTCACGAAGTGTGCCATTTTCTGTTTCCTTTCTTCTGTGATGATTGACCTTCAATCATCGACAAGTGCATTAAGGCACAAGCCGGCGAGGCGCGCAAGGGGAATCGCCTTTGTGACGGTTTTGTGACCTTGGTTAAGCGGAGCGCGCGAGGGCCACGAAGTTATTCCGCCTGGCCAAGCGCCAGGCGGTCGGGGCGGCTGCGGATGTACAGCCACCCGAACTGCGCCGCCTGGCCAAGCGAATAGACGATGTAGGCGAAGATGGCTCCGGCCAGCCAGTCGCGGTGCGCGCCCACGGTCAGTCCAATGATGATCACGATCAGGAACATCGCCACCGACTCGGTGACCGCGCGGGTCTTGTGCGAGTGCACGAGCAGCCCCTGGCATAAACTGTTGCCAAACCCGACCGCGGCGAAGGTCAGTGCCGCCCACACGGCCTGGGAGGCGAGCCTGGCCAAGTCCGTGTCGAGTCCGCTCACGGTGCCGAACCAGCCCTTGGCTAATGGCGAGGCGATGATCAGCAGTTGCAGGCAGAACACGCCAAGCGCGGCCCGCCACGCGAAGCGCCGCAGTGCCGCGTAGGCGCCGGGCCGCTCGACCAGTGCGACCACCACCTCGAGAAAGGCCAGGCTGATCGAGCGGAACAAAAACGTGAAGCCGTTCAGCGCAGGAAGGATGGCCAGTGACTCGGTCGGCGAGGGCATGCGGCTGATGCCGGCCGTGAGTATCGGCTGCGCAGCCAGGCCCAACAGCGGGCTCAGTGCGAGCGGCACGTAAAACGACAGGAACCGTTTGCGGTCGAGCGGCGGCTCGGAGGACTTTACCGTTGGCAGGACATCGCGGACGATCGGCCGCACGATCCAGGCCGCATAAACTGCCTCGGCTACCACCCCGGCGGAGACGGCCGCCGTGGCGGCGATGATACCCATCTCCGGCAGGCTGGCACGTTTGGCCAGGGCGTAGCCGGTGGCCAGCACGGCGACATCGGCGGCCAGCCGGATGAGCGTTCCCCACGTGACTGCCTTTGATCGGCCGAACCGGATCAGCACGCCTTGGTTGAATCGCCGGTGGGCGATGGCCCAAGTCCAAGGCGTCATGATGATCATGCCGAGGCGGCTCGCATCGAGGAGTTTGTCGTCCTTGACCCCGAGCAGGTCGCCGACAAGCCAGTTGAACAGCGGCGGCGTGACGGCGACGAGCAGGTGCAGCGCCGACAGAGCGCCACCGGCGATCATCATGAAGCGCCACAGTTTCCTGTAGGAGGCGAGGTCACGGCTGAGCTTGGTGCTGGCGGTCAGCAGCATGATGATCGGCGCCTCGATCAGAAGTGCGAGCGGGAACACCACGCCGCCGTAGGCGCCGAGGTTCACTTCGGGGTTGGCCAGGCGCGCCACCACCGCGCTGAGCAGCGGCAGCTCGATTCCCATCATCAGCCAGCTCAGCGCGAGGGGATACCACGTTTTCCACACATCCCGGGTGGTGACGGGTTGACTTTTCGGTTGGTGCATCAGATTTTGCCCACCCCCCGATTTCGGTGGGGAACTCCCCGGCAAGCCAATCCATACGGCAAAGACCGGATCGTAACGATTCAAATCATGGCTGACACTTTGGGCAGAACCCATCCAACCATCCAGGCCAAGGCGGACAACGCCGCCACTGGCCCGGTGCGGCTCGTGTTGTTCGACATCGACGGCACACTGGTGAGCACCGGCGGTGCCGGGATGAAATCGTTCGGCGAGGCGTTCGAGGCAGCGTTCGGCGTCGCCGACGCCACCGAGAAAATCAAGTTCGCCGGGCGCACCGACTACTCGCTCTTCCGCGAGATGTGCCGGCACGGCGGTGTCGACTGCACGCCGGAAAACCGCGAGTCGTTTTTCAGCCACTACCTGCGACTGGTGGACAGCCACCTCGACGCGAGCAAGGGCGGGCCGTTTCCCGGCGTGGTGCGGATGCTCGATGAGTTGGCGGCGATGCCGGACGCGCCGGCACTTGGCTTACTGACCGGCAACATCCGCGAGGGGGCCAGGCGCAAGCTCGGTGCGTACGGGCTGTGGGACCGGTTTGCGCTGGGCGGCTTCTCCGACGACGACGAGGATCGAAACCTGATCGCCGCCGCCGCCGCTGCCAAGGGCGGCGAATACCTCGAGTGCCAGCTCGCCGGCCCGGAGATCGTTGTGGTTGGCGACACGCCGAAGGACATCACCTGCGGCAAACACATCGGCGCGCGCACGCTGGGCGTGGCCACGGGCGGGGCGACATTGGAGGCGCTCCGGGCCTGCGGGCCGGACTGGGCGGTGGCCGACCTGACACATCTGTCCGCAACGAAAGTCTGCGGTTGCTGAATGAGCGCTTGCCCAAGCGCTTGGCGGCAGAAAGCGGTTTTCATTCGGGGTGCGATTTGGTAGCGTCCTCCGCCTCTCGAAGCACGTATGAGCACGGAGCAATTTTCACTCAAGGGCAGGACGGCACTGGTAACTGGCAGCTCGACCGGCTTGGGCAAGCGGATGGCGATCGCGCTTGGCCGCGCAGGCGCCAGGGTGGCGTTGAATTATTTCAACAACGAGGAACGCGCCGCCAAGGCGTTCGCGGAGTTTGAAGCCACCGGGGCCGAGGGGGCGATGATCCGCGCCAACGTGACCGACGAGGCCGACGTGAACCGCCTCGTCGCCGAGGCCGGCGAGAAACTTGGTCCGGTGGACATTGTGATCCTCAACGCCACGCCAGATCAGCCGCAGAAATCAATCGAGGAGTATGACTGGGATTTCTACCAGAGCATGCTCGATTTCTTCATCAAGAGCCCATACCTCGTGACGCGCGCCGTGCTGCCGCACATGAAGAAGCAACGCTGGGGCCGCATCATCAACATCGGCTCGGAGGTGGTTCACCTGGGTATCACGCCGTTCACCGCGTATGTTTCGGCCAAGGGCGGGCAGAACGGTTTCAACCGCAGCCTCGCTCACGAGCTGGCGCCGTGGGACATCACGGTCAACATGGTGTCGCCCGGCTGGATCCCTGTGGAGCGCCACGAGAACGACCCGCAGGAACTAAAGGACGGCTACTTCGCCTCCATCCCGATGCAGCGCTGGGGCAAGCCGGAGGACCTGGCTGGCACGATCGTCTACCTCGCCAGCGAGGCGTCGTCGTTCGTCACCGGCCAAAACATCCATGTCAACGGCGGCCTAACCGTGCACTAATTTTATTTTTCTCGAAAGCAAACTAGCAAAAAATGAACAAACAAATGACCATAGCGGCGACTGCAATTGCGGTGGCCATTATCGTTGGCTGCAGCAAGCCAAGCGAAAAAAGTGACTTCGCCTACGTCACCAACGGAGTCGATCCGTTTTGGGACTTGTGCGCGGCCGGTGTCCGCATAGCCGAGAGGGAATTCGGTGTGAAATGCGAGGTGCACATGCCGACCAAGGGTGTGGTGGACCAAAAACGAATCTTGGAGGCAATGGTGGCCAAGGGTGTGAAGGGGATTGCTGTGAGCCCGGTGGATCCGGAGAACCAGACCGGTCACTTGAATGAAATCGCCCAAGTCACCAAACTGATCACCCATGACGCCGATGCGCCGGAAAGCGATCGCCTGGTTTACATCGGCACCGACAATTACAAGGCAGGACGCGCGCTTGGCCAATTGGTGAAGGAAGCCATCCCGGACGGGGGCGAGGTGATGATTTTTGTCGGTCGCCTGGAGCAGTTGAATGCACGGCAACGACGGCAGGGCGTGATCGACGAACTGCTCAACCGGGCACACCAGACGCTTGGTCAGGTGAAGTTCGATGAGGTGGCGAAGGAGTTCAAGGGAGATAAATACACCGTCCTTGACACCCGCACGGACAACTTCGACAAGGCCAAGGCCAAGGCCAACGCCGAGGACGCCATCACCAAGTACAAGAACCTGGCCTGCATGGTTGGGTTGTTTGCCTACAACCCGCCGGCGTGTATCGATGCGATCAAGGAGGCCGGCAAGCTGGATCAAATCAAGGTGTGCGGTTTCGACGAACAGGAGTCATTTTTGCAGGCGATCAAGGATGGCCATGCGCATGGCACCATCAGTCAACAACCTTGGAATTACGGCTACAACTCCGTCAAGTTGCTCAAGAGCATCATGGACGGCGACACCTCGGCCATCCCGGAGAACAGGTTCATTGATGTCGGTTACAAGGTCATTACCAAGGCCAACATCGATGAGTTTTGGGCCGAGAAAAAGAAGATGGCCGAGCTGGGCGCCAAGAAGTAATGGGGGACGCCCCAAAACCACTCCTCGAGGTCACGGCCCTTGAGAAACAGTTTCCCGGCGTCCGCGCGCTTCACGACGTCGATCTCACCCTGAACCAGGGCGAGGTGCTGGCGGTGGTCGGTGAAAACGGTGCCGGCAAAAGCACACTGATGAAAATCCTCGCCGGGGTGTACGCGGCTGATTCAGGCTCCATCCGGCTTGAGGGCAGGGAGATTCAAATCCGCTCCGTTCGCGAGGCCCAGGCCCACGGGATTGCCCTAATTCATCAGGAGTTGAATCACGCCAGTAACCTCGATATCGCGGCGAATATTTTTCTCGGGAATGAACTCCATAAAACCGGATTCCTCAACCGCGAGCAGATGCACGCCGAGGCAGCGGGTCACCTCCAGCGTGTCGGACTCGAATTCCCCACCAACACACAGGTTGCCGACCTGGCCATCGGGCATCAGCAGTTGATCGAGATAGCCAAGGCGCTCTCGGTCAACGCCCGTATCATCATCATGGACGAGCCGACCTCAAGCCTTTCGCAAAGGGAAACCCGGAATTTATTCGAGGTGGTCAATGACCTTAGATCGCAGGGAATCAGTATCATTTATATTTCACACCGTTTGGGAGAAGTAATGGAACTCACCGATCGGGTCGTTGTCCTGCGGGACGGAGAGAATGCGGGTGAATTGGTCAAAAACGAAGTCACTCACGATGCCATGGTCAAGTTGATGGTTGGCCGCGACTTGTCCCAGTTCTATCAGCGCAACGTTACCGAGCCGGGTGAAGTGGTTCTCGAGGCGGATCGACTCCGCACGTCGGCCCACCCGCACTGTGAGTTGTCGTTTACCGTCCGGAGGGGTGAAATCGTCGGGATTGCCGGCTTGATAGGTGCGGGGCGTACTGAGTTGTTGCAGACGATATTCGGCGTGACACCCACTGTGGGGGGTGTTCTGAAACTGGATGGCAGGGAACTCAGCCCGCAAAAATCGGTCGAGGCCATTGATGCCGGCATTGCCCTGGCACCGGAAGACCGCAAGCAACACGGGCTCATCCTGCAAATGTCTGTCCGTGAAAATGCGAATCTGCCACGGTTACGGGTGGATCAAAAGTTTGGTGCCATCAATTTCAAATCAGAGATGGATGTGGCCCACGAGACGGTCAAAAAGATGGATGTCAAAACCCCGCATGTGGAGCAGGTCATGCAGTATCTTTCGGGAGGCAATCAACAGAAAGTCGTACTGGGAAAATGGTTGGCAATGAACCCGCGCCTGCTGCTTTTGGATGAGCCGACCCGCGGAATTGACGTGGGATCAAAACAGGAAATTTACAAATTGATGGAACAACTCGCTGCCAGCGGGGTCGCGATCCTGTTTGTCTCCAGCGAGATGGAGGAGGTGTTGGGCATGGCCGACCGGGCATTGGTGATGCACGAGGGTGCTATCACCGGCGAGCTCGGCCGGGACCAACTGAGCGAGGAGGCCGTCATGCAGTTGGCCACCGGATCGCAACGCGCCGCTTGAAATGAAAAAAAATACGCTCGGAATCTTTGGGCTGTTTGTTGTCATTTTTCTGGCCACGGCAATACTCAACCCGGATTTTGTCAGCGGCTACAACCTACAAAACATCACCAAATGGTCGAGCCTGTTTGCCGTCATTAGCATTGGTGTTGCGTTCGTAATCATTACCGGTGGAATCGATTTGTCGATCGGTTCCGTGGTTGGTCTTGTGGCTGTGGTGATGTCCTACATGCTCACCATAGAGGGTTTCAGCCCAAGCCTGACGGTTTTTTCGATGCTTTGCTTGTCCGCGTTCATCGGCCTGGTTCATGGCCTGCTCATCACCAAGGCGAGAATCCAGCCATTCGTGGTGACCCTCTGTGGCCTTTTGATTTACCGCAGCCTTGCCCGGTGGTTGACCGACAACCAATCGCTTGGCCCCATTCCAAGGGACGATCAGGCCGGGTTCGTGAACAAGGAATTCATCGAAGGCTTGGCCGCCATCTTCAAGGGCAAGATTCCCATCACTGAAACCTTCAATCTTCCCACGCCCTTCATTTTTTTGGCCGTGATCGGGGTGATGGCAGCGATTTTTCTCAACCGCACAATCTGGGGCCGCTACTTGCTGGCGCTTGGCAATAACGAGGACGCAGCGCGTTACAGTGGGATCAACACCGATGCCGTGAAGGTGATCGCCTACATCATTTGTTCTTTGCTTGCCGGCATTGGCGGCATGTTGTTTGCCTTCGAGCTCAACTCCGTTCAACCGGCGCAAACAGGTGAGTTTTTTGAGCTGTACGCGATCGCTGCCGCGGTGTTGGGGGGGTGCAGCCTGCGGGGTGGAGAGGGGGGCATCCTTGGCGTAATCATAGCGGCGTCAGTTATTCGCTTGATTTATAATTCCATTAACATGCTTGGCATCTCTTCCCATTTGGAGTTTGCCATCCTGGGTTTGGTCATCCTATGCGGCGTCATTGCAGATGAAAGCATCAAGAGTGTGATGGCCAAGCGCCGTACCGCCCAAGTAAACGCCGCCAAGAAATAACCTGCAGTCGAACGAAAAGGATCACGATCCTTTTTGTCGCTTGGCCAAGTGCGGGACTTTATCGCTTCGGTGGGTTTTCGTGGGCGCGCTTGTGGATTTTTTTGTGAATGGCCAGGAGGCGGTGCAACTCGATGATCGGTGTTTTGTGGTCGTCCACGCGCAGGTCGATGAACCGGTCGTTGCCACCGGCGTAACCGCCGTTTTTTCGCACCACCAGCAGGGCGGCGGATTGTCGGCCGCGCGAGTCGCCACCGGCGTCCTGCCCCACCGTCAATGCATCAGCCAGCCAGTTGCACAGTCCTCCCTTGCCCTTCTTTTGTGACTGCTCGAAGCTGGCGTCCATGGCGTCCACGACTTCCTTGCCGGTGAGAATATTTCCCTGCGCGCAGAAATTGGGTTTCTCGATGTGGCCGGCCCAGTCGTGACAACCGCCTCCGGTGAAGGATGCACTATTGCCCCTGGCATCGACGATGCCGAGTTGCCGCAAACGGCGATCCTTGTCGGCCGAGGTGAGCGCCTTCACCGTCTCCCCGGCCGTCTTGCCTTTAGCCAAGCGCTCAAGGCCGTCGGGACCGTAGCTGACGTTGGCGTACGATTGGGTGGCAATGGCGCCGACGCCGGCCTTGGCCCACGACACGACGCTGCCCACGGCAAAAAACTTGCTCTGCACCGCCACCCCGAGGTCGCCGGTTCGCGGGTCAAATCCCACGATCGAAAAGGTTGCCACCGGGTTGGCTTGAGTTGCCGCTTGGCCAAGCGGCTTGGCCAAGCCGGCCGGTGTAACAGCCAAACTTGCCAATCCTTGGCCGGTCTGTTTGAGAAACGTACGCTGGGTGATCCGGTTCACGCAGTCGATGCTATCCTCGCCACCGAAATGGATCGATCCCAAATCCGCGCCTGGCTTAGGCGGCGGCTTGTGTTTCGAGGGTGCGCCTTCTATTTTCCCTACGCCGATGCCCATCAAGACGCTCAAGCAAAAAATGGCCGAGGGACAGGAGGTTCGCGTAATGGCAATCAGCGCCTTTCCCAGTCCGAAACTGATCGAAGTCGCCGGAAAGTTCGGTGATCTTGACGGCGTATGGATTGATCAGGAGCACTCCGGGCTGCCAAACCAGGAACTGGAGGTGCTCCTGTTGGCCTGCCGCGCTGCCGGGCTGGATGCCTTTGCGCGGGTGGCCCCGACCGATTACGCCACGGTGATGCGCCCGATGGAGGGTGGGGCGAGCGGCATCATGATGGCGCAGGTGCGCAGCGTCACCGAGGTCGAGCAGGCGGTTCGTTGGATGAAGTATCATCCGGTCGGCGAACGCGGCATGTTCCTCGGCAATCATGAGGCGGAGTTTGGCGCTAAGCCGGCGCCCGAGCACGTGGCCGACAGCAACCGCGACCGCTGGACGCTGATCCAGATCGAGACCGCCGAGGCGGTGGAGTGCGTCGAGGGGATAGCCGCAGTCGATGGCGTTGATTGTTTGTTCGTCGGGCCAAGCGATCTTTCCAACAACCTTGGCAAGCCGGGAAACCCGATGGACCCGCATGTGCTGGACGCCATCGAGCGTATCGCCGCCGCGGCCAAGGCCAACGGCAAACCGTGGGGCGTCCTCTCCAAGACCGAGGAGTTCGCGCTCAAGTGCCGCGAGCTTGGCAGCCAGTTGTTCAGCATCGCCGGCGATTTGGATTATATCAACCGCGGCATCGCCGCGACCAAGTCGACCTTCCCGACATTTTTCTCATGAGTGTTGAAGCAAAACTAACCGAACTGGGCATCGAGCTGCCGCCGCCTCCGCCGGCCGTGGCGGCGTACGAGCCGTGGATGCGCACCGGCAATCTTGTCTTCACCTCCGGCCAACTGCCGTGGCGGGATGGCGAGATGGCGTACTCCGGCCGATGCGGCGAGGAGATCACCGAGGATCAGGGCTACCAAGCGGCGCGGCAATGCGCCATCAATGCCATTGCCCAGATCAAGGCGGCCGCCGGCGACCTCGACCGCGTGAAACGCATCGTGAAGGTGGACGGCTACGTGCACACCGCGCCCGGTTTTCGCGGCCACCCGCAGGTGCTCAACGGCGCGTCGGAGCTGTTCAACGCCGTCTTCGGCGAGCGCGGCCGCCACGCGCGCCTGGCCATCGGCGTCGACGAAATGCCGCTCAACGCCGCCGTGCAGATTTGTGTCACCGCCGAGATTGAGGATTACCCCATCTCCTGATCGATGAGCATCGCTCACTTCACCCTGGCCACGCGCGATGTCATCGCGTCGTGCGACTTTTTCGCCGGGACGCTTGGCTGGGAGCCGATCGAGCGCCCCGGCAACATCGACATCGAGGCCGCCTGGCTGCGGATCGCTCCCGGACAGGAACTACATCTGCTGCGCGTGCGGGACTTCGAGCCGTCCGGATTCGAGCGGGAGTTTGGCCGGCACTTCGCGGTGGAATTTCCCGCGGACGGCTTTGCCGGACTGAAGGAGCGCCTGGCCAAGCGCGGCGCGGAACTGATCGATCCGATCCGCGAGACGCCATTCGAGCGGTTCTTTTTCCGCGACCCCAACGGCTATGTTTTTGAAGTGGTCGACGCCAAGCGCACGCCTGAAGTTTAACAGCCATGCCACTCTACGAATACACCTGCGGAAAATGCCGAAAAACGAGCGAGCACCTGGTGCGTTCCAGCAGCGAAACCCGGCTGCCGGATTGTCCGCACTGTGGCTCGCGCCGGATGAAAAAGGAGCTGTCTGTTTTTGCCGCTGCGGGTAGTGAACCCGATTCCGCGCCGCCCAGTTGCTCCGGAAATCCCGGCAACTGCGGCCGCTGCGGGTAGATTTCAAACCCGCACGACCGGATTGTGCAGGCTGCCGATCCCGGAGATTTCGATGCGTATGGTGTCGCCTTCCTCCAACGTGAAGTCGTCGTCCGGCACGAGACCGGTGCCGGTGAGCAGCGCGCAGCCAAATGGGAACACCTGCGACTGAAACATGAAGTCCCGCAACTCATCGAAGGAGCGCTTGATCTGGTTCACGCTGACAGACCCCTCGAAGACGGTCTTGCCGTCGCGCCCGATCTGCATGCTGATGTCCCATTCGCGCGCCTCCGCCTCTGTGGCGCCGACGCGCACCCACGGGCCGACGGCGCAGGAGCGGTGGTACACCTTGGCCTGCGGCAGGTAGAGCAGGTTTTCACCCTCGATGTCGCGCGAGCTCATGTCGTTGCCAACGGCACAGCCGGCGATGTCACCACGCGAATTCATCATCAGTACCAGTTCCGGCTCCGGCACGCTCCACTGGGCGTCGGCGCGGATGCCGACCGGCTCGCCGCAGGCCACGACTTTCTCGGGGAGCGACTTGAAGAACAGCTCCGGCCGCGGCGCGTCGTAAACTCGGTCATAGGCAGTGGCGCTGAAATCGGACTCCTCCATCCGGGCGTCTTTGCTTCGCAGGTAGGTGACGCCGGCGGCCCAGACTTCCTGCACCTCAATCGGGCTTAGCAGCGTCACGGCGGCAAGCGGCGTCTCAGGCAGTTCGCCCAGGCCGGCCAAGCGCTTGGCCGCGTCGCCGCTCTCGAGCAGCGCGGTGATCGACTCGATGCCGGACGGTGACAAATCGATCAGGGCGTCATCGCCCTTGGCCAAGCCGATACAGACCCGGTTGTCCTCGGTCAGGTAGCGGCAGATTCTCACGCGGCGCAGGGTGCGCGTTTGGCCAAGCGGGGTCAATCCCAGCCCTTTTTCCAAGCCCTCAATTGCCATCGCCGCCCGGTGGGGTCGAAGAACAAGGCGGTCAATGTCAGGCCCATGGCGGCGATGAAAAATAGGACCGCGTTGGGCGTGCGTCCGCCCCAAGCCTCCCATGGCAACGGGAAGCCAAAGAAGGCATAGTTCAACCCGAAGTAAATCCAGGTGCAAAACAGGAGCGTGCTGCGGATGAAGGCAGGGTGTTCGCCGGCCGGTTTTGCCTTTCGCGCAAACCAGACTGCGAGGGTCACGGCCAGCAGCATCGGCAGGATAAGGTAGGCTAGCCAACTCACGCTGGGGTTGATCGGGTCTGCCAGCGCGCGAAGCGTCTTGCCGGCGATGGGCAACAGGGTGATGGGCAGCAGTTGCAGGTAGGGCCACCAGCGCCCGCGAACGCAGGCCACCAGCGGGATGAGCCCCATCATCAGGCCAAGATCGTATACGCCGTCGATCCATTGGAAGCTGCTGAACTCGACGAATGTCAGGAGGGACACGTGCAGTGCCAGCAACAGGCCGATCAGCCAGCCGGGCAGGGGGCTGACATCCGGTTCCGACGAGACGGCGACGCGCCGGCGGTTCAGCCACAGACCAAGGCCAAGCACCGCACCCATCACCGTGCCGAAGGTGGTCTCCATGATGTTCCACCAGTTGAAATACTGGGTGATTGATTCCATGAGATGTTTCTTCTGCCTCCAACTGGAATCAAAACGGAGTTCCAATGTTTCAGGTTGAATGCCGGTTAAATGAATCGGGGGCGTTGAAAGTGAGGCGTTGAACTTGGCTCCTGACTTGTCGTTGAACTTGTCCGAATCGGCGATTGCAATGACGCCGGTGCCTTTGGAGAACCGGTCACGACCCTGGCCAGCTGTCGCATTCCATGAAGCCGGATCCACAAAAGTCCAACCATCAAACTCAGCGATCGTTTCGTTGTTCGTTTGAAGCTCGTCAATAACCTTGTGATCTATTGTTGGACCGTGACCATCGCCGCGAGTCATTGTCCATCCACTTGGCAGGCTTGCTGTCCAGTCGGTGCCATCACCGCCAGATTCACTCTCGGAAAACGGTCCCAAGTCCAAGTTGTCGAAATTTTCAGCGAACAATGACTGCTGCTCGCTGGCGATCTCAATGTTGTCGATGGACCACCACCAGCTGTTGTGTCCCTGATGATCCCAGGTGATGACCATGCTCTTGGCGCCCTCGGGATTGTTTAGGGGAAACACCCTCGCCTCATCGTATCGAGTCGGGGCCTTCGCGTTGAGTTCCAGCAGCGATACCGGTTTTTTGCCATCGTAGGCCACGGTTATTTTGCCCTGTTGCGGTCTGTTCCATCCATGGCTGGCCTGCAGCGATTGGCCAAGCGGAAAGCCGAGCGCACCCCCGAGCATCCCCCACAGCGCGAGGTTTCGGGCGAGCCGATCGCCCTTGGCCATGGTGGCGTACAGGATGCCGGTGAGCAGCGCACACCACAGCCCCCCCCAGATTTCAGGGCGGGACTTAAACTCAACGCCGGGTTCCCAGTCCCAGTGGTCGGAAAAATATAGGAACGGCAGCCGTTTGTTTTCCGGATCGTGCGGCGAGTTGAACAGCCACCAACCCACCCCGACGGCAGTCAGCATACCCAAGACCAGCAGAAACATCTCGAACGGCCGGTAGCGTTTGCCGCCCAGGCCCAGGCCGAGAAAGAAGCCGGCAAAGCCGATCCACACACCGCCCTTGATGGCGAGGCCGAGCATTCCCCAGCGCAGGGCCGCCCAGTTGCCGATCAACGCCGTGTCATGGGACAGGCCGATCGTTTGCCCGTAGGTTATCGAGCCGCCAAAGCCCATGGCGATCGTGCCCAGTGCGGCGGCCCGGATAACATGGATTGACGAGTTGCCCGGGCAAAAGAGAAACACCAGCACGAGGCTCACCAGCACACCGGCGATCATCGCGCCGGTCTCGTGTCCGTATTGCCCGCGAATGCCCCAGCCCATGCCGCCGGCCATCGCGGCTGTCATCATCACCAGCCAAAGCGGAGGGTTCGGTGTCTGTCGTTCGTTGGTCATAACTCGTTGATCGAGCCGGCTATCGAGCCACGGACGATTTCGCCGTCAGCGGCGTCCAGGTCAAACTTCAATTCAAACTGCATCGCCCGGTTCAAGCCGGGCAAACTCAACACGACTGTCTTGCCATCGGGTTGCAACTTTGTCGATGGAATCGCAACTTTGTCACGCCCGTTTTTCTTTGGGTCGCGAATCGACCAATCCTTCGATCCGTACTGGCTGCTCCACAGATAGTTCCATTGCTCGAGGCTGTAGCTCTCCGGATCCTCCGCCAGTTTGCGGTCGAGCTTCACGTCGAAACTCAGCTCCAGTTCGCCCGCTCGTGTCGCATAACGGATCGGCTGCCGAAGCGCGCCCCCGACAAATCGCAGCCGCTGAAAGCAGCCGTCGTGCACCGCCGCCGTCTGCCAACCGCGCAGGCCGCTCACATACAGATGGCCATCGTGTGGATTGAACCGGCCGCGCATCACGCCCGAGAGGTAGCGCCCGGGCAGTCGCAGTACTGCCCCTTGTGTTCCCGGATGCGTCTCGTCCGGCAGGGCTAGCAGCGCGGTGCAACGACCGTACGACAGGTGGATCATCCGGCCACCAAGCGCATCCCAGTGCCCCTCTGGCACCCACACTTGCCCTCCGGCGGAGTTGTCGAGCACCCGCGGCACAAATGCAAACGGTGGATCGTATGCCTTCGGCTCTTCGGCGCGATGATGCATCGGCATGAAGCCGTAAAACCCGCCCCGCCGCATCACATCCACCCGTGTCTCGGGCACCCAGCCGCCCTGCTGGTCGCCCACGGTGATTACGTCGCCGGGACCGATGCCCAGCCCGTTCGGGTTGCGGAAGCCGGTCGCGAACACGTCCAGCTTGCCACCGTCGGCGCTGATGCGGATGAGCGAGCCGCCGTGCGGTGTGTTCTCGGAGCACTTGGTGAAATAAAAGTTGCCCCTTGAGTCGGTCTCGAGGCTGGTCGCGAACGAATGCCCGCCGCCGGCCGAAAGCAGGTCGTTGTTGAAGCATTCGTAGAAGTCCGCCTCGCCGTCGCCGTTGAGGTCGTGTAACCGTGTGATCTGATCGCGCCCGATGACGTAGGCATTGCCGTCGAGCACCTTCAGGCCAAGCGGCTGAAACAGGCCGGTGGCAAAGCGGCGCCATGTGACTTTCCTGAGCGAGGTGTCGATGCCTTCGACTCGCCAGATGTCGCCATGCACCGTCGCAACCAATGCGGAGCCATCAGGCAAAAAGTCGTGACCGGCGGCAAACAGCAGGGCATTCCACGGGTTGTCGAACGGCATTTTGATGGTATCAATGGCGAATGAATCTTTTGGTTTTCCGATGACACCCCGCGTAGTCAGCGGCTGCCACAGGCCGGGGCCGCCCTTGGCTAGGCGCGACGGCGGTTCGATGGTGGCGTTCGCCTTGGCCAGTGCCACGACAGACTCTGCTTGGCCAAGCGGCGCCTGCATGATGAACACCTTGGCCAGACGCTTGGTTGCGTCGGGCTTGACCCTCAGCAGCACGCGGTCGTTTTCCACCGCCAAGCCGGCGCCCTGGCCAAGCGTGATGATCCAGAGCGTCTCGTCGCCGGCGGGGAGGCGTGCCACATCCAAGCCGTCGGTTGTTTGCAGCACCGCGGTCGCTCCGCGCTTGGCGGCGATCAGGCCGGTCAGCGGCTTGGCTACTTGGTCAAACTCGAGTGTGCGCGTGAGAAACAGCCGGCCATCGGCTTGGCCGGCCCACGGCGTTTCGAGTACTCCGGTTTCGCCGACGGTGTAGCTAAGCACCACGCGGTTGCCGTGCCGGTAAAGGCCGCGGTACCTGGCCCAGTTGTGTGGGAGCGAACCGAGTTGGCGCGGGCGCGGATCGACCAGTTTGTCGGCGTGCGCCCAGCCCGGCGTCATGCCGTTGGCAAAGAGCGTTCGACCTTTTGATTTTGTGCTCCCGGTCAGGCCGTATCGCCTCGAATCAAACTCGAGGAAGCCGTCCGACCACGCCGCGCTGTAGCCGAGCAACTCGGTGTTGAAACAAACCGTCGCCTGCGACGTGTCGCCGACCTTGATGGCGATGCCCTTGAGCGTACGCCCCTGCGGCGTGTTGATGGCAGCGCTCATGAACGGACCGACGTCGACCTGGTTCCAGCGTCCGTCTGCCCAGTCTCCCTCGACCTGGTCGGCCACGGCCTTCATCGCGGTTGTCGCCGAAGTGGTTTTTCCCGCCTGGCCAAGTGCGCCCAGCGGGCAGCCAAGTAACAGTGCGGCGGCAAAAATTTTCCATCGGACAGAAAACGAGAATTGCACGGCCAGGATGCTGCCGAAGTGCGGCGGCATGTCAAGCGAGAGGGAAGCCGGGGCTTGCGTAGGAACGGCAACTTGCGCAACCTTCCAGCCCGTGAAGGAGTACCTGACTGATGCCCTGCCAAGGCAGGCTGCCGAGTGGATGCCGAGGATCGGCTCTGCGCTTCTGGTTCTGTTTGTCTTTTGGCTGCTGGCTGTCGTGGCGCGGAAGGTGGTTCGCAAAGCCGGCGCGGCCGCCGGGATCGACTCGAGTGTAATTAACCTGCTGGCACGCACCGCGTACATCGTGTTGATGGTGGTTGGACTGGTCACGTCGCTCGGCACACTGGGCATCGATGTTTCTGCGATCGTTGCCAGCCTCGGGCTTACCGGTTTTGCGGTGGGTTTTGCGCTGAAGGACTCGATCAGCAACCTGTTGTCCGGGGTGCTGATCCTGATCCACCAGCCGTTCAACGTGGGCGATTCGATCAAGGTCAAGACGTTCGAGGGGTTGGTGACGGCCGTTGACCTGCGCTACACCCGATTGGAGCGGGATGGAGAGAAAATCCTAGTGCCCAATTCGTTGCTGTTCACCAACCCGATCAGCATCCTGCTTGGGCCGGCGGGGGAAAATTGAACAGCCGACCGCCGCTGCCTGTCACAATTGCGGGTATTGAGCCGCCCAATCTCGGGTTCAGCATTGAAAACCAACGCCAAAACTGCCGTTGTCCTGTCAGCATCTCTGCTGGCCGGGTTGGCTTGTGCCCCGGCGTGTTTCGCTGAAAAGGCGAGGTTTTACTCATCGAAAGGCAGTTCCATGTTCAAGAGTCGCGCCAGGGACATCCGATCCGGAGTCGGGCGGAGCAGCCTTAACAGAGCCAAGTCGTTGAGCAGTGTCGGCATCGCCCTTTACCCCGTCGGTGCCCGGTCGATGGACCGGGCGACCTCCAAAAAATTACTCGAGTTGTTCGACCAAAAGAATAACTGGATGTTTCAGGACTTGAGTGGGGATGACAAAACCGGAGATGCCGGGGAGGAGTGGTCGAAGGAAAATGACCTTCTCGGCGCCGAGGACAGTAGCCAGCAAAACCTCTTCTTCAAGTCCCGCGGAGTGGTTCAGGGTTTCCTTCGCTCGGACGGGCAGGAGAAACGGAACAGCAAAAAATCCCAACGGCGCGGTCAACCGAAGCGGCTGCTAGGCGAGGAAGATGAGGATGACCTGACTGAATCAGAGTTCGGGTTGAGTCCGGACGAGCTCAAGGAGGACGACAAAAAAAAGGAAGCGTCGCTGTTTCTCGCCCGGTCGCCGTTTGCCGCCAAGACGGCGCTCGCTGACTTTTCGCCGTTTTCGCGCAAGAGCACCAAGTCTACGAATCCGTTCAAGCCCTTGCGCAATCGGGTGGGTCAGGAGGGAGAGCGGCTTGGCGGACGTCCGGAGGCGGGCCAAGCGCTTGGCCAGGCGGGAGCCGTGGGCCACATCGGTTTTTTTCAGCAACAGAAAAAAAACGGAGGGAGCTTTATCGACAATAAAAATTTTTTCAACACCAGTCCGGGAGTCACAAGCAGGCGCGCGCTTGGCCTCGACCCGATGAGTTTTGGCGGTGGCCTGGCCCCGAAGCCGTCCACGCCGGTGACCGGGGTTGGAGTGGGCGGGTTAACGGCCGGCTTCAAGCTGCCGTCGGGCCTGGCTGCACCGGCATCGGCGAATAATCCATTTTCATCGGCCTTCGCCGCGCCCCCGGCGGCTGCTCGGCGGGAGCTGCCTCTGCTATTCCAGTCGAGGGATCGGGAGCAGCCGGCCATTCGCAGCGGGCTACTCAACCAAAAGCCGGGCACCAGCGCCAACAAGCCGCGGCGGGGTTTCTGAGCACCCACTTGACCCCCGGCCGTCAACTGTGGCCCACTCACCGGCCTTGAGCGACCACGCTGCCAGGCCAAAATTCCCCGAGGGCACTCAAAGCCTGTTCTGGTTCTTCTTTTTCAACTTCCTGTCCTGCCAGATCATTATGGACAGCCCGATCTTTCTGTACGCAGTGAGTCTCGGAGCCAGCGCCACCGTCATGGGTCTCATCGCCGGGATGACACCGTTGATGGTCATCTTTCAAATCCCCGCCGCCGCGCATATCGGGCGCTGGGGTTACAAGTTTTTCATCGCCACCGGCTGGTCGCTGCGATT
>Ga0209753_1000448_pt1 | contig 17125 bp, 12 predicted proteins | sample METZYME_3_550m_FD_187550 | JGI IMG/M metagenome (GOLD analysis project Ga0209753, IMG submission 187550) | Marine microbial communities from oxygen minimum zone in mesopelagic equatorial Pacific - METZYME_3_550m (SPAdes) (version 2) | ecosystem: Environmental > Aquatic > Marine > Oceanic... | reverse complement strand
GGTCGAGCGCAGCTCGTCGATCACGACGACGTCGCTGTCGCTGGGAGTGTCCGCGCCATTGCTGGCGGCAGCCGGTTCAGCTTCAATTAGGGGTGCAGAATCTGACATATGGCGAAAAACGGGTAGTGAACGATTTCAGCAATGGCGGGTCAATGATCGATTATTCGGTGTCGTTTATATGACGAGGCGCCGGGCGAATGCCGCACTGCCCCGGCCAAACGAGGTGATGTTGAAAAACTCCCAGCCGTCCTTGCCGAACTGGTTCATCTCCTCCTCGAGCGCGATTCGGCTGTCGCCAAAGATCGACTTGTACTCCCATTTGGGCCGGGATGCCGGCTGCCTGAGCTTGGACGCGGCGGCGTTCTGCTGGGCGAGCAGCTTCTTGAGCAGGTTGGCGGTTGTCTCGGCGGAGGCGGCCTGTTTTCCGGCTGCCCTGGCCTGGGTTTCGAGTTGGCTGGCCAGCGACTCGACGGCGGTGTTGAGGTCGTTCAACTGCTTTGTGGCGGTCTTGATCGACTTGTCCCTGGCATTGCCGCTGCTGGTCTTTTCCAGCTTGGCCAAGTCGCCGGAGACCTTGTCCAAGCCGGCGATCACTTGGTCGAGTCGCTCGAGCACTGGGCCAAGGTCTGGCGCGGCGCTCGGGGCGTCGTCCTGCGCTTGGCCAAGCGCAGGTTGAGAGAGGCAGCCCAGTGCCAGGCCAAGGCCGGCGAAAGTTTGAATGAAGCGTTTCATGTCGAATGAAAATCGAGTCGCAGGAGCGTAGGCCAAGCCCCAAGCCGGTGCAAGACCGGCCGAAATAGCCGATTTCGCTGGCAGATCTGCTCGTGACCGTTTAAACGGTGCGCGGCCAATGTTCAGGTATCTTAGCCGTTTTTTCCTTTGCCTTCCGTTGTGGTGGATCGTTTCCGTCCACGCTGGGCCGGAGCTGCCGATCTGGGCAGCGGCCAGTTGGCGTAACGACATTGCGACCATCAAGGCCCACATCGATGCCGGTACGAACATCGACACGGTGGACGACTGGACCGGCAAGACGGCGCTGCACTACGCCGCCGAGTACGGTCATCTTGAAATTGTCGAATTGCTGTTGGCCAACGGTGCGAATGTGAACCGTCGTGATGACGACAAGGCCACGCCGCTCTACTTCGCGGCGGTCGGCGGTTTTGTGGATGTGGCCCGGTTGCTCCTGGATTACGGCGCAGATATCAACGCGCGCGACAAGGCCAGGGAGTCGCCGATGGATGGTGCGGTGTTCTTCGGCCACATGAACGTGGCCGACCTGTTTCAGAGCTTTATGGCGATCGTTGAGTACAATATGGACGACCATTTTCGGCTGGAGGCAACTGCGTTGATATCCGGATGGTACGGTTTTCTCAGCAAGAAAAAGAGGGTCGATTCGCGCCTGTTTCAAGTGGAGTCCTCATTTGACCTGGTCAATTGGCGGACGGCAAAAGTGTTCGATACCGGCAAAGCCCCGTTCATTTTCAATGACTCCAGAGTCATAAGATACGGACAGCGGTTTTTTCGCCTACGGCCTTACACGATTCCCCTTGAGCCACCTTTCAACCGGATCGACCCTAATTATGAATTGTTTGAGGCTCAGCAAATTGATGGAAATCTCGATGGGCAAGCCCATGAGTTGTTCAAATCCGAATATGTGTACAATCCCGGTTTCGAGGTGGTCTCCGAGGGGCAGCGAGGCCAGAACACCTATCTTTCTGGTCAACTGACTTATGCTCAATTTGCAGAGTTTAATGACGGGGATTGGGAGGGTACATCAGATCACTCCGTTTCAATTGGGCTCGGCTGGAATCCGGAGGGTATACATCTTATTGTTATTGTTGAAGACGATGTGCATCATCACACCAAGGAGGAGGCCGATCAGGGAGATGCAGTGCATCTGTTGTTTACCGATGCCTATCGAGAGGAGGTCAAGAGCGAGTATCTGTTTGCCTTGGCGGAACCTTATAGGGGGGATGATTTTCTGTATAAAAAGGGAATGCTGGGCGATACGGTTAAAGGGTCAAGGGTCGGGTATGCGGAACAGATTTCCGGCGGAGGCAATTTTGACGTTGTAATGTTTCGTACGCAAAAGACGATTTACCCTCACACCGGCACGACCATTTATGAGATGTCGTTTTCGCCTGAAGCAATCGGCTTGGAGAGTCTCCAGAAAAACGTCAAGTTCGGTCTTGGAGTTGCGGTGATTGACAGCGACCCGGATGCGCCCGGTCTGCAGGGTTGGTCTGGCTGGGGGCCGGAAAGTGTCGTATTGGAGACGAATCCTGCTGAAACTGTCTTGATAACGCTCGGCGGGAACAAGGGCGGTGACGGTGGCGAGTGAGACCGGGTATTTACCGCGTACTGTAGCGGGCGCAACACGGTTTGGGAAAAACCGGTTGACTCGGGCAGGGGCCACCGCTAATTTCCCGCGCGATGGCGAGTTTTAGCCTACAACGACTGCTGCTGGGACTGGCGCTTCTTCGAGGTGCCCGGGCGGTTGTGGTTTGAACTTGTTACTAAGACTTTCGTAAACCCCGCTGCCAGGAGGCAACGGGGTTTTTTGTTGAACCACCGAATCGAGAGACAACGACATGAAAAAAAACCGGATCATCATTTTTGACACGACACTCCGCGATGGCGAGCAGTGCCCCGGCGCGTCGATGACGCTGCGCGAGAAACTCGAGGTCGCGCGGCAACTGGCTCGGTTGAAGGTGGACGTGATCGAGGGCGGTTTCCCGGTGATCAGCGAGGGCGACTTCACCGCAGTCAATACCATCGCCAGGGAGATTAAGGGCCCGACCATCGCCGGCCTGGCCCGCTGCGTGCCCAAGGATATCGAGGCTGCCGGAAAGGCGGTTGCGCCGGCCGGCAAAAAAGGGCGCATTCACGTGTTCCTCGCCACGTCAAAACTGCACCGCGAGTTTAAGCTCGGAAAAGCGCAGAGCCAGATCATCAAGCTCGCCGTCGATGGCGTGAAGCGTGCCCGCAAGCTTGTCGCCGATGTCGAGTTCTCGCCCGAGGACGCTTCCCGTACCGAGCCGGATTTCCTCGTCGAGGTCTGCCAGGCGGCCGTTGATGCCGGCGCCACGACGGTGAACATCCCGGATACAGTTGGCTGGGCTGTGCCAGGGCAGTTCGGCGAGTTGATTCGACACCTGCACGAATCGGTGCCGGAGTTCCAGTCCGGCAGGGCGGTCATCAGCGTGCATTGTCACAACGACCTTGGCCTTGCCGTGGCCAACTCCCTTGTCGCCGTCGATGCCGGCGCGCGGCAGGTCGAGTGCACCGTCAACGGCATTGGTGAACGCGCCGGAAACGCCGCGCTCGAGGAAATTGTCATGGCGCTCAAGACGCGTGATGACGTTTACCGGGGCTACACCTGTGGCGTGGCCACCCGGCAAATCGTGAAGGCCTCCAAGCTGGTAGCGCGCATGAGCGGCCTGCCGGTGCAGCGCAGCAAGGCGATCGTCGGTGAGAACGCCTTCGCGCACTCCAGCGGCATTCACCAGGACGGCATCATCAAGAAACGCGAGACCTACGAGATCATGGACCCCGAGCAGGTCGGCTGGGGCCAGACAGAACTGCCGTTGACTAAGCACAGCGGCCGCGCCGCGATGGCCATGCGCCTCCGGCACCTCGGTTTCAAGTTGAGCGACGAGGAGATCAACAACGTCTTCAGTCGATTCAAGGAGATCGGTGACAAGAAAAAATTCGTGTACGACGACGACCTCGGCGCGCTGGTCGACGGCCAGATCACCAAGGTGCCTGAGACATGGTTGATGGAATACCTCAACGTCACCAGCGGCAATCACACTGTTCCCACCGCCACCGTGCGTCTGAGGAAGGCCGCCACCGGCCGATCAAAAAAAGAAACCGTGCTCGAGGACGCCGGCGTGGGCGATGGCCCGGTGGACGCCGCGCTGAAGGCGATCGACCGTCTTACCGAGATGTCCGGGCGCCTGAAGGATTACTCTATCCGCGCTGTGTCGCAGGGCAAGGACGCGCTGGGCGAAGTGAGCGTGAAAGTCAATTTCGGTGATGGCGAACTCGTCACTGGCAAGGGCGCGAGCACCGACATCATCGAGGCCAGCGCCAAGGCATACCTCAACGCCGTCAATCGCCACATCAACAACGGCCGCAGCAAAAAAAAGCCGCGCAAAGCCAACGGTCAGCCGTAGGGATCGAAGCTTTGCAGGTTCCATTCCTCGACGAGGTCGCCGTCGATTTCGTCGAGGAAGCGTGACGGCTGCTGCATCGTCTCGCCGCCGGAGCCGTGCATGAAACGCAACAGCGGATAGCTTAGATACAGCTCGGTCTTGGCGCGGGTGACGGCAACGTAAAACAGGCGCCGCTCCTCCTCCTCGCCGCCGGGACTCTCGATCGCGCGGCTCGACGGGAACAGTCCGTCACACAGCATCATCACGAACACTACGTCGAACTCCAGCCCCTTGGCCTGGTGAATCGTCGAGAGCCGGATCTGCTCCGGGTCGGGACCGGCGTCGCGCTTCGTCTCCGTATCAAGGTTGGTCAGCAGTGTGACTTCACTGAGGAATTCCGCGGTGGTGTCGTACTGTCCGGCGAACCCGGCAACCTGCTCGAGATCCTCGAGCCGCGCGTAGTAGTTCGGGAACTTGTCCTGAAGATAATCCTCGTAACCAGCGGCAACGACCATGCGGATGAGGTGTCCCGGCCCCTTGGCCTGCTCCTCCTCCAGTTGGTCAAGCGTCTCGGCGAACTGTTCCCAGCCAAGCGCGGCCCTCTTCGGCGCCTGGCCGGTGATGTCGCGCAACGCCTTGGCCAAGCTTGGCTGCTGCGTTATCTCCTTGGCCAAGCACGCTCCAAACGCTGCCCAAAGCTTGGCCGCCGACTTGGCTCCAATGCCCGGCAGCATCAGCACGATGCGCTTGAACGCCAGTTCGTCGCCGGGATTGACGAGGAGCTTCAGGTAAGCGGCGACGTCCTTGACGTGGGCCTGCTCAAAAAACCGGATGCCGCTAGTGAGCACGAACGGAATGTTGCGTCGCGTGAACTCGAGCTGCAGTTCGAGCGCGTGAAAGTGCGAGCGATACAGCACGGCGATCCCCTCCATCGGCATGCCCTCATCACGCAGTTCGAGCACGCGCTGAGCGATGAACTCCGCCTGCTGGTTGGCGTCGTTACAGGAGACGAGCGCAGGCTTCATGCCCGAGTCGCGCACCGGCGCGAGCACTTTCTTGAACTGCTGCGTATTCGCGGCGATGACGGCGTTGGCGCAGTCGAGAATCTCAGGTGTGCTGCGGTAGTTTGTCTCGATCTTGAACACCTGCGTGCCATTGTGCCGGTCGGGGAACTCGAGCACGTTGCGGAAGTTGGCGCCACGCCACGAGTAGATGCTCTGCGAGTCGTCGCCGACCGCCATGATGTTGTGGTGCCGACTGCCGAGCAGGTCGATCAGCTCGCACTGCACCTGGTTCGTGTCCTGGTATTCATCCACGAGGATGAACTGGAACCGCGCCTGGAACGACTCGCGAGCCTCGCTGTTTTCGCGTAGCAACCGCAGCCACTGGGTGAGCAGATCGTCGAAGTCCATCACACCATTGGCCCGCTTGCGCCTGGCGTAGGCGACGTGCGCTAGGGCGATCTCGTCGGTGAGGCTCTCGAAATAATAGTAGCGTTCCTCCATCACTTGTCCAAGCTGCAGGCCGGTGTTGAGCGACATCGAGAGGATGTCGCACATCAGATCCGGCTTGGGAAATCGCACCGCCTTAGTGTCAATGCCGGCGTCGGCGATTGCGATACTCATCAGGGCCTTCGCGTCATCGCGGTCCATGATGGTAAACGACTGCGGATAGCCGATCGCCTCCGCGTGCCGCCGCAACACCCTGTGGCCGACCGAGTGGAACGTCCCACCCCAAAGCCCGGCTGTGTCGCCGCCGATCAACTCTTGCACGCGGTCCATCATCTCGCGAGCGGCCTTGTTGGTGAAAGTCAGCAACAGGATGCGGTCCACCGGGATGCCCTGCTCGAGCAGGTAGGCTACGCGGTAGGTCAGCGTGCGCGTCTTGCCCGCGCCGGCTCCGGCCAGTACCAACGCCGGCCCCGGCGGCGCGGACACAGCCGCCAGTTGCTGGGCGTTGAGTTCCGTCTCGTAGTCAATGTTTAACTCGATCGGCGCGCGGAAAGACTTGAGCGTGTACTCCCTTGGCACGTGCCCATTCAAACGGCCAAGTGCTCGGCCAAGCGAGACTATTTTGGTGAGTGCTTGGCTCGGCGGGATTTTACGGCGCCAGATTGGTAAACGGAGCCCACGGGAGGTTACGAAGGACGGCGTAAATCAGCATCGCGATGACCAAACCGATGACCAACCAGACGTTCGCGAACAGGGTGTGGTAGGGGCGGGCCTGGGCTGCTGAGCGGATGTATCGACCGAAGTCGGTCACGCCGATGGTGAGCAGGCACAGGATTCCCGGGTTGAGCCGAAACGCCTCAAACACATTGCCGTGGGTCAACGCATAAAGCGCCCGTGAGGAACCGCAGCCGGGACAGGAGTACCCGGTCGAGAGATAAAAGGCGCACTTGGGGAAGAACGCATACTTGGTGGGATCGAGAAAAAACAGCGCCATCGCGCCACACAGTCCGACCAGGGCGATACTGGCGACGATGGTGATCTGCTTATGCGACATCTCCGACGTGGGTGGCTATCAGTTGTTGAATAAAACCAGCACACCAACGACAATCGAAAGAATCAGGAAAAACGACCCGGAGACAATCCCGATCCAGGCATGGGCTGTGCCCTTGACTTCGGGGTTCTCACTTACATTGCGCAGGCCTTTGATCCCCAGAACTAAGGTCGGAATGGACAAGATTGGCGGGCAAAGAATACAAAAAACACCAAGGTAATAGGCGATCAGTGCTGAAGTATTCTTGTATGGGATCATCGTCGATACGCCGTCGTCCCCCTTTGGCGTAGATGCTGGTGGGGTCGGGGCGGAAAAGGCGGATTGGAAATCGGGCAGGGTGACCATCGGTACCCATTCGCCGGACTCATCCACCTGCACCAATGTCTCGCGGGTGCATCGATTTTGAGCGATCCACTGTTGTAACTCCTCCGTGCTGACCGGCCCGTACTCGTTGCCATCCGTTCCCTTGATTTTATATTGCTGGCTCATGGCTTAAACGTGTCAAATCTCCACGCCTTCGGAACGTAGATACTCCTTAACCTCCGGGTCGCTCAGGAAAACCAGATTGATGATACCCATAGTCAGGTTGGGTATGTCGCAGTTGATGATGTTGACGATTTGCATGATCGCGATGGTCCTGGCGGAGGCGAAGGCCGGGGCCGGGTTACTACCCAGCATCTGGCTTCCCTTGATGGTGGCCATGATTCCAAGGATCAGCGAATAAATCCAAGGAATCCAAAACCCCGCTGTTCCCAAGCCAATGCCAAAGCATGTCAGGATGGCCAGTATCCCCCCCACAAGGGTCATAATGGAGATGGCCTGCATTTTCCCAGGTATTGCAGGCTGGCCTCCGGGAGGCACCACAGCGACGGGTGCAGCTGCGGGTGGAGTGGATGGCACCGGAGACTCCGCCGCTTGGCGGCAGATGTAGCTGAGTTCCTCAATTTGGTTCAGCGGGAGCCATTCGCCGTCGGGTGTTTTTCGGACCAGCGAGTTACCGTCTATCCGACCGCCTTTCGCCCACTCGAGAATATTTCCCTCATCCACGGGGCCATAGACATTACCGTCATCTGCCTTGAGTTCATACATGGTTATATCCTCTGACGCGGAATTGTAACGAGAGTTAATCGTCGGTCAACTCTTCCAGTTTGCGTTTGGCAAGGCCGTCGTCGATGACGGATGCGGCTAGGTCCCAGCCTTCAAGTGCCGAGTCGGTCTTGGCAGCAACGAACAGAGCGTGGGCGGCGTTGAGCAGAACGGCATCCCGGCGCGGGCCGCGATCTTCGCCGGCAAGAATGGCCCGAATGGTTGCAGCGTTTTCCCCTGCGTCTCCGCCTTTGAGATCGTCGAGTGTCGCCGGTTGCAGTTGGAAGAGGCTCGGTTCGTCGCTGCTCACGGTGAATCCGCGATCCTGGTAAAACTCCGCGATGGTGTTTTCTCCGAGGGTCGAAAGTTCGTCCATCGCCCCTTCGCCGGCTTTGCCGTTCACAACCATGCCGCGCCGGATGCCGATCGACTGCAGCACGCGCCCAATCGGTTCGCAAAGTTCGGCCTTGGGCACGCCGATGAGCTGCGCCGTCGGCCGCGCCGGGTTGAGCAGCGGGCCGAGAAAGTTGAAAATTGTCCGCTGGCCGCGGTCGGCGCACAGCTTGCGCGCCGGCATAATGTGCTTAAACGCCGGATGGTAGCCGGGCGCAAACAGGAACGCGAAATTGTGATCGTGCAAACTCGCCGCCACCTGCTCCGGCGTGAGGTCGGTCGGGATACCCAGAGCGGCCAGCACGTCGGCGCTGCCGGACTTGGAGGTGATCGCGCGGTTCCCGTGCTTGGCCACGGTCACGCCGGCTGCCGCGGCGACGATCGCGACGGTGGTGGAGATATTGAAGGTCCCGAGTTTGTCGCCGCCGGTTCCGCAGACGTCGAGCATCTCGCGTCGGCGCGTCTCGTCATCGATCGGCACGGGCAGCGCCTTGTCGCGCAGTTCACCGGCAAACGCCGCGATCTCCCCCGGCGTCTCGCCCTTGGCTGCCAGCGCAGTGAGAAAATCGGCCTTGGCCTCGGGGGTGACGGCCTCATCGGTCAGGCAACCAATGGCGTCGCACACCTGTTCATCGGTCAGCTCCGTGCCGTCGGCCAGTTGCTTGGTCAGGGTCTTCAACATGGCCGGGACAATAATCGAGCCACCGCCGCTTGGCCAAGCGCGGATTGCCTGATGGTTGTGCCGTTCTCGAAGTCATGGCATACTTGGCCAAGCTTGATGAGGCAGACACACAAGATCGTGTTACCGGGCGGCGGCGGTTTCATCGGCCGCCATGTCATGAGACACTTCGCGGCTGATGGCTGGGAGGTGGTGGTGCTGTCCCGGCAACGGCACGAGTACCGGGACGGCATCCGCTTCATTTGGTGGGACGGTGCCAACCTCGACTCGTGGGCCGATGAACTCGATGGTGCGGAGGCGGTCATCAACCTCGCCGGCCGCACGGTCAACTGCCGGTATGGCAAAAAAAACCGGCGTGAGATTTACGAGTCGCGTGAGTTTTCCACCGAGGTAATTGGCGAGGCGATCGCGGGGTGTGCCACGCCGCCGAGGGTGTGGTTCAACGCCAGCTCGGCGACAATCTACCGCCACTCGCTCGACCGCGATATGGACGAGGCCACCGGCGAAATCGATCCGGTGTCGGAAGGCGGCCCGAGGAACAAGTGGGAGTTTTCCGTTGACGTGGTGAACCGCTGGGAGCGGGCGCTGTTCAACGCGCCGATACCGGATACGCGCCGCATTGCGATGCGCCTGTCGATGGTGTTCGGCACTGGCAGCGGCGGCGTGTTTGAGGCGTTTCGTAACATTACACGGTTCGGACTCGGCGGCACGCAGGGGCCGGGCACGCAGTACGTCAGTTGGTTGCACATGGAAGATTTTTTGCGGATGCTCGACTGGTGCCTCGATCACGATCACCTCAGCGGCCCTGTCAACATGTGCTCGCCCAACCCGATGCCGAACCGTGACTTCATGCGGGCACTGCGCGAGGCGTGTGGCGTGAAACTCGGCCTGCCGTCGCCGGCGTGGATCCTCGGGATCGGCGCGTTCTTCATGCGCACCGAGACGGAACTGCTGCTGAAAAGCCGCCGAGTGGTGCCGGGCAGCTTGCTCAAGTCCGGCTTTGAGTTCAACCACCCCACCTGGCCCGAGGCTGCGGTAGAAATCGAGCGATCATGGCGCGACTGACCGCGGCCGCTATTCCTTGGTGATGACCTCGTCGAGGTTGAGGATGAGGCTGGTGATGCCGGTGAAGGCGGCAACCTGTATGCCGTCGAGCGCCGGGTCCGGCTTGGCCTCGCCAATGGAGAGCAGATCCTTCACCGACTCGAGATTGCGGGCGTAATACGCCTGCAGCTTGGCCAAGCGCTTGGCCAGGAGATCGATTTCAGTCTGCCTGGCCGGTCGGCCGGTGGCCATTGCCATCGCTTGGCCAAGCCGGTCGGCGTCACTCCCGGGTTGCTGCAAAAGTTGCTCGGCGAAACAGCGTGCAGCCTCCACGTAGGTGGTGTCGTTGAGGAGGTTGAGCGCGTGCATCGGCGTGTTGGTGCGGCTGGGGCGCACGGTGCAGACGCGCCGCGCCGGGTTGTCGAAAAACATCGCCGGCTTCACCGAGCGCCTCCAAAAGGTGTAGAGGCTACGCCGATAGAGAGCCTCGCCGCCGTCGCGCTTGTAAACAATTTTGCCGTAGCTGAAATCCGACCACACGCCGGGCGGCTGGTATGGTTTTACCGGCGGGCCGCCCATGCGATCCCAAAGGTTGCCACTGATCGCCAACGCCTGGTCGCGGATGGCCTGCGCCGTCATGCGATGGCGCGGGCCTCGTGCGATGAGGCGGTTTTGCGGGTCGCGCTCGAGCAACTCCGGCGTCACCGCAGAGGACTGACGGTAGGCCGCGCTGGTGATGATGAGGCGGTGCAGGTGCTTCACGTTCCAGCCGGATTGCACGAACTCGGTCGCGAGCCAGTCGAGCAGCTCGAGGTGCTCTGGCCGTTCACCCTGAACGCCGAAGTCCTCGGTGGTCTTTACGAGGCCAGTGCCGAAGAAATGTTGCCAGTAACGGTTCACAGTGACTCGGGCGGTGAGAGGGTGAGCGGGATGGGTCAGCCAGTGCGCGAGGTCGAACCGGTTGGCGCGGCGCTTGGCCAAGCCGTTGAGGCCAGGAAGACTGGCCGGCACGCCGGGCTGGATGGCTTGGCTTTTGTCCGGCTTGTTGTACACGCCACGGACGAGCAGATAGGTGTCACGCGGTTTGTCCATGTCGCGCATGACCATGGTGCTGCCGAGCGAGTCGTTGAGTTTTTTGATCGCCGCACGGGCGGTTTCCCCGCCGCGTTTGGCTGCGATGAAGTCCGGAGTCTGTGTGCGGTGATGCCGGGCGAGTGTGTCGCGCTGCTTGGCCAGGCGCTTGGCTGGGGGCGTGTGGAGTATCTGGATGATCTCCGGCGGCAAGCCGTCTCGCATGTCGATCGACGGCTTGGGAGCGGTGGTGACGGAGACGCGGAAGCGCCCGAGCAGATGCTTCTTCGCATCGTGCTGATGCCGGAGCCGCAACGTGAAACGCGCGCCTTTGCCGGCCGGCCAGGTTTCTTTCAAGCGGAACACGGCCTTGCGTGGCTGGTTGTAATCGAAGTCTTTTTTCCAAATGCCCCAGCCGGACTTGGGATCGTCATCAATCGCGCCGGTCACCGGCAGGCCGTCCTGATTGAACTCCGCGATGGCGCTGGCGAACGGAAGCGGCTTGAGTTTTCCCGATTGGCCCCTCGTGCTGACGCGCACAAAAAACCGTATCGATGTCTGCGCGTTGGGTACCTCCTCAAGCGCGCCGGTGTCCGGCCCGACGGTGGCCTTGAATCGGGTGTAGCCCTCCGGCAGCACGAAGACGACGCGCGATTTGGCATGGGTGCCGATGCCCCACTTGAGCGGTCGGCCGTCGATGCGCTGCAGCTCACCCTTCGCGTTGCGATCCTTTAGGACTTCGCGGTAGTCGGTCGTCGCGGAGTGCCAGTTGAGGTCGGTCAACTTGAGGGTGCCGTCGGGGCCTTCTAGAATCGGTTCGCCCCAGTTGGCCCAGTCGGAGGAGATGCCATTGCCGGTGTCGCTAACGTCGAGAACGAGCAACCGCTGGCCGGTGATGTCGGTGTCGATCCGCTTGGCACCCTTTTTCATCACGCCGCTGTCGAAGCGTTGCTCGAGGCTGCCGAGGTCGAGTTGGTCGACACCGGGCTGCAATTCAAAGTCGGTCAGCACGAAGTTGCCGTCGCGTCCGGGGCCGCCGTTTTTCAGGCTCGGGTCGGTCAGCGTTTCCAGCCGGAAGCCGGTGATGTTTTCGAGGTCGGTGCTGAAGGTGAGTGTGTAAGCCTCGTTGTTCGGTAGTTTGCCGGCGGCCAGCACTGAGTCGTCGCCCTGTACCTTCAACTCGGTGCCGTTGGACGACTCGGCGGAGTCCGGCTTGAGTCGTCGCCAGCCGTCGAGTCGTCCAGTTTGCTCGATCTCCCTGCGCAGCGGCGCCTCCCATTGCTCGCGCTCGGCATCGAGCCTGGCCAAGGGCTTGTTGAGCACGGACTGGTGCCCGGCCAGCGTGGTCTTGAGTTGCTTGAGCTTGGTCGACTGTTCGGGCGTGGGGACTTTGATGGTGGGCTCCATGTCGCCGCCGCCTCGTTCTGGCAGGGCGTTGAAGAAGGCGTACAATTGGTAGAACTCGTTCTGCGAAATGGGGTCGTACTTGTGGTCGTGGCAGCGTGCGCAGCCAACGGTGAGCCCGAGCCAGACGGTGCCGGTTGTCTCGACGCGATCAACCACGTACTCGACCTGCGTCTCGGCGGCGATCGCACCGCCCTCGCCGTTGAGCATGTGATTGCGGTTGAAGCCGGTGGCGATGAGCTGGTCGAGCGACGGCTCCGGCAGCAGGTCGCCGGCAAGCTGTTCGACCGTGAACCGGTCAAATGGCATGTTTCGGTTCATCGCATCGACGACCCAGTCGCGCCAGTGCCACTGGTTGCGGGTGCGGTCTGCCTGGAATCCGTTGGTGTCGGCGTAGCGCGCGGCGTCGAGCCAGGCTTGTGCCATGTGCTCGCCGTATCGCGGCGAGGCGAGCAGTCGATCGATCAATCGCTCGTAGGCGTGATGCGAGGTGTCGGCGACGAAGGCCGTGACCTGGGCCAGCGTGGGTGGCAGGCCGGTGAGGTCGAGCGTGGCACGTCGGATTAGCGAGCGCTTGGCCGCCTGTGGCGAGGGCGAAAGCCGCTCATCGAGGAGCTTGGCCAGGATGAAGTGGTCGATCGCGTTGCGCGACTGCGCCTGGCCAAGCATCTGGTCGTGGGGCGGGGCGGGGCGCTTGGGGGGGATGAACGCCCAGTGGTTTTGCCACTTGGCGCCCTGCTCGATCCAGCGTTGGATCAACTCCTTTTTGCCGTCGTCGAGCGTACGCCCCGCGTCAGGCGGCGGCATGAGGTGGTCCGGATCATTGGTGGAGATGCGCCGGTAAGCCTCGCTCTCGCTTGGCTTGCCGGCGACGAATGGACGCACGCCGTCCTCGTTGCGGAACGCGCCCGCCTCGGTGTCGAGTCGCAGTCCGGCCTTGCGCTGGTTGGCGTCCGGCCCGTGACACTGGTAACAGTTGTCGGAGAGGATCGGGCGGATGTCCTGATTAAAATCGACCGTGTGGTTATCAGCCCCAGCCGGGGCGTCAATGGAAGGAAGCAGTCCGGCGAGCAATGTTGCCACCGCCAGCGGGTGCCGGGCAGGTTGGCTACGCCGTCGCATTACGGGGTCGCGCTCGGGGCGTTGGTGGCGGATGGCTTGACCGGTGGATCGGGCAGCTTCAGTTGTAGTTCGAGCATACCGCGCGATGGCTGGTACTCGGCGTCCGGCAGATTCTCGATCCAGCTGCCGCTCTCGAGTTGTTCGCGCTTGGTCTCCTGTGTCTCGACCACCACCCAGACGATTGAGGCGATCAGGATCAACACGAGCAGTGGCAGCCAGACGCTCCAGTTGACGCGCGATAGGAAAAGGGTGAGTTGATCGACAACCCCCTTTTTGCTCGGGGGCAGGGCGGGGTCGCTGGCAAGGGCTTCCGTATTGCCGAGCTCTTGGTTGAGCTGGACGACCACCGGTGCAGAGTCAATCTTGAGAACCCGGCAGTAGGAGCGGATGAACCCACGCACGAACACCGGTGCGTCGAACTTGTCAAAATCCCCTTCTTCGAGGGCAAGTACATGGTCGGCGCGGATTTTTAGTTCGCCACCAATGTCCTCGAGAGACTTTCCATGCTGCTCCCGGGCGGTTCTCAACTGGTCTCCAACGGATGGCATCCCACCCGTTTTCTAGCCGGAAACACTCCCCTAGACAATCCCCAAAGTCCGATTTTTGCGGGCGCTTGGCAAGCGCCCGGGGCGGAATTCCTTTTAATGCGACTGGCTGGCTTGTTATCATTCGTCGGACGTTGGACTAATTATTTCATGGATCCCGATCAGATTGCCGTTACTGGATTGATACTCGTGATGTTCGCACTGTTTGCGTGGAACAAATGGCGGTACGACATCGTGGCGGTCATTTCGCTGGTGGCGTTGGTGGCGCTGGATGCGATCCTTGGGAAAACCTCAAGACTCGTCGAGGATCCCAAGCGGGTGCTGGAGGGGTTTGGCCATCCGGCGGTGGTGACTGTGGCGGCCGTGCTGATCATCAGCCGTGCGCTGCGCAATTCCGGTGTGGTGGACCAAATCTCGCGCAGCGTGATGCCTTTCACAAAAAACCAACTCCAGCATATCTTGAGCCTTTCGCTCGTTGTCATGATTTTGTCCGCCTTCATGAACAACGTGGGGGCACTCGCGCTCATGCTACCGGTCGCGCTGAAGACGGCGGTCGATCGCCAGCGATCGCCCACCATCCTGCTGTTGCCCATGGCCTTTGCCAGCATTCTAGGCGGCATGATGACGATGATCGGCACGCCGCCGAACATCATCATCGCCAACCTCCGGGTGGAGCTCACCAGGGAGCTGCCGGAAAAATTCATTCAGGAATCCGCTTTTGGTTTATTTGATTTTTTTCCGGTCGGGGGCTTGGTGGCAGTTGCCGGGCTGCTGTTTATCGTGCTGATTGGTTGGCGGCTGATTCCGGGCAAGGCCCACAAGAAACCCGGGATGGAATCGCTGTTCCAGATCGACGACTACATCACCGAAGTCAGCATTCCGGCAGACTGCAAATGGATCGGCGAAACAGTGGCTGAGGTGGAGAATCTTGTCGGTGAAAAAATGGCCATCTTCGGGTTCATCCGAAAGGACAACAAAGTGCTGCCACCCAACCCGGATGGCATTATACAGGAGGGCTGCCGGTATGTGGTCAAGGCCGACCCGTTTGAATTGCAGGGGTTAATCGAGGAACATGGCCTGCACCTTTCCAAGGAGATGCGGCATCGCATCGATAGCCTGAAGGGGGAGAACACCGGCTTCACCGAGGCCATTGTGACTTCCGGTTCGCCGCTGGTGGATCGCACCCGGACATACCTCCGGCGTCGCAGCGGAAACACGATGACGCTCATGGCAGTGGCGCGTCAAAACAAGCCCATCCGTAAGCAGCTAAAGGAGGTGGAGTTTCGCGTCGGTGATGTCCTGCTGCTGCATGGGAAAACCCCGGAAATGGACGACACAATTGCTGAACTAAACCTTCTGCCCTTGGCCGAGCGGGAGCTAAAGGTGGGAACGTTCTCGAGGATCGGTTTGTCCCTGGCGATTTTTGCTGGAGCCATCGGTTTGAGCATGGCCGGTTTCCCGATGACTATTGCGTTCCTAGGCGCCGTGCTGGTCTACATCCTTTGCGGGATTTTACCTCTCCGGGATATTTATCGGGAGGTGGAATGGCCAATCATCGTTCTGTTGGGTGCGATGATTCCGGTCAGCCAGGCGTTTCAATCAACCGGTTGCACCGAACTGATCGCCCAGAAAATCAATGGCATGACCGAAGCTTTGCCGGCTTGGTCGATGATCAGCCTGGTCATGATCGTGACCATGTGCCTCTCTGATATCATCAACAACGCGGCCACGGCGTTCATTATGGCCCCGATTGCCGTGGGCATCTCCAGCACTCTCTTATTGGAGGGTTCGGCTGTTTCCCCCGACCCGTTTCTGATGGCGGTGGCTGTGGGGGCGTCGTGTGCTTTCCTGACCCCCATTGGTCATCAGTGCAACGCCATGATCCTCGGGCCGGGCGGTTATCGGTTCTGGGACTACTGGAAGGTCGGCCTGCCGCTGGAAATCGTCATCGTCCTACTTGGCACACCGCTGATCCTGTACTTCTGGCCCTTGTAGAATAATGGGACGGCCCTGGCTCGGGCCCGTGGGAAAGCCTGATCGTCCGGAATTGGATGCGGGAGTTGGTGGGGGTCAAATTCATCGTGTTTCCGCATTCGGGTTCCAGCGCATTGAATAGTGTGTGGAGAGCGATTACCCTCAAAAAACAGCCGCTTGATCACCATGAACAACCTTGCCAAACGAATCCTTGCAACCGTTCTGTTGGGGGCATGCCTTCTGCCGGTGGGGATCCAAGGCACTGAAAGCGATGCAAAAACCGTTCAACTGGTTGAGAGAGGTTCGGTGCGTGCATCCATAATTTTGCCAGGGGAACCGGATGAGCTGGAACAACTTGCTGCCGACGAACTGGTCGAACACGTTGAAAAAATCTCTGGGGCACGGCTGCCAATCATCACGGAAAAACAAAAAGCCAGTGGGATCAAAATCCATATTGGCCGGGCTGCTCCCGATGCGGGCTTCTCAAAGCAGCGGATCAGGGTCGGGGGAGATGATCCCGCCTCCTTTCGGTTGCTGGTAACCGATCATAATATCCAGTTGGTTGGCCTTTCTCCACAGGGCTCCCTTATCGCCGTATACGAATTGCTTGAACAACTGGGGGTTCGTTGGTTCGTCCCGGATGAGATTGGGACTGTGATCCCAAAGACTATCACCGTTGCCGTTCGCCATCAGGATACCATCCAGCATCCCGGCTTCAGGGGGCGCATCCTCACTGACGTCCCCAATCGATGGTCCCGAAGAGTGCGAATGGGCGGGTTCAACGCGGGTGGGCACGGGCCGGGGTGGCGCAGCCACCCTGACAAGGAGCCGGAACTCTACATGACCGAGGACGGCCGGCACACGGACAAGCTAAACCTGTCACAACCGGAGGTTTTCCGGCGGACGCTGCAGGCCTGTCTCGAGGAACTGGAGAATGATCCCTCCACTGAATATGTCAGTGTCGGGCCATACGATGGACACGGGTTCGGTGTGCATCCCTGGGACGCGCACGACATGGATCCCTTGCATGGCCGGGTTTCGGTTACAGACCGCTATGTGAAGTTTTTCAATCTCCTGCTGGCCGAGTTGCGCAAGAAACATCCCAACGTGGGGCTGGCCTTCTACTGCTACTCACAGCACATGCGGGC
>Ga0209753_1000444_pt1 | contig 17161 bp, 18 predicted proteins | sample METZYME_3_550m_FD_187550 | JGI IMG/M metagenome (GOLD analysis project Ga0209753, IMG submission 187550) | Marine microbial communities from oxygen minimum zone in mesopelagic equatorial Pacific - METZYME_3_550m (SPAdes) (version 2) | ecosystem: Environmental > Aquatic > Marine > Oceanic... | reverse complement strand
CCCTACCCTGTCCTTTCGATTACACCGGGAATTCTACTACCATTTTCGCCTTGCTGGAGCCCTTCGCATGTCAGAGAAGAAATCCAATTGACGAATAGAACTTGCTGCGCGGCCACTGGGTGCCCCATCTCCGACTTCATTGAGAGTCTCTACTTCGTCGGACCTAACCTTCCCCCTAGCGAAGGAGAAAGGACATTTCCTTTCACCCGACGACTAGGGTTTCCAGAAACGTTCTTCGATGAAGTTCCAGCCTTGGGGTAACAGCTTTTCCTTCACGTCTTCAATCATACCCGGGTGGCCACAAGCGTAGATCTTGGTGTCGTCTTTAGGCAGGTCAAACTTTACCAGGTATTCCTCGGCAATGTTGTTAACCCGGCCGGTGACGCCCTTCCATTCGGAGTTCCGGTCCTCGGTGGGGCGGCTGATGGTGGGGACGAATCTCACTACGTCGGGGTGATTGTCGGCAAGTTCTTGAATCTCCACGTCGTAGGTCAGTTCATCGATGTAGCTGGCGCCGTACATGATGTAAAAAACGTGATTTTCGCCAGCTTCTTCGGGACCGTCGTACAGGTATTGCCGTACCATGCTCATCGATGGCGCGAGTCCGGTAACGGTGGAGAGCATAAAGTGGTGATGCATCTTCCGGTCCATGGTGAAGATACCCTTGGCTCTGGGGCGAACCGACATCTTATCACCCAATTTCAGGTCCCACATCTTGGGGGTCAATTCCCCTTCGAGCACCAATTCCACGAAGATCTCAAGGTTCTTTTCGTAGGGAGCGGAGACGATGGAGTAGGCCCTTTCGATCTTGCCCAGTCCCAAGGTGCAATACTGACCGGGTTTGAAATTGAATTGTTCCGAGACCTCTAACTTGATGACCATCAGGTCTTCAGTCGTGTCCCGGCGCTCCACTAGCGTAGCCGTGGGAAACTTTGGGTTTGGAGTCAGGTCGGGAACTCCGGCTGACGCCGTGGATGTTTCCTCCATCATGTCACTCCTTAGGTCAATCGCCGCTCATTAATGCCACCGGGTTCATTTAACACCATAGGACCAGCTTTAAATGTCTTTAAGTCCTCTGCGAGCCGCCCTTGCTCAGACGGGCCGGACGTATGTCCAATCCAGGCACCCGGGACGCAGGCTCCATCTCGTCGGAGATCTGTAAGTCTATCGCCAACTGCCCAAAAAGGGAGGTCGAGGCAACGACGCCCACTGGGACAGCTTCGTTGATGGTGGCCAGTCCGACAAGACTGCCAATGGACATCTCCACGACCACGTTTGCGCCTTCTTCGATAGACATCGAGGCGGCATCGACAGGGTTCAACTCGACTATCTCATCCCTTTGGATACTGTTACGCCGTCCTTGGATGATCCTAATCTCCCGTTCTTGCTGTAATAGTACTCTTCCAGGCACGAACCACAGCGGGAAATCGGCGTCCGATTCAACATTGGCCGATACGAAGGCCGGGGTGATGGGTTCCGCCTTTCGGCCTTTGAATCCGCCTGCGTGCAGTACCGGTGTGCTCTTGCCGTCGTCTTGGACCGGCCATTGGAGACCACGGTCCTCTCGGCTAGCGTACAGCACCTGGGTTGGCTGCGGGTTTTTTAGATCGGTTTTAAAGGTGAGTCCGCCCTGATTGGCCAGACTTCGATAGGAAACCCCAGCATAAACCGGCGCTACTCGCGCTATTTCATCCATTGTCTCAGAGGGCGACGCTTGGATAAATCCAGGCGCTCCCATCTTATGGGCCACGTCACAAATCACCTGCCATTCCGAACGCGCGCCGCCTTCAGGCAGCGACTTGCCGGGTTTCAGACGCTGGATGCGCCGCTCCAGGTTGGTAAAGGTGCCGTCTTTCTCTGCGAACGTCGCGCGTGGCAAGACTACGTCGGCCCGTTGGGCGGCGTCGGTCAGGAAAGAATCGCAGACCACCAGAAATTCCAGGTTGTCTAAGGCAGCCAAGCCGTCGCCAAGCTTTCCGTTGATGAAATTCGGGCTAGCCCCGATCAGGAACATGGATTTGACCCGTCCGGACGCGGCGGCTTCGATGATTTGCGCCAGGTGAAGTCCGGGAATCTCGGGGATACTCGAATCCCAAAGCGTCTCTAAGGCTTGCCTGTCGTCCGGGTTAGAAACCCACCGGTATCCGGGCAGCCGGTCGGGCACGCATCCGACATCCCAAGCGCCCTGTTCGTTGGCTCCAGGCCGCATGGGGTAGATACCGGCGCCCGTTTTACCGATGTTTCCGGTCACCACAGCCAGGTTGACCAAAGACAGGACGCAGTCCCGGGCCAGCCTTGGTTGGATGTTGTCCAGAGCGTAGACCAACGCGCTAGTCTCAGCTTCACCGTACAAGCGAGCCGCCTCGGCTATATCCGCGGCATCGACCTGGGTTGTTTTCGCGATCTCATCCAGGTCCAAGGCGCTGAGTGCGTACTGGAGAGTGGCCGGGCTTTCACAGTTCTCGGTCAGCCAATCGTCGTTCTGGAATCCCTGGTCGATGACCGATTTCAACAGTCCGCCCAACAGCAGTTGCTCAGTGCCGGGCGCCGGGCGCAACCAGATGTGGGCGTAGCGGGTCAGCTCGACCTCTCGGGAATCGATCACAACCAGCTTGGTGTCTTTTCGGGTCGCCCGCTTGATGGGCACACCGACTACGTTATGTTCCTCGGTGACGTTGCTGCTGAAGACCAGGATGCAACCGGACTGCTCTAGGTCCCAGATGGGATTGGTGGCGCCGGCGTGACCCAACGACTGCTCCAACCCTAGGGTCAGTTCAGGCTGGGTGTTGGAGGTCTGGTCAACGTTATTGGATTTCATGGCGGTCCTAGCGAACTTCTGCGCCAAGTAGTGCTCCTCATTGGTGCTGCTGGGCGAGGTCAAGAGAGCGAATGAATCACCGGAATATTCGGCCAATCTCGCAGCCACCACTTCCAATGCTTCGTCCCAAGTCGCCTCAACGAGTTGGCCGTCACGGCGGACCAGCGGGGTATGCAGCCGGCTAGTGTCGTTGACGAATTGGAGGCCGAACTTACCTTTGAAACAGGCTTGGCCGTGATTGGCCGGGGAGTTGATCTCCGGCACTACCCTAATCAGCGTGCCGTCGCCATCGTACTCAACGTTCATCTGGCAGCCCACCGGGCAGAGAGGACAAATCGTCCGTTCCACCTTCCGTGGCTTGTCCCATTTGTGGTCCCGTTCGACCAGTGCGCCCACCGGACAGACATCGATACAGGCGCCGCAAAATTCGCAGCCAGACTCCAGCAGGGATGTCCCGAAAGACGTGCCCACCAGCGCCTGTCCACTGCGCATCGTAAACGCGATGGCGTCGTCGCCACGCAACTGTTCACACGCATTGACGCAGCGTCCGCAGACGATGCAGAGGTTGTAGTCACGGTCGTAGAATGGATCGGCCACTTCTAGGGGAATCTCCCGGTACTTGTACTGGAGGGGCGATTCCAGGCTCATGCCCAGATAGCGGACGGTGTCTTTCAGTTCACACCGTTCATTCTTGGGGCAGGTCACGCACCGGTCGTTGACCGATACATGGCGCAGGCAAATATCGGTGGGGCCGCAGATGTCGACTCGGTGGCAGGTGAGACAGCCGTTGGGGTGCTCGGCGATGATCATCTCCATCACTGAGCGGCGCAAGTCGTTGACCTCGGTTGAAGCGGTCTGAACCTTCATGCCGTCGGCCACGGGCATGGTGCACGAGGTTGGAAAGCCGCGTTGTCCTTCCACGCTAACCACGCACATGCGGCAGGCGGCAAACGGCTTCATCCCAGGGTGATAACAAAGATATGGCACGTAGACCCCGGCTTCGATGGCCACTTCCAACACCATCTTGCCCCGTTGGGTCTTGACCTCTTGCCCATCAAAACTAATTGTTATGTCGTCGGCCATTCAACAGCCTCTATATCCCCTGGCCAGGGTGCTGGCCAGGTAATTTTCTGTTCAGGTTAACGGCGCGCCAGCGCGGGAGAATAACGGGGCGTCAGACACGTCCCAGTGGGGCATATCCGGTCAATGATATGAGTGTCGAACTCCGGCCCAAAGTAGCGCATGGCCGATGAGACAGGGTTGAATCCCAGTTGGCCGTGGCCACAGAGGGAGCCTGCCTGCATGTTCTCGCCGATGCTCCGCATAAGAGTAAGGTCTTCGCTGGTGCCCTCAAGCTGGCAAATGCGCTCCAGGACCTCAAGCAGGTGGCTCATGCCCATTCGGCAGGGAAAACACTTGCCGCAGGACTCGTACTGGCAGAAGGCGATCAGCGACCGCGTCATATCCACTATACACACGCTGTCGTCAGCGGCGATGAGACCGCCGGATCCGACGATGGCGCCCGCCGCTCTCAAGACCTCGAAGTCCAGGAGAATATCGATATTCTCCGCGCCCAAGACTCCGCCCAGTGGCCCGCCGGTCTGGAGAAATTTCAGGTTCTTGCCGTCACGCATGCCGCCGGCCGTTTCGTAAATCACGTCTTTCAGGTTCATTCCCAGCGGCACTTCCACCATCCCGGTGTATTTCAGGTTCCCTGACAAGCATAGGATGACCGTGCCGGTGCTGGTGTCGTGGCCGATACCGGCGAACCACTCCCCGCCTTTAGAAACGATCTCAGGCACATAGGCGAGGGTTTTGACGTTGTTGATGTTGGTGGGCTTGCCAAAGAGCCCGACCTGTGCCGGGAATGGAGGACGGAACCGGGGCATCGCCCGCTTGCCTTCGATAGCTTCCATCAGCGCCGATTCCTCACCGGCCACGTAGGAATCTCCGGTGAGAGCGATCTCTATTTCATAGCTAAAATCGGACCCCATGATGTTCTCGCCCAAGAATCCCAATTCCCTTGCTTGTTCAACTGCGGCGCGGCACCGGTCGATGGGGCCGTTATGACCGTGGCGGATGAAGATGTATCCCTTGCTAGCGCCGGTGGCATACCCGGCGATGATCACCCCCTCCACCAGGCTACCCGGGTCGCTTTCGAGGATGTTCTTGTCGTTGAAAGCGCCCGGGTCGCCCTCTTCGCAATTGCAGAGGACATACTTCTCAGGGGCCGGGTTCCCCGCCAGGAAGCTCCATTTGGTGGCTGTGGGGAAGGCCGCTCCGCCACGGCCCCTGAGTCCCGACGCCTTGACTTCATCCAGGGTCTGTTCGCGGTTAAGCTCGTTGAGCGACTTGTGCAGGCCCTGGTAACCGCCGTTGGCAACGTACTGGTAGATGTCCATGGGGTCGATGTTGCCGTGGTTCCTGAGGACGATGCGGTCCTCCCAGATTCGCATGGGGTGCTGATTCAGGTCGGGGATGCCATCAGGGACCGGGGCATCGCTCCCTTCCTGGGGTAGATAACCCAGGGCCTTGGCGGTAACAGACTTGCCGCCCGACACGTGGGCCGAAACGATCTCAGAAACATCATCTACATCCACGTTGCCGTAGAAAACGCGGTGGCCTCCCGGAAGTTGGACATCTAAAAGAGGTTCAGCAAAACACAGACCCAGACAGCCGACCCGGCTAACCTCAGCGGAGACGCCCTGACTTTCCAGTTCCGTCTCCACCGCGTCTGCTACGGCGAACGCGCCGGCGGCTTCGCCACAAATGGCGGTGCCGATACGGATCCAGGGACGCTCGCCAGCGTTGAGCGCTTCCCAACGCTTGGCAGCCTCTTCGTTGATCTCTAAAAAGCTACTTGGAGAACTATCAGGCATGGCCTTCCTGCTCCAAAAGATGAGCGACATTCTGGGCGGCGGACTCTGGGCTCACCCTGCCGGTCAAGTGGTGGTCCATGGACATAACCGGGGCTTGGGAACAAGCCCCAAGACAGGTGTTCATTCTCACAGTGAGGCGTTGGTCTGGAGTGTCGCCTTCATCTTCCATGCCGGCGGCTTCCAGGACGGACTTGAAGACGCCCATCGCGCCTAGCAGATGGCAGGAGGCGCCCCAACAGACTTCGACCAAGTGATCGGCAGGGGGTTCAAAACGGAAGTTTGGGTAGAACGATGCGACGGCCCAGACATCATTGACGGTGGCATTAGAAAAACCAGCCACGAAATCAAGCGCTTCTTTGGGTATGTAACCCAATTCGTCTTCGACCGCGAGCAGAGACGACAGCACAGTAACGGTCGGCTGCGGCTGGCCGTGGACTGCGTCGTGGATCCGCTTTTCTAGCCCACTCATAGGCTGGGCTCCTGATCGATCGGGCTTGGAGCAGGCTTTGCTGAGGACGACTCTACAGTGGGCATAGTCACGAATTCATTCATGGAAATTCTGTTCGTGAAATCAGTAACAATCTAAACGCGATACTATCACAGCCCCAAGAGTGATTCAACCAGAAATCAGTCTCCAGATGGGTGATTTCGGAGCGAACGAAATAGCTGGTTCGGAGCCTTCAGTCGAATCGCGATAAGGGCGCAGATGGTGGGCGAGTCGGGCGCCTTGGAAATTCTTCAAAAAGAAAAGAGTGCGCTCCGAATTAATCGGGGCGCACTCTTAGAGTTGCTTTTGTGAACCGTTGAGCCCGGTTACTCGGATTTGGCGGCGGCGCTACCCACGAGGATGCGTTCCACTTCTGGGAGCAGCGTCTCGGCCCGTTCCCGGCATTCCTCATCCGTGAGGCTGGAGAGGGGATGTTCGGCGACAATGTATTCGAAGTCGGGCACGCCCATCATGCGGGTCATGGCTTTAGCTGTGTTGTTAAACACGTGGGTGATGATAGATGCGGTCGGCAGACCCAAGCGCTCCATCTCGATTCCGTCGTGCACACTGCACGAACTGCAGGAGCCTCAATCGCCGATCCCGGTGATCAGTATGTCTACCTTGTTAATCATGTCCTGAACCACGTCGGGTTTGGTGGGCAGGGATGCCGAATGCTTGTTGAACCAGACAATGTCCTTCAGGTCGTACTTCTCTTTAAGCATCTGGCCAAGTTCGTGGAGGACCTTATCCGAGTTGGCCTTGGAGTTTTCCAGCAGGCCCAAGGTCTTGCCCGCAAGGGTATCGGGGCGGTCGTTCAATTGAAAATCACCGGACGACAACGACGTTCCGGTGGGATTTACTAGTCTCATGTTTCTTACTGTAACGGTCTCTGCCATGATTCCTCCCAGACTAATTTAGCTTCGGTTCCAGTCGGTATGGATAATAGAGAAGATTGCGCTCTCATAATAATACACCGGAGCCTCCATTATGCAAGGCTCTAACGGCCTGGGTTAACAGCAGACCATAGAGGCGTAATCAGACCGGCTATCCTTTAGGGTTCTCTATCTTGGTGGTCCTGATCTTGAACCGGGTGGTGTCGATGATGGCACTGTTCCGGCCGCCGGTGCCGCCACCCATGAGCACAAGAATATCCTCGGGGTCCTGGGCGCAGCGGCGGATGATCTTATCGTCGCCTTCTCGCTCTGGGCCCTGGGCGATGCCCAAGCGAATAAGCTCGCTCTGGGGACGGACTGCGTTCTCCATCATGTAATCCTGGATTCCCTTGCGGGTCCAGCTGTCGTCTTTCAACGTGATGGCATGCTCCGGGCCAATGACTAAGACCCACTGGGATGGGTACCGGAAAGCCATGGATGCACATTTAAGGGTATCGGCAATAGCCATCAAGATTGATTCCCCGGTGTGACCGTATGACGCATTCACGGTGATCGGGTTGTAGGCCACAGCCACGGTGACTGTGCTGTCTTCTTTCTTGAACCCGCGGGCGACATGCAGGGGCTCCCAGGGCGAGTCTTCCTCGTTTTCGGCGAAGCACAGGGTGTACTTGCTGGGGTTGCCCAATGTCCCTCGGTCCAGAGTGCCCGGCCTGGCATCGAAGCCGTTCATGAAACAGAGTCGGATGGCCCGCCCCAAAACAGCGTTCGCCCGGTTGCCGGGTCCGAGGAGTCCGTCCTTGTAGTTGGCGCCTATTTGGTCTCTGATGGGTCCATTCAGCACCATCAATATGGCAGGGGAACTAGTTGAAGCCGAAGCCATGTGAACGAAATTCTTCTCTTCCTCAAGAGTCTTCAAGGTGGTGGCCAAAACTGGGAAGTACTCCGGCAAGCAGCCAGCCATAACGGCGTTGGCAGCCACATTCTCGGAGGTAAGAACCCGGTTCCGCATCTCCAATGAGATGATCTCTTCCTCGCCGGTGAGCCCGGCCATCTCCAGCATCTCCCGGACCTTATAGTCCACGGGCGGAACAACAGGCAGACCGTCGCTCCAGCCCATCCGATAGCATTCTTCGATGGCCTCGATGGTATCGCTGGCCTCCACTATCTTGGACCGTTCCATGTCATTAGTTGTCATTCCATCCTCCGAAATATGTGGTGTCTGATCGCAGGGTTTTAAAAAGAGAAGCGTGCTTTTCCCAAAAAGCGGAGTTGCTGCTTAGTCGTGCAGCCGTAATTGGACGCCGGATTTTTCTTCTTGAATCTTGGCCACTGCGTCCGAGTCCTCCGGACCCCAACCGCGGAACATAGCCTCTACGTGCCGCTGGTCCACCAGGTTGGAAAGTTCCATGGGAATCCCGTATTCCCGGCCGAGGTCGGTTGCCAGACGGACGTCTTTCGCCGCCAGCGCCGTGGCAAAGCCGGGTTCGAAATTGCCTTTGAAGAGGTACCGGGGGAACTTCTCCAGCAGCCGCTTGGAGCCACCGGAGCTGTTGTTTATCACGTCGGCCAAGATGCCAAGGTCGACGCCGGCTTTGACTCCCAAAGTGAGGGCTTCGGCCAAGAGGACTCCGGTGCCCATGCTCATCAAGTTATTGCAGATCTTGCAGACGGAACCGTTGCCGATGTCTCCGCAGTAGACCACGTGGGTGCCGATAGCCTCCAGGGTTGGCTTGAACCGATCGTACATGGCTTTATCGCCGCCGACCATCACCGCCAGTGTCCCCGCAGCGGCGCCGTATACGCCTCCGCTAACCGGAGAGTCCAACAGGGTCACCCCCCTCGCGGCGCACTCCCCGTGGAGCCGCCGAATCATCGTGGGGGAGTTGGTCGATAGGTCGAAGAAGACCGATCCTTCACTTGCCCCTTCCAGGATTCCGTTTTCGCCCAGGACCACCGCCTCCACGTCCCTGGGAACGGGGAGGGACGTGAACACCGCCTCGTTGCCCTGCACGGCCTCCTTTGGGCTGTCCACCCAGCTTGCGCCCATCTCCAGCAGGTTGGTTGTGGCCTCGCGTCGAAGGTCGTGGACGGTTAGTTGATGGCCTGCTTTGATCAGATTGGCGGCCATGGGATTCCCCATGTTGCCGGTCCCGATGAAACCCAACTTCATCGCGTTCTCTCCTACTCATATCGGATGGGCGGCGCTGCGGTTTTTGCGCCGTCATGGGAGGTTGCCCAAGGGGCCTAAGACGGGACTGGCCGTCACTCTTTTGGTCTGGATCGGCGTCCGAAATCTCATCAGCGGGGTCCGGGCGTTCGGGCGGCGGGGCGGCGGCATAGGCCGCATGGTCTTCTCTATATTGCACGGTTGCCGGTCCCTCAGCCTGTGCGTCGTCTGGTGTTAGGCCGTCTGGCGATTCATCAAAGGCTTCTTTGGCCACGCGAAAAGCGTTGACCGCTGCCGGCATGCCGCCGTAGAAGACCATCTGAGCGATGATCTCCGATATTTCTTCACGGGTGACGCCTATGTGGAGCGCGCCAGAGATGTGCCGCTTGATCATCTGCGGGCTATGGCCCAAAACCACCAACGCAGCGATGGTGCAAAGGCTGCGGGTTTTCAAGTCAACGGCCGGCCGGTTATAGATCTCACCGTAGATAACCGAGTCCACCAGGCGCATTACCTCAGGCGCCAGTTCGGCCATCGCCGCCGGCGGGACCGGGTTATTGTCCGGGCCGTAGTAACGCTGCCGGAAATCCAAGGCAGCTTGGTCCAGGTCTTTGGCCATCCCTTCCGGATCGTCGTTTGATTGTTCTTCTGGTCCGTCTTCCGGGCTCAAAATATCTCCAGTGTGACGGCTGAAATCTGATAGCTGTCAACTACTTAATGACCTGCCAGTAACGTTTGCCTTCCAACTGGACCACTTTGCCGATGTGGTCGTCTGGATGGAAATGGCCGGCAGCGATCACGATGTCCTCTGATTCAGCCTTGTCCAGGATCATCATGCGGTTTTTCTGGCTGGCTTCTTTGTCGGTGTCTACTCCAGCGGTCCATTCCGGCCGTTCCACCTGCACTTTGCTGTGCAGCAGGTCGCCCACCACCATGGCCTTCTCGCCCTGGGAAGTTATATTGAACACCATGTGCCCCGGGGTGTGGCCCGGCGTGGATATGGCCGTGATCTCGTCGTTAACCACATGTCCGTCATCGATCAGTTCTAGCAGGCCCATCTTTTCCAACGGTAGGATATTCTCTTCGACCCAGGGAGCGTTGGCGGCGAATTCCGGCTTGGTGAAATGGTCCCAGTCCAAACGAGGCGCCAGGTAACGGGCGTTGGGAAAGTACGGCTTGGGTTCCGGAGCAGTGTAGTCCACGTTCCAGCCAACGTGGTCTATGTGCATGTGGGTGATCACAACAAGGTCCACATCTTCCGGATTAACTCCAGAGATCTTGAGTTGGTTCAGCATGTCTCCGGTGCGGTTGTCCCTGCTAGGATGCGGTCCGGGGCCCATGCCGGTGTCTACCATGATCGTTTGGCCCTTACTGCGCAGGTAAAAATGCCCGTAATACAGTTGTAATTGGCAGTCTTCCAGGGCGTCGTGGTACGGCTCCCAATCGTGGGTATCGGTGGTAGGAAACATCGCTGAGGGATCTCGCGGCGGCGGGAGCATATCCAGAACGAATGAGATCTCCACGTTCCCTACTTTGATGTCGTTAGCCATAAATGCTCCTTAATCTGGTCCGTGTCGGGGTTACGCCCCCATTCTGACCTTCCTCTACTTGGGAAGAAATAAATCGCTTCGGTTGATCGAGATTTTCAGCTCAGTAAACGAGCATCGAGTGGATATTGTACGCCGACAGGTTTTTCCTGCCTTCCAAAAACGCCAGTTCGATAATCACGGCAATCTCGGAGACAACTCCGCCTGCCATCTCAACCAGTTTGGCGGATGCCGCGAGCGTTCCACCGGTTGCCAGCAAATCGTCGATTATCAGGGTTTTCTGGTCCTTCTTCAGACCGTCAGCGTGAATCTCCAGAGTGTTGGACCCGTACTCCAGTTCGTAGTCCACGGAGAGCGTGGCAGCGGGGAGTTTGCCTGGTTTCCGGACTGGCACGATGGCCTTGCCCAATGCGCGGGCCAATGGCGCCCCGAACAGAAACCCGCGGGATTCGACAGGAACTATTGCATCGAAATCAAAGTCTTTGTAATGCTCCACCAACCGGGAGATCGTATGATTAAACGCCTTGGCATCGCCCAAAAGAGGTGTGATGTCTTTGAACAGAATCCCCGGTTCAGGGAAATCTAGCACGTCCCTGATGTAATCTTTGAGGTCCATATTGCTCGCGATGCCGACATTATCTTAGGCGCACTAGTGGGTCGTTCGGCTTTCGATCTGAAATTTTGGACAAGGGAATTTGAGCCCCCAACCGTGATAGAACAGGCTGCTGGGCCGTGCCTGGAAGTGTAGATTACGGCACTCACCGAGTCAAGATGAAGGGGCTGGCGGGCAAGGCCGCCGAAATTCGTCAACCCTGAGCGTGAAATCGATTGACTTTTTCCAGTCAAATTTATATACTTTTAAGTGATTTCTGGTTACGAAATGGCCCCACGAATGCGGGGCTATTTTTTAATGTGTGGTATCTAGATGTCTGTTCGAGGATTGAGACCTGTATCTGGAGCCTCGATTGCACCAGTACGTTGGTCTATGCGAAAATTCCCATGCCTGGAGGGGTGGGTGAGTGGTTAAAGCCACCAGACTGTAAATCTGGCGTCCGGAAGGGCTTCGCAGGTTCGAATCCTGCCCCCTCCACCAAAACCTTTTCCGGACCAGTGCGGACCAATGCCCGTGCTGACCAGTGAAGGAAAATAGCATCAGTAAATCTAAGGCACCAGGCAGCCGTTAATCTATCAGCCCAGATAGCTCAGCGGTAGAGCACGTTCTTGGTAAGAACGGGGTCGGCGGTTCAATCCCGCCTCTGGGCTCCAGCAAGAATCGGCCCAAAATATGGGCCTCAGCTAAGAGTAGTAGGGAGGACACCTAAGAGATGGCTAAGCAGCAATTCGACCGGTCCAAGGAACACGTAAATGTAGGCACAATCGGCCACGTGGACCATGGTAAAACTACCTTGACGTCGGCCATCACTAAGGTGCTGGCAGACAAAGGCCTTGCCAGTTATCTCGACATGGACAGCATCGACAATGCTCCTGAAGAGAAAGCCCGTGGCGTAACAATCGCCATCGCCCACGTGGAGTATGAGTCGGATACCAGGCATTATGCCCATGTAGACTGCCCTGGTCACGCCGACTATATCAAGAACATGATCACCGGCGCAGCCCAGATGGACGGCGCGGTCCTAGTTGTGAGCGCCCCAGACGGCCCCATGCCCCAGACTCGGGAGCACATCCTCCTAGCCCGCCAGGTTGAGGTGCCCAAGATCGTCGTTGCCCTGAACAAGGTCGACATGATGGACGATGAAGAGCTCCTGGAACTGGTGGAACTTGAGATTCGCGATCTACTGAACCGCTATGACTTCCCTGGAGACGACACTCCTGTCGTCCGCGTCAGCGGATTGAAGGCCCTAGAAGGCGATGAAGAATCCGTAAGCCAGGTCCTTGAACTGGTCAAGACTATGGACGACTACATCGACATGCCGCTGCGCGTGACAGACCGACCGTTCCTAATGCCCATTGAGGACGTATTTGGCATCAAGGGCCGTGGCACCGTGGTCACCGGCCGTGTCGAGCGCGGCACTCTGAAAGTGGGCTCCCCGGTAGAGATCATTCGCTGGGGTGACGTTCGTGAGACCGTGGCCACCGGCCTGGAGATGTTCCACAAAAACCTGGACACCACCGAAGCAGGCGACGCTGTAGGAATCCTGCTTCGCGGCGTGGACCGGGAAGAGGTGGAGCGCGGACAGGTATTGGTGGCGCCGGGCACGATGAAGCCCTACACCAAAGCCGAAGCCGAGGTATACATACTTAGCCGAGACGAAGGCGGGCGGCACACGCCTTTCTTCTCCGGCTACAAGCCCCAGTTCTACATCCGGACCTCCGACATCACCGGCGAGTGCACACTGCCCGAGGGTGTTGAGATGGTCATGCCTGGGGACAACGTAAAGATGGAGATCGAACTGATGAGCCCCGTGCCCATAGAAGAGCAGATGCGATTTGCCATCCGCGAAGGCGGGCGGACCGTGGGTTCCGGAGTTATCACCAAGGTGGTGTCATAAGTCATGGCCAGAAAAACAGCCGACGTCCGCCAGATCATCACGCTGCAATGCGGCGACTGTCGCGAACGAAACTACACCACGGCGAAAAACCGGCGCAACGACCCCAACCGGGTGGAGTTGCGCAAGTATTGCTCCAGGTGCCGTTCGCACAAGACCCACCGCGAAGTGAGGTAGCACCCAATGGCTAGGGCATCAACGCGCAGCCAACGCATCGTCGCCCCGTCCGGTGGCGGGAGTGTCGGCCCGGTAACCTTTCTGCAGGAAACCTACTCGGAACTGCGGAAGTCGGTCTGGCCCAGCCGGGAAGAGACCGCACGGTTGACCGTGGTGGTCATTGTGTTAGCCATCGTAGCCGGGTTTTTCCTAGGCGGATTGGACCGGGTATTTGCCGAGCTATTCTCCCGGATAATCTTCAGGTAAGTTCGTAAAAGGAAACTCGGAAACGGGATCTCAGGAATAGCTTCATTAGTAATGTTTAATCGTGGGAATGGCGCGCGCCTCAGGGCGTTGCCCATTTCTGCTTGACCCAGCATCGGATATAGCATCATGACTACCAGCAATACATCGGAAACCGAAGAAACCCAGGGTCCCCGTTGGTACATCGTCCACACCTACTCAGGCCAGGAAGACCTGGTGGAGAAGAACCTCCGCTTGCGAATCCAAAGCCTGGATATGCAGGACCGGATCAACGAGGTCCTAGTTCCCACAGAAGAAGAAGTAGTCTTCAAAGACGGCCAGAGGCGCTCTGAACGCAAAAAGCTGTTCCCCGGCTACATCCTAGTCCAAATGACCATGGATGACGAAAGCTGGTATGCCGTTCGCAACACCCCAGGCGTCACCGGGTTCGTCTCCACTGAAGACGAGTACGACAAGCGGCCTAAACCGGTGGCCCTGGAAGACAAGCAGATGGAAGATATCCTCAAGCAGGTGGACTCAGACCCCACCCGCGTGAATATCGGCCTGGAGCGCGGCGAGACCGTGCGAATCACGGAGGGTCCTTTCGTCGACTTCATCGGATCTATCAACGATGTGGACGAAGGCAAAGGGAAGGTCCGCGTTATGGTATCCTTCTTCGGGCGCGAAACACCCGTGGAACTGGATTTCCTCCAGGTGGAGCGGATCTAAACCTTGGTAGCCAGGACGAACCTAATCAAAAGAGAATCTGAAGGAGCCCCCGTTGGCGAAGAAAGTTAGAGCCGTTATCAAGTTACAGTTGGAAGCGGGAAAGGCGACGCCCGCCCCTCCGGTTGGGCCCGCGTTGGGCCAACACGGCGTAAATATCATGGGCTTCGTCAAGGAATACAACTCCAAGACGGCCACCCAGGCCGGGTCCATCGTCCCAGTGCACCTGACCGTCTATGAAGACCGGTCATTCACCTTCGTTACCCGCACTCCCCCGGCGTCGGACATGTTGCGCAAGGCCGCTGGCGTCGAGAAAGGGGCCTCGGAGTTCCGCGAAGGCAGCGTGGGCAGCATTAGCAAACAGCAACTCAGAGATATCGCCGAATCGAAACTGACCGACCTGAATGCGGGTGGCGTCGAAGAAGCGATGCAGATTATTGCCGGTACCGCCCGCAGCATGGGCATCGACGTAGGAGAATAGCAGACATGGTCAAGCACAGCCGGCGGTTTAGCACTGTCGCGGAAAAGGTGGACCTGGAGAGGAACTATGAGCCTCTGGAGGCCATGGCACTCCTCAAGGAAGTGTCCACCGCCAAGTTTGACGAGACCGTTGAGCTACACATAAGGACCAACGTAGACCCGCGGCACGCCGACCAGATGATTCGCGGCGTCTGCTCCCTGCCCCACGGGCTGGGCAAGACCATTCGCGTGGTGGTATTCGCTGGAGCCGAGGGTGCTGAAGAGGCCCGGGCCGCAGGTGCTGACTTCGTTGGCGAAGACGACCTTATCGAAAAGATCGAAGGTGGCTGGGACGACTTTGAAGTCGGGCTTGCCACTCCTCAGGTGATGCCTAAGATCGGTAAATTGGGCCGTATCCTAGGTCGCAAAGGCCTGATGCCTAATCCCCGTTCTGGTACCATGGTCCAACCCCAGGACCTTCCTCGGGCGATTCAAGAGGCCAAGGGCGGAAGGACCGAGTACCGGACCGACCGCACGGCAATCATCCACTCTTCGGTTGGCAAGGTAAGTTTCGAAGCTGACAAATTGGTGGATAATCTGGCAGCCCTGGCCAGTGCCATAGTTAGAGATCGGCCTGAGAGCCTCAAGGGGCCTTTCTTCCGATCCGCATACATCACGTCAACCATGGGTCCTAGCGTGTCGTTGGACCTGCCTGCCCTGCAGGCTTTGGAATCGCCGGAATAATCCCGGCGCCCGGTCACTAAAATCGGGTTTACAATCTAAAGGTAACAAGCCAGAGACTGCGGGTCCCCTTTGGGGGCTAAATGCGAAAGCGGCCCGCACAGGCGCGATGGTGAGATTTTCGGAGTAACCGGATGAATCCCTGCGCCGCGTTTGTGGCGTAGGGATTTTTACCTCTTACCTCCAGTATCAATTAGCCTGGAGAAATCAGAGGGAACGTGGAGGATGGATTTGCCGACCCAGCAAAAGATAGACCGGGTCCAGGACATCAAAGGCCGCCTAGAGCGCAGCACCATCGCGATGACCACTCGATATTCGGGCATCTCGGTGAATCAGATGATTGAATTACGCCGGGCCATGAAGGCCGGCGGCGTAGATTTCACTATCGTTAAGAACACGCTGCTATCCCTGGCGGCAGATGGAGCCCAAAAACCCCAATTGAAAGAGATCATTGATGGCCCAACAGCCATCGCCCTGGGATATGACGACCCAGTTGAAGCCGCCAAAGCCATGGCGGACTTTATCCGCACTGGCGGAACGACCCTGGCCATCATCGGATCGGTCATGGGCGACGATGCCCCGATGTCCTCTTCGGAGTTCACCAGGTTGGCCGCTCTCCCGCCCAAGCCAATCTTGTTAGCCATGCTCTTGGGTCAGTTGCAATCGCCCATCGCACGGATGGTCACAGTGATGAACGGCCCACTGCAAAGCATGGGCAACCTCCTCGCAGCCCGGGTGCGCCAGTTAGAAGAGGAAGGACCAGCCCCTGAGCCGGAACCGGCCGCTGAACCAGAAGCCAGCGCGGAGCCTGAGGCCGCTGAAGAAGTGGCTGCGGATGAAGCCTCGGCCGAAGAAACACCTGAGACGGAAGCCACTGAAGGGGCTCCAACAGATGAAGAACCCGCTGCAGAAGCCGAAGCCGAGCCGGAAGCTGCCGATGAGGCGCCTGCAGAAGAACCTGAAGCTGAAGACACCAGCGAGGAAGCAGCGGGATAATCTGCTGCCGACCGATTAGATAGATCAAATTTACCTGATACACAAAAACGCACGATAAAAATAGAGGAGAAATCATGACTAAGGACGAGATTATAGAGGCCATCAAGCAGATGAACGTCGTCGAGTTGTCCGACGTAGTGAAGGCCTTGGAAGAAGAGTTCGGCGTCAGCGCCGCGGCCCCAGTGGCCGTTGCCGCCGCACCCGCTGCCGGCGGCCCCGACGACGGTGGCGGAGCTCCTGCCGAGGACCAGTCGGAATTCGAGGTTAGCCTCAAGGAGATCGGCCCCAACAAGATTAACGTGATCAAGGCCGTCCGTGAGGTCACTTCCCTGGGCCTGCGCGAGGCCAAAGAGCTGGTTGAGTCCGCTCCGACCGCCATCAAAGAAGGCATCGCCAAGGAAGAAGCCGACGAGATCAAGAGCAAACTGGAAGAGGCCGGAGCAGCTGTCGAGGTCAAGTAACACCTCTCACAGTTGTGATAGGAGGGCCTATTGGGCCGAAAAGACCGGGAGCGCTTCCAGCGTTTAAGGGATGGCAATCCT
>Ga0209753_1000443_pt1 | contig 17174 bp, 13 predicted proteins | sample METZYME_3_550m_FD_187550 | JGI IMG/M metagenome (GOLD analysis project Ga0209753, IMG submission 187550) | Marine microbial communities from oxygen minimum zone in mesopelagic equatorial Pacific - METZYME_3_550m (SPAdes) (version 2) | ecosystem: Environmental > Aquatic > Marine > Oceanic... | reverse complement strand
CCGTCAATTCCGCTGGCACCTCGATTTAGAGCTGTTGGGATGTCTGCTCCTTTTCCGGAACCAACCATGTCTACTGCACGGACTGGTATGCTGTTTCCGATGAAAAAACCGTGAGTTTCTGGAATGATTTCAGTCAGCTTCCGCACTAAACCGAACTCGTTAATCTCCTTTTTTTCCGGATTAACAGAAAAATGCTGTACCATCAAATCTTCAATTCGCTCTGATGCCTGCAGCCATTGTTGAGTTATTGACTGAACTAGATCGGCCCTTTTTTCTTGCTGCAAACCCACCACAACATGCTCGCAAAACTCAGCAATATCTGCCTCAATTTTCCAGCGAAAGTTATGGGACTGGTCGTGGCGTTCAGCATGATCTGCGATCCACACCATTTGAGATGCAGGATTCTGTTCCCAGCGTTTGAGCCAGCGTTTTGAAGTTGGTGGGAAACCAATGTGCCAAACTGCTTCAATTCCCCAGTTTGCAACGGCCGAGTCGTCCAGTAACAGCTGATCGTAGTAAGTAATCCGGTTGGGACAATTATTACCCAGACGAAGTCCAGAAGTGACATCTGCAAACACCGGCCAGCCTAACTCTTCTGTCAGTTTTCTAAGGGGATCAAGAGAGTTCGACGGAACTCGTCCAATGCTCAAAATTCCGGATTCTGGACAGTGTTTTAATAAATCCTGTATTTCTTTAGTGGGCAGGATTTTTCTTGAAGCAGCATAACGAACGTAGCTTTTTGTTTTCGGTGGCTGTATTAAATTAATTTTTACGTCTGTTTCATTGTTTTCAAAGAAAGGTTCACGGAATGGAAAATTCAAGTGTACTGGTCCTGACAAAGGACGGTGAGTTTTGGAAAGTGCATGGTCAATAGTGGAAAGTAAAGCTTCGGCCGTGAACTCAGGTCCAGGACAGCCAGGATCAAAAAACCAGCGGACGTGTGTGCCAAAAAGTTGAGTTTGGTTAATAGCTTGATTGGCTCCGGTGTCTTGAAGTTCCAGTGGTCGGTCAGCAGTCAGCACCAGCAGCGGAATTTGCTCAACTGAAGATTCAATAACTGCTGGTAAGTAATTTGCGGCGGCAGTTCCGGAAGTGCAGATCAAAACTGCCGGATGGCCGGTTGCACGGGCGTGACCGAGGGCATAATAAGCGGCTGCACGCTCATCGTAAAATATAGTCGATTTTGCTCCTTGGTTGCGCGCCGCTGCAATCGTCAAAGGTGTGGAGCGTGATCCCGGAGAAATGCAAAAACACTCCGTGCCATGCTGCACTAATTCCTCAATGATCCAGTCACCCCAACGTTCATTCCAGTTCACGATCGTCCTAATAAAGATTGCCAGCTTTGGAGTTTGACTTCTATCTCCCTCCACTCTTCTTCCGGAACGGATCCTTCAACAATTCCAGCTCCAGTATAAATCCGCAAAGTGCGACCGCACAATAGCCCGGATCGAATACCAACGGCAAATTCCGCCTGACCACGTTTTATCCAGCCCACCGGTCCGGCATACCACCCACGGTCAAATGGTTCAAGCTCTCGGATTAGTGCACGAGCCTCCGGATCAGGTGTTCCTGAAACAGCAGGTGTAGGATGAAAAGTTGGCAGCAAATCGGAATCATCAACATCCGGAAGCAAGATTCCCTGGACCCTGCTTTGCAGGTGTTGGACATGTCTTAGTTGTAGGCGTTCCAAATAAGACAAGCGTTCTGTCTGCTTGCAAAATTGCTGCAGTAGACGCTCCATTCGTTCTAAAACCATCAAATGTTCACGCTGTTCTTTTTCACTTTCACGCAGTTCTGTAGCCAGTCTTTCATCATCCTCAAGAGTTTGCCCACGTGGACGAGTGCTGGCGATTGCTTCACTCTCAATTTGTGTTCCGGATCTACGATAAAGCAACTCCGGTGTGATTCCCAAAAAAGCTTGATGAGGAGCAAGCTGAAAACAAAAATGAAAAGCTTGTGGTGCCTGACGCCGCAATTGGAGCAGCAGTTCATTGGGATCGTAGTCACGGGCCAAGCTGAAAACAGCGGCTCGTGCCAGAACCACTTTGTTTAATTTGCCGGTAGAAATGTTTTTAAGTCCTTGTTCAACTAGGCTGCACCATTGCCGATATTCCGGGAGATCGTGACGTTCCAGCTGAATCAAGGGGTTGTCTGGAATAGTGATATCTTCAGTACGCAGAGACTGCAGCAAATTTTGCAGCTGCTGCAGTTTCGAATCGGCATTTTCTACCAGATAGATGTTACAGGCCAGAGTTACATTATCATCAACAGTGCTTAATTCAACCAGCGGCAAAGTAAAATGTGCAGTCCCCCAAGTTTGCCATTCTGGAGAAATTGTGGCCGTGGCGTCAAAACGCATTCCTCCATAAAAACGGACTGTTTCTGGAGAATCCTGCAATATTTTGCTGATAGCTAGCAGAATATTTTCGTAACCATCTTTTCCATCTGCAATCTCAAGAGCCGCACCAATTCCAGCAAACTGTTCTTTTTGCGTGCGGTTTTCCCAGTAAACCTTTTGAAAACAATCCTGCAAGGTTAGCCATTCCAACGGGTGGGCCATCACTAGGGATACTTCCAGACGCACGACTCCCGAATTATCCGAAATCGAGTTTTTATTGGACTTAACCCATTCTTGGAGTAGTTTTATTAGAGCATGACGCGCCTCTTCAAGCGATTGGAATTTTTCGGGTTTCACTAATTTATTATTTTGAATTGTTAGTTGGTTTGTAGGCTACATGGACTGTGGAAGCTCCAAAAACGAAATCATGAATTTCAGCCTTCTGGAATCCTGCTTCAAGCATTAAGTGTTTAAGTAATTCCTGATTTGGGTATTCAAGCGAAGAATGTGGCAAATAGTGAAACATTTCCTGTCCCGGCATCAGCCAATTCCCTATCAAAGGCACAATACGGAAAAAATAAAAATTATTAAGTTCAGCAATAACAGGCAAACGAACCTTGCCTACATCCAGGCAGACCATGACTCCACCTGGTTTCAGTACACGCAGTATTTCTTGCAGACAACCGTTCAGGTTTTGGACATTACGTAAACCATAACCAATCGTCACCGCATCAAAATTTGCATCCGGGAAAGGAATATTCATTGCGTCGCCCAGCAAAAATTGTATACCAGAATTTTTGCTGTTTTTGGATTCAGCGATTTTCAGCATTTCTTCAGAAAAATCGAGACCAGTGACGATGCATAAAGGATGCTGCCGTAATACTTCACGGGCAATATCTCCAGTTCCGCAGCATAAGTCCAAGCAGTGATCACCCGGACGTAGCCCTGTTTGTCGCACCACGAATTTCTTCCAATAGCGGTGCATTCCGAAAGTTATGACATCGTTAAAATGGTCATATTTTTTTGCTATTTCATCAAACTTTTGTTCAACATAGTTTGATTTCTCTTCAGCGCTTGGAAGTGTGTAGGCCATCTATTTTTTTAATAAATCCGCTTTTACGGAAGATAAGAGAGATGAATATTTTGCAGCAAGTTCTTTGAGGTCCAGCCGGTAATAACTTCCCAAACAGCGTATTTTACGAATTTCTTTTTCAATTTTTTCAACCGCAGAATCCATTCCTGAAGCGCAGGCATTCACATCCGCAATTCGGTGTCCCATTTCGTAATTCTGATGATTTGCCATGTAAAGTTTTCCATCCTCTTCGTCTACTTCATTCCACCATAAATCACACTCAAGAGGTGATGAAATATCAATCGGTAATTTTGGTACAGAGGGAACCACGTAGGGATAGCCGTATCCTGCTAACGTGAGTGTGCAGCCAAAATATTTTTCCGGATGCCAATCGAGAACCGGGGTTTGATTCCGGACGACTTTCAGTAAAGCTTCAACAGGTTTTTTTAACATCCTCAACAGGAGTGCAGTTGTAGTTACGCCTAAGCGAATGTTGTATTCAATTGCATGCCAGGTTCCTTCTTTACGGATAGCTGTGACCTGGAGTGGCCCGGTATAGCCGGTTTTTTCAAACCAGGGCTGCAGCGGATGAATCAATTCTCGGGCTAATCCATATTTATCATCGGGATCCTGTTCAACTATTCCGGCCAATGGTGCTCCAGCCAATGGCCCCATATCTCCGGTAAAAGCACGTTTGTATTCCTGGTTTGTTACCAAACTGCTGATCTCACCACCGCTGATAAAAACAAAATGCCCAGCTTCTTCTTTTCCGAGATATTCTTGTAAAAACAACCCTTCTGCATAGTCCACCTGCTCGATCCAACCAAGCGTATCTTCCGAACTTTCACAGATAATGGCGTGGATAGGGCTGAATGGCGAGCAAATAGGATTTTTCAAAACATATGGCCTTGGATCGTCATGCATCAATTGACGAGCCTCAATTCGATTCTGTACATGGTGGAAGGCTGGGACTGGGATGCCGTATTGCCGGCACAAATCTGAAGACTCCTGTCGTGAGATTTCGATGCGCATAGCATCACCGACAGGACTAAAAATTGGCCATCCGCACTTTACCAAATCAGCTGCCCAGGGTTGTTCAGCCCAAGCTACTGCATGCGGTATAATCAGATCCGGTTTAAATTTTTCAATCAGGGACAACGGAGATGGGTGATCTTCGGCGTTCCACGTTTGACCGGCAATTTTGGGGCCGAAATGGCTATAAGGCCTGGTCAAGTAACAGGTGGTTTCGGCACCATTTTCCTGAAGTATGGTTTGTACTGCATGTGCAAAAGCACCCACACCCAATACCATTACACGAGAAGTCATAGTAATTTCAATTCACAAGAATGTCCAGAGTTTGCCAATATTCTAGAAATTGATTCCAGCAAAGCTGGAAATTCTGGGCTGTTAGCTATGATGGTTTCGCAAAAAGTCATAAACTGCTGGAAAATAAATTTAACTACAGAGAGTCACAGATAATGGTTTGTAAAATTATCTTTCTATGTGGCCACTGTGGCTTTGTGATGATTTTATGCAATTTTAGACTTGTTAAGATTGCATCAGATTTTGTCAAAAAATCTTATTTAATTGAGTACTGATACTAACATATAAAGTGACGTTCTCCAAGTCGTCACTTATTCCTAAAAGATTGCCGCTTCAGGAAAATGCACCGTAATTGACTTGAAGCAATGCGGTTGCTGTTTTACTGTGTTAAAAACCCGGGAATTAACTCTCGTGACCCTGAACACTTCAGATTTGTTGAATTTCAACGGACTTGAAGTTGAAAATAGGTTTTCAGAATGAAATTTTTCTTGGGATAAAAGTATTTTTGCCCATCTTCATTATGAAAGATCTCACTTTATCCGTGTATTCCAATCCTTTTTGAGGCAAGTCTCTTTGCAAACTACTCCCATGGTCAATAAATATACAGTATGGTGGCTTTCCGGCATAATGCTGCTTGGAGCCATTTTCCGCTTATCTATATACAACTTGCATCCTCTGTTTATGGATTCAGCGTATTATGCTTCTTTGGGACGCTCTATTGCAGAAGGCGACTATCTGCTCCAAGTTAACCAGATGAGTGACAAACCACCTTTATTTTTTTATGTGCAGGCTCTTTTTTTCCAATTTCTGGGCATCTCTGAATCTGTTGCGGTTCTTCCAAGTTTTATAGGTGGAATAATGGGTGTTGGCATAATCTATTTTTTAGGAAGAGATTTAAAAAACCCTGTTGCGGGTTTACTAGCAGCTTTTCTTTATGCAATTTCTCCCGGTAGCGTGATACTTTCAGCAACGGGTATCGTTGACTCTCTATTCATGGCAGTCACGATGTTGTCTTTGTGGACATTACTTCATCGTCGTTATTACTGGACGGGTTTATTGATCGGGATCACTTTCGGGATGAAGCAAACTATCCTTTCCTTCGGGCCACTCTATCTCCTCTGTCTATTAATTCTTGAGTTTCATCATCATTCTTGGAAAGAATCTTTTCATTCCGTCACAAAATCAGTTTTTAAAATGATGCCCGGTTTTTTTACAGTTTTTTTACCAGTACTATATTGGAGCATGTTTTTAACTAGTGAGAGGATGAAACTTTTCAAATATATAACAGATTTTGTATCAGGGGTAAATGATCCACAATTTGTTGGAACATCTCTTGACCGCCTTTCGTCTTTGCAAAGAAGCTTGGGCGAGGTCGTTGGTTTGAGTTGGCACTGGATCATTGGATTATTGGTGCTATCTATACTTTTGTTTCTTGGAAAAATGTATCAGAAATGGCACTCCCAAAAAACCATTGAATTAACAGAAAAACTGCATTTTTGCTTCAATCTGTTCACACTATTTTTTTTCTTCTTGCTGATTTTTGTAGCTCAAAAATTCTTAGCGTGGTGGTATGTTTTTCCAGTTTTCCCTTTTCTAATTTTGACTGGAAGCATTACTTTAGTGGAACTGGCAAACACTAGATATTTGAGTTGGAATAGAAATGTTAGAGATAAAATAATGATCGGCATCTTGGGAGTGATTGTTTTACTAGGGACCGTTCCCAATGCTACTGAGAGAGTTCGTCAAATTAGGAAGAGTTTGAAGAATGCCCCTTATCAAGGGGCGGAAGAGGTTGTGAAAGAAATAAAACCATATTTGGTGAAAGGAGAAAGTTTTCTTTTTGAACAGGATCTAAGTTGGATGTTACGCTATTATCTCTTTGGAGAAAAATACAGGAGCCTTCACTATGATTTTGGTGATCAAAATATGGAAAACATGAAAGGTATGCTTTTTCAAGAACCATACACTAATTTTTATGTGCTGCTTGATCGTAGTCGCCATGATGATATTTTTCAAATAAGCAAAACTTTAGCACCTGAATATAAAGCAGAAAAAATTTTCCATAGTTCTGGAGATAACTTCCGCTTTTTTAAAATCGTTCCAGTTTTTCCAGAATCTCTTAACAGCACACAAAAACTACCTGAGGAATGGGGGGAAGGATGGGAAACTTGGTGGCATGACATCCTAATTAGCAAGTGGCCAGAGGCAAAAAACATAGAAATTACCAGTCATAGGAATGAGACAGCTGGGCAATTTGAGGTTAAGTTGGTGGCGGAGCAAGTTCCATTTAAAGATTTAGTAGTCAGTAGGATGAAGGTCTCAATCCAATCTCCAAAACCAAATATTCCTCTTTCACTATTTTACAACTGGCCTGTTTTTCAAGAGCACCAAGGTATTACAATGCAATTAAAGGTTAATGGAAAAACCATGGAAAGATCTTTGTTAGAACGGTTTCAACAGGTAAATAAAATTAAATTTCGCACAGAACAATCTCTGACAAATATTCACGCATTTGGCCAAGTAGGAACTACCTCACTAGAAGTAGAAACTGATGTCCATTTGAGATTGGAGCCCGGGCTTGTTCGAGTAGATGTCCGGCGTTTTCTCCTCAATGGATGGGACCTGACCTGGCTTACAAATTTATTCAAAAATCATCCGATTCCTCCGTTAAAAGTGAATACATTCCCATCTTTGGGGCTTCGATTAAACAATGTTAAGCAACAAAAAAGGTTGATCGTGTTTGATTATGAAGCTCCAGAAAGAATGAGTCAATGAGAACTAAACAGCATTACCAAATTTGCGTAGGTGTTTTTACCTTCAGCAGTAACGAAAATCAACAGCTTTAATTCTCTGAGATTGATAGGTTTGTTAGTAAGCAAATCTATCTTTTACTATCATGTCAGTAATGGATACACAGAAATCAATAAAAAAACTTCGTATAAATGCAGATGACTTTGGCTTAACAAAAGGTGTTACTGATGGAGTTTTGTATGCACACCTTAATGGTATTGTGACTCATACTTCAATTATGGCACAAGGACTTGATTTCCAACGAGCAGTACAAATTGCAAAAGATACCCCAAGTTTAGGTATAGGTTGTCATTTGAATGTTTCGTGGGGCAAACCGCTGCTTCCGGTTGAAGAAGTATCAACTTTAGTCAGTAAGGAAGGAAAATTTTTCACTTTTGGTCAGGTTACATTACGTTCTTTTTTGAGACGCATTGATCGTAAGCAACTTGTTGCAGAATGGAAAGCTCAAATTGAGAAGGTTTTGAATACCGGACTGATATTAACTCACCTGGATAGTCATCATCATCTACATCTCCTTCCTACCTGTTTTCAAGTAATTAAGGAGTTATCCCAATTTTATCAAATCCCTTATCTTCGGAAACCTTCTGAGAAGCTCAGCCTAAGTGAACCATCTTTGATTAAACGAATCATTTTTTATGTTCTTTGCATGCGCTCTTGGCCCCAACCTAGCAGTGATACTTTTTTCGGGCTATCCCTGCAAGAAACAAATGACTACAGTTATTCGCTTAAGAAAATAATAGGGAGAGTTCCTTTCGGGTTAACTGAATTAATGGTTCATCCTGGTTGGATAGACTATGACCTAACACGAGAAGATAGCATGTTGAAATCTCGAGAGATAGAGTTGGTATCCCTTTGTGACCCAACTATAAAAGATTTTCTTTTAGAAAATAAAATAATTCTGGACCGTCCTTAGTTTTAGCAAGGTCCGGATGTTAGTAAATGTGGATATTCCATTATCTCAATTAAAATTATGGTCGAAAAAGTAGAAATTGAAATTAGTCTTATTGTGCCGGTTTATAATTGTGCTTCTTGGATTACGGAAAAAATCCAAGAGATCTACAAGCACTTTAAGCAAAAAGAATTCAGCTGGGAAATAATTATAGTTGATGATAGTAGTGTGGACGATACTCCTGTTACTATTGAGAAAGTTATTGAAGGAATTGAAAATATTAAGCTACTGGTTTTGGAAAAAAACATGGGCAAAGGGGGAGCAGTATTAACAGGCCTGAGGCAGGCCAGAGGAAAGAATAGAGTATTCACTGACTGTGATTTATCTTATCCATTAAGTGAGGTAGACAAAATTGTTGTCGCAATGCAAAATGGGGCAGATGTCGCCATTGCAAACCGCAGAAATGAGGAAAGTATTTGTGAACTAAAACCCCACATTTTTAAACAGGTATATTCAAGAGAACTATTTGGAAGAATTCTTAACCGCATAATCAGATTTCTCAGTTTGACTGATTTTTATGATACTCAGGCAGGTCTTAAGGGTGTTCAATCCTGGCTTATACCGCATCTCGATTCGATGCATGTGTACGGTTTTGGTTTTGACATAGAGTTACTATTAATTGCTGGTTACAGAGGGGCAAAAATTGAATCCATTCCAGTAAGATATCAATTTTTTGATGAAGTAAGTACTGTGAATGTTTTTGTAGATGGTTTTTCAATGCTAAAAGACATCTTAAAATTAAAGTACAAGCAATCGATTGGATATTACTCTTGACATAGTTAATAAAGGAGTGAGTGTGGTGAGACTAGATTTGATTGACAAACTATAACTTCCAGGAAAAAACAATAAATACAAGAGATAGTTTGTTGGCGATGTCGATTAGAAATAATAGGGCCAACGACATAACCAAGGTGATTCAAACTTACTACGGATACTATGATTAGGACATAAGTAAAAACACTTCGAATTTATTATCATTACCTAAACCGTATAGTTAAATCTGAGTAGTTATTTTGTTCAGAGCGCTTCTGCACGCAGGAATGCTATTGGAGGATTACCCTTAGACTTGAATAACATCTCAAATTCCGTCAGAATATTGTTTTCATTATAGTTGCTCCGGTGCAAATCGGCGGTGTGTTCAGCAATCTTATAGGTGTCAATCTCCTTCAGAATATCTGTTATGGTTTCAAAATATTCGAGATGATCTGTTTTAAATCGCAATTCTCCTTTGGGGCGGAAAAACGGATGCATTTTGGCCAGGAAATCAGTACTGAGTATTCGATGTTTTCGACGAGTTTTTTTGGACCATGGGTCAGGGAAATTGATGTGTAAACAGTCTATGCTGTTGTGCGGCAAATATTCATCAATAAATTCACCGTGTTCTCGCATCAAAAGTATGTTGCGAATATTTTGCCGTTCAATCTTTTTTGCAGCCAGCACAAGTCTTTTGAAGCGTAGTTCAAGGCCGATGAAAGCGTCTTGCTGATTTTCCTGAGCCCATTCGATGAGATACCGTCCGGAGCCGCAGCCAATTTCTAGATGTATTTTCCTGGAAGGTGCAGCACCACTCGTTTCTTTTATTATGTTGGTCCAGAGTTGCTGAAAATTCTCAGGAGTGGGATGTGGAATGAGCAGTTCCGGGAAATCGTAAACACGGGCCATGTACGGATTGTTTTTTACCAGTTGTGAAAATACTTCCGGGTTTTCGTCACGATAGTTTCTTGGGCGGTATCGCATGGAGTTGAGGTTTTTGAAGTTATCTGACAGTCAAAATATAGTGAATGTTGAAAGTGTCCATTATTCTAATGATGGCACTGTGACACTTAAGTTGAGCGACAAGCGTAAGCTGAAATTAGCCGTGGAAGTATGGTCCGGTTTAGAACAGCCACGTGACAATCCGCTGACAGATTCTCAGCAGGAAATCTTGGAACGAGAAGCCTGCTACACAATGATCCAGAACAAAATGCTAAGCTTTCTTGCTGTACGAGAGCATTCTGCCCAGGAATTACGCAGAAAGATTAAACAACGTTTTTTTAAAATAGCAACTTGTGATGTTTCTGCTTTGGTTGAACGTTGCTTGCAGGAAATGCAAGAGCGCGATTTTCAAAGTGATGAACGTTTTGCTAGGCGCTTCACGGAGTCAAAACTGTCAAACAAACCATATGGTCCTTTCAAGATTTTACAGGATCTTCAAAGACGCGGTATTTATCGTGAACAGGCACAGGCTGTTCTGAATGAGTTTGGCAATCAGGGATTTTGGCTGAAAAAAGCAGTCGACTGCTTGGTGCTCTTACAAAAAAATAAAAAAATACAAACCCCTGAGGCTTTGAGCCAAAAACTTTACCAGCGGGGCTTTTCCCGGGAAACTATCGAACATGCTCTGAAAGAGTATCAAATCATTGAAGCTCAATCAGACGCTGGAGAATTTGACCCCGTTCCGGAAGTGCTTACAACTGAAAACCCATGAACCCCCATTGTCGCAATGCACAAACAAGATTTGCAAACTAATTCCGAATCTGCTGACACCGAGTCTTTTTATCAATCCAGAGGAAACTCAGGAGAAGCAACTGCTTCTGAAAAAGAACAGCGCTTTCCGGAAAGACCAAACAAAGAGCAGGTTAAGACTTTTCCGATTCTAGCTTTTGAAGGTAAAATTCACTTAATCACGGAAAAGAAAGGACTGAGTCAAGCACTAAAAACTTTGTGCCGAGAGTCGGTATTAGGCTTTGACACAGAAACGCGGCCCACCTTCAAAAAAGGAAAGCAATATTCTGTATCCCTTTTGCAGTTGGCCACTGCAAATGATGCGTTTCTGTTCCGTTTAAACCATTTGGGCCTTCCGGAAGAATTGGCGTCGTTGCTGGCAGATCCTGACATCTTGAAAGTTGGAGTTGCCATCCTGGATGATATCAGAGCGCTGCGAAAATTGAGAAAATTTGAGGTAAAAGGCTTTGTTGAACTATCAAACATTGCGAGTGAATTAGGTATAGTGACCTGTGGCTTGCGGAATCTTGCTGCTATATTTTTTGGTGCTCGGATATCTAAAAAAGCACAATTAACAAATTGGGAGCGCCCTGATTTTAACTCGGGCCAAGCCCTTTATGCAGCTACAGATGCATGGATTTGCCTGGAGATGTATCGTTTTCTGGATCGAGAAAATCTGCTGCCGGAAAATAATATTTGGAATATGCCGGAATCATCCTTGCCAAAATCGTCGAGGAAGTACAAAAACTTTAACGGAGGCATGAAATTTGGTAATGATCCAAAAACGATGGAATGACTCTTCAAAAGCGGATCCGGATGAAGTAAAACATTTGTGTCAAGAATGGGAAATGCATCCGCTTGTGGCAGAAATCCTTTTGCGCAGAGGACACGAAACAAATGAAGAGATAAAATCTTTTTTATACCCCAGCCTCAATAATCTCTGTGATCCTTACGAACTACGCCAGATGCATGAAGCGATCGAACTGCTCAAAGATACGGTAGTTAATAATCGGCGCATTGTCATTTTGGGTGATTATGATGTAGATGGAATCACAGCAACTGCAATAATGCTCGAATTTTTACGGGGAAGTGGGGCGCAGAATTTGGATTTTTTTATACCGAATCGATTGAAACACGGCTACGGTTTGACTGAGACCAGCACAGATATTTTACTGGAAATGAATCCAGATTTGGTCATCACGGTGGACAACGGCATCACGGCTGCTCTAGAAGTTCAGCGTCTTAATAATGAAGGTGTTAAAACCATTGTAACTGACCATCATTTGGCTGATGTGAATCTTTTGCCTTCCGGAATAGTGGTCAATCCCAACCATCCGGAATGTTCATATCCTTTCAAAAAAATCTCCGGATGCGGTGTGGCCCTGAAGCTCATTATGGCTTTGAGAAAATCCTTACGTGAATCAGAGTGGTGGACTTCCGAACATCCGGAACCAAACCTACGTTACAGCTTAGATTTAGCTGCTTTAGGCACGGTAGCGGATGTGGTCCCTTTAGTGGAAGAAAATCGCGTTATAACGCACCATGGTCTGCTTGTGATGAACGAGAAACCGAGAATTGCGATTCAGGTTCTTCAGCGTTTGAAAAAAGTTAACACCATCTCTTCCCGTACTCTTGCCTTTCAATTTGCACCATTGCTGAATGCCGCAGGACGCCTGCAGGATGCTGACATGGCAGTCAGGTTTTTGCTTTCAGAAGACCGCGAAGAAGCAGAAAAGATGGCACAAAAACTTGACTCTGCAAATCTTGAACGGCGTGAAAAAGAAGAAGAAATGTTGGAAACAGCTCTCAATCTTGCTGAAACACAAAAGCAAGACCCGGCTTTAATTCTTGCCTCTCCAGAGTTTCATGAGGGTATCAATGGGATTGTCGCAACTCGCTTGGTTGAGCTGTTTTACAAGCCTGTGATTGTCCTTACCGAAAATGAAATAAAGTTAAAAGGCTCCGGACGTTCCATTCCAGAATTAAATCTAAAAGACGCACTTTCCGATTGTTCAGATTTGCTTGAGCGTTTTGGTGGACATGCCGCAGCCGCTGGTTGCAGCTTGATCCCGGACAATTTTAGCGAGTTCCGCAAACGTTTTATTGCTTTGTGCGTCGAGCGACTTCCTGCTTCACTTGACCCGAAATTACAACTCGACGGTTCACTGGAATTACCAGAACTAACTAATATGTTTGTGGAGCAACTGGATCGTCTCCAGCCTTTTGGAGAGGGGAATCCCGAACCAACTTTTTCTGTCAAAACACCGGAACTGCCGTTTAAGCGGCTTAAAGAAAAGCATGTCAAATGGGAGGTAAACGGGAATGTTGAAATTATTGGCTGGAACCGGGCGAACACCTTTGCAGAAAAACCTCCATCACGATTGGCTGTGAATTTGGGTTTTAATGAGTTCCGCGGTAGGCGCAAAATTCAATTGACCATTCAGGATTCCCGAGTATGAAATCATCAGAAGAAGCACTTTGTTTGGTCTACATGACGGCCGGTTCAATGGAAGAGGCAAAGGACATTGGGCGAATGCTAGTCAAACAAAACCTAGTTGCATGTGTTAATCTTCTTGAAAACATGACTTCAATTTATAAATGGAAAGAAGAACTTGAGGAAGATTGTGAAGTAGTCATGATTGTTAAAACCCGCAAGTCACTCATGCCTCAACTAATTAAAACCGTCACCAAGCACCACAGTTACGAATGCCCCTGCATTCTGGAGTTGCCCATTCAAGGAGGGAATACTGAATTTTTACGGTGGGTTGCAACAGAAACCAAACGAACAGAGGAAAGTTACTAAATGCATCCAGACACGATGAGACTCATCGATCGATGGGTCGGAATTCCTCTATGTTTTTTTGCCAGTCTATGGCCTTGGAAAAAAACTCAAGCAGGTTCAACATCCCCATTGTCAACAAACATTCCACCTCCAGATACCATTGTTTTTATCTGTATTGCGGAAATTGGAGCGCTCGTGGTGGCTTATCCAGCAATCCAGGAAGTCAGAATAAAACATCCGAACAGCCGAGTTTGTTTTATTACGGCTCCCAGTGGTTTCCAAACGCTGGAATTCATGGGATTTGAGGAAGAAAATATCTATTTACTGGAAACCTCATCAGTACAAAGTCTATTAAAGGGGCTTCTTAAAATGCGTACCCACTTTAAGGGAGAGAGAGTTTCAGCCGTTGTTATAGAACCGTTCACTCGTTTTAGTACTTTGCTTTCCGCTTGGATAGGAGCCTCACAACGTATAGGATGTTACCGGTTTCTGAACGAAGGGGTATACTTGGGGAATTTTCTCACACACCGTCTGGTTTACAATTCCCATTTGCACGCATCACAGACATATTTTGCACTGGCAAAAGCTTTGATTGAACCGGTTTCAACAAAGCCTCTCCTTCAAGAGTCCATCCCCTCCCAAATCCAGAACCGCCTGAGAATAAACATTCCAGAAAAAGAGCAGCAAACTTTAAGAAAACGTCTGCAAGCAGAGTGTCCAGAAAATCCTTTGAAAAAAATCGTTTTACTTAATGCTAATGCCAGCGACATTGTTCCCTTGCGAAAGTGGCCACTAGAAAATTTTGTCGAACTCGGCAAACAGCTCTTGGAAAACTCGGAATTTACTGTTGTACTGACCGGCAGTCCGGAGGAGCAAGATGCATGTGCGGATTTAGCCCTGCAAATCAATCCTGACAGGGCAGTCAATTTTGCCGGGGGAACCTCTTTCAAAGAGCTGATTACTCTTTATTCAATCAGTGATTTATTGATCACAAATGACTCTGGACCTGTTCATTTTGCTTCAACGACCAATATTCCGATCATAGCTTTGTTTGGACCAGAAACTCCAAAAATATTTGGGCCAATGAGTCCGAATGCAAAAGTGATTTCATTGGAACTTGCTTGCAGCCCATGTGTTTCAGTTTTTAATCAGAAAAAGTCTTCATGCACTGATAATCAATGCATGAAACAAATTACTGTGGCAATGGTAATTCAAGAAACTCAAAAAATTCTCAGAAAATGAAACTGAGTATTTCTTCTTTAATTCCTCAAAATGCAGCCACACTCTGGCTGGGAATAACATTAATATTATGGTGGCTTGGGATTGCCGGAAGAGATATATATTTGCTGCCTGCCATTGTCTTTTTGGGAATTTGTATCTTCCAAATTCGTAAAGGGGAATTTTCAAATAATTCAATAAATTGGATAAATGACTATTCTAATAAACGCTGCTTGATAGCATTTTATTGGATTCATGTTGGACTGTATTTATTAACTACAATATTAAAATACTATTCATTTCGCTGGAATATTTGGGATGTGGGTAGTTACAGCAACATGCTTTTTAATATTTCTCAAGGGCGATTTTATTCTTCCTATTTGGGCTCTCACAACTGGGCAGATCATTTTACTCCTTCGCTGTCCCCACTTTCATTGTTCTATTCATTGGCTCCTAGCACTCATTGGCTTACTTTAGCAAAAACAATCGCTTATCTGAGCGTTCCCCTATTGATCTATAAGATTTGTAGAGAGTCCTTTCAAAATAAAGAGCAAGCATGGAGTGTCACGGTAATTTTAGGGGCTGCATGGATGCTGTTTTATGCTCCAGCCTTGAACAGTCTTTATTATGAATTTCAACCTTCTGCTCTAGCTCCTCCATTTATTCTTTATGCATTCCTCTGCTTTCAGCGCAAGCAATGGCTGCGTTTTTGGTTGACAATGTTTGTATTACTCGGCTTCAAGGAACATCTTGGTGCAGTTTGGATTGGTTTCGGATGTTTTATGGTTTTAGCGACACCCAATAAAAAAATGGGATTTATTCTTATTAGCGGCGGTATAATTTCCATTTATCTGATAATGTTTCAGGTCATGCCATATTTCCGCAATTATGAAGAATCGTGGAGTATGGCCTTAGGGCCATTTCAGGATATTCCAAAAAAACTTATATATCTATTTAAAATATTAATTCCATTAGGTTTTTTACCTTTAATATTCTGGCGCTTTGGAATTATGGCAGGTCCAGCAATTGGTATTAATTTGCTTTCAAGTCATATGCGTCCTGAAATGTATTCGACTAGCTATCATTATGACGATATCCCAGCTACATTGCTGATTTTAGCAATGATCCTCATCATTTCATCGAGCCGGCACAAGTTTAAGTTTTGGCAGGAAGGGAAGGCCAGTCATTGGCTGTTAGCTGGATGGATGGTATGCGTACTTGGCTTGCTACCATCAAGCCCAATGAGGGAACTGTATGCGGCAATCCCTGATAAGTCTCACTGGGACATTCGAAAAGAATTGGTAGATTTTGATCAACTTTCAAAAGAGAATTCAATTGCGGTACAAACTTCGCTGGGGCCACAATTCAATCGCACAAATATTTTAGCAATCACACAGGATAGTAATGGAAACTGTGCACCAATGCGACGTGGTATTTCAGTTCTAGAAACGGAGTATATGGTATTTGCAAAGTCATTAAACCACTATTTAATTGAAAATCTGGAACAATGCCTAAAAAAGATGATGATGTCTTCGGATTATGAAAGTCTTCCGGGGTACAATCATTTAAATATTTATAAAAAAACAGATTAAATTCTTGCGGAGGGGTCTACGGCAAAATCTTCAGGGACTTGATAAAGCAAGTATTTTTTAAAATTGTTAATTAACATAAAATTTTCATCAAGGTAAGTCTTTTTTGCAAGTAACCCACCAGAGTTCCTCACTTGCAGAAAGGAACATCTTATGTTGTCTTTTCTAATTACATAATATTTAGGTTTTATTCTTTTCAATCCTTCTTTAATTTCATTTTCATCTTTGGAATAGACAAAGCGAGTTCGAGGACTGAAACTACGTGCCCCATATACAATGAAATTTGCATGAAATCTTTGGGTCGTATAATAAAACAACACCCGTGTATCTGGAGTGGTATTATTATTTAAATAATTTTGTACTTTAGCCAAGTTGTTACTGTTTATCCACTGCTGATGAAAAGATTTGGTAGAAATCCATTGTTTTGCTTGTTGAAAATCAACATCTGTATGGGAAACACTTACCGTCAACAGCAGGGCAATGCCACTAATCGCGTACTGCCATCTTGGGTGATTTTGTAGAAAAATAGGACGTAATGTGAAAATCGCAATTGTTACTGGCAAAAGTAGTGTCAAAAACACAAAACCTATGATAAATCGAGGATAAAC
>Ga0209753_1000442_pt1 | contig 17187 bp, 21 predicted proteins | sample METZYME_3_550m_FD_187550 | JGI IMG/M metagenome (GOLD analysis project Ga0209753, IMG submission 187550) | Marine microbial communities from oxygen minimum zone in mesopelagic equatorial Pacific - METZYME_3_550m (SPAdes) (version 2) | ecosystem: Environmental > Aquatic > Marine > Oceanic... | reverse complement strand
ACATATCCCCCCCAATACATACCACCATAATTAATTGCACCCGTAGCTCAGCTGGATAGAGCATCTGATTGCGGTTCAGGAGGCCAGAGGTTCGAATCCTCTCGGGTGCGCCACAATTTCATCAATTTTAGACAAATAGTTTAAATTTCTGGATAAGTAATCATCCTTATATATTCCAGAAATAAATACGTAAATGTGATCTCTCTTATTATTTATAGCAAATAAATATAAATTCATACGTTTTTTCTGTAACCCATTCTCAAGATCAATGTAAATGACCATGATGTATCTGGCAATTAGAATTCCAACTTTAACAAAATGATCCTTCTTCCTGTCCAGTTCCAGTTCCACGTACAGTTGAATTATTTACACATAAAACCGGTTACAATAACTATGATTGAAATCAAATGGTGATTGAGTATAATGTTTGAACGAAAAGAACAATGATAAAATTTATATCAATAAAAGACTGCTCTAGAAGTAATCTGTTACCAATAGGAACAAAGCTATCTTTTGCACATGGTATACTGCAGAATAAGGTAACCAAGTGAATAAATGAAACGGGTTATTTGCACCGGTCTTGCTGTTCTTGACCACGTTTTTTATCTGCCGGAAATTCCCAAAACCCCGATCAAGAGCTTCGCTACCAACTACCATACTTTGGGCGGAGGTAATGCCGCAACAGCCGCAGTTGCAATTAGCCGGGCAGGAGGCCAGGCAATTTTTTGGGGAAGTTTGGGTGATGATTTGAATGGTGACATAATCCTGTCAGAACTTGAAGGGTTCAGTGTCGATGTAGACGATGTGACCCGTTTAAAGGGTATAAAATCCGGGGTTTCATCCGTGCTTATCGATAATGCGGGCGAAAGACTAATCACCAACTACACTGACCGGCAACTCATTAAAAACGCTGACTGGCTTCCATTAGGTAAGCTGGTAGAATCCGATGCGGTACTCACTGACATGCGTTGGCAGGAAGGGGCACTTAAAGCCCTCCGCAGAGCTCGTGAACTCGGAATACCGGGCGTTCTTGACGCCGATTTGGTGCCTGAAGGTCTGAATGAAGAAGTGATTAAGAATGCCACACACGTCCTTTTTTCACAACCGGCCCTGAATGAGTTTACTGAAGGCAAGTCTATAGTTGAGGCCCTTCATTGTATTGCCGAAATTAACCGAGGCTGGGCAGGAGTCACGGAAGGCTCTTCAGGAACCCGATGGCTGGATAATGGGAAACTGCGGCATGTTCCAGCATTCGAAGTTGAGACGGTGGATACGCTTGGAGCGGGGGATGTTTTTCATGGTGTCTTTGCCCTTAGTTTAGCAGAAAGTCATTTGGAGAATAATGCCCTGATCAGGGCTTCAGCAGCCGCAGCACTGCACTGTTCTAAATCAGGCGGACGAAAAACGATTCCACTGAGGAAAGAGATTGAAACCTTTATCAGGCAGAGATCATGAGTTTAGCAGCAGGCAAATGTAATAGACTTCTGTGCTTCTCATATTCCTTCGAACAGCTCAGGATTGCAGCCATCAATAATTCCCAGTCCATTCAGAACAACAGCAATGATTGGCTGGAAAGTGATGAATCTACTTTAAATGAACTTGCCGGTGTAAAGTTTATGCCGGAGTATCGCCATATTGATGAATCCAGAGTGTTTCTGACAGGGCTAATTTTTGAGTGCAGTGATTCTGGAAATGGCCAGGAAAGGTCCGCGTAAAACATCCCTGCTTATTCAATGCTGGCTGCGCAGGCGATAAAAACATTTATCATCTTAGCGGAGTTTCAAACATTGCGGTAGATTTGAGAGAATTTAAGACGAGAAAATCTGCAGGAATGTTTGTAACAAATTAATTCAGTATTAAGGGTAGGGAAAGTTCATCTGACTGAAGTGTATTAGTCAGGTAGTGCCTTTTGGGATTGAGCTTGTAATGTTTATTATTATTAACTCAGGAATCTTGCACACCTGAGCAACTTCTGCTCCAAGTTTTCCCGATTCTTCTTTGCTGAGTTTAAGCACATCTTTTGCAGAATATTTTTCACGCAGGTGATTAACATAGCAATCGCATAAAACGATCTTTAACTGCTCCGGGATTCTTGGGTAATTTACTCTGAAGACTGAGGAGCATACATACCACATCTTCCTGATCTGAGTAGTTGAATAATCCAACTCGCTCCCTTTAATGTCTCCATAGGAAGCAAGAATTAGAAATATGGCTAATATGTTTTGTACGCAGGCTTTCATGGCACCTCCTTGCTAGACAATCTGCAGATGCAAAATGCGGGCAATAAAATTTTAATATTACAGGAAGATCAAAATTTCCTGTCAAGATTCTCAAAATGGGAAATTCTGCTCTCTTAATTAAGTACTTTATTATGAATGCTCAAACAATTAAATCTTTACTTCCTAATAAAATGTTTTGGTAGATGGATTTAGTCCCTCCGAGAAAAGTTTTCTTTTGATTAATCATGTGTTAAAATCGGCTTTGGGTCGTGATTTTCTTCTGTTAATATAAACTGAAAAAAAATTCCATCTAGGCTGCTTACGCAATGGCAAAAGTAATTACATTCGCCAGCCAGAAAGGCGGAGTGGGAAAAACAACTTCCGCAGTACATTTGTCAACTGCCTTCGCTCTTGGAGGTTATAAAACATTATTAGTAGACCTTGATCCTCAAGGTTCAGTTCATCACTCCCTGGGGATTGAAAAAAAAGATGGGGTTGGAGTATGTGAAGTTTTTCTGACTCCCAGCATTTCTCTGCAGGAAATTGTTCAAAACGGCAAGCACCAGAATCTTGATCTGCTTCTTTCAAACATACAGGATCTTCTGGCAGAACAGACGGTAAACAAAATTGCTGCTGACTACTATCATATTTCACAATGGCTGGAGCAGAATGCCGCCAGTGATTATGAATTTATAATCATTGACGCCCCTGCATCTACAAGCCCAATAAGCATCAACGCAATACTCGCAGCAGACCTGATCATTGTTCCGCTGGAATGCGAAGCCCTGGCGATAAAATCTCTCAAACGTTTTTTACAGGCATTTAAGGAACTGCAGAAGAACATCGAACCCGGCCTGCGCCTGGCAGGAATACTGCTTACAATGTATGACGATGAAATTCTGTCCCATCAGCAAGTATGCAGACAAATATACCAGACACTTGGAGATTCAGTTTTTGAAACAATTATTCCCAATTGCCCCTATATTCTTGAAGCAAGCTCCATGGGGATAGACGTGATCCAGCGCCATTTAAATTCAGAAGGCGCAACGGGCTACATTAGACTTGCTAACGAATTACTGGACCGTTTCCTTTTACCCAAGTCTGAGGAACTAAGTCAATAACTTCAAAGACATTCAAAAAAGGAAATGACTTTCGCATCGGCACAGGGTTCAGTGATGAGATGAGGCGAAATCCTCCTGCGGTCGGTTCATTAATAACTTTTAAATTTACAGGAACCACTAAAAAAGGGATTCCCAGATTCGCCAGTTTTCTGAGGTTGCACCAGCAATTTTGAAATATGCACAAGTTCAACATGATAAGTCTGAGCCGGAGATTTTGTGCCGTATTTTGAAGCATGCATTTGGATTTTAATGGGCCTGATTACAGGAAGTTTTGTAAATGTATGCATTGATCGACTGCCTATGCAGTTTGCCGATAAAGAACTGCGATCACGCTTGCTGAAATCTTCTGAATTATCTTCACTACTGAAAAATCACGTACAGGACCGTACACTGACATTATTCAAACCGACACGATCGTTTTGTTTTTACTGCGGGCATCAGCTTCGATGGTTTGAAAATGTTCCCCTGCTGTCATACATTTTCATCAAAGGACGTTGTAGAACATGCAACGCAGCTTTAGGTTCAAGACTGTTCTGGACCGAAACCATGCATGGCTTGTGGTATGGAATCTTTGGCTGGTTATTTCAAAACTGGATTTGGTCCTTATTTGCAGGCATTAACTTTTCATTTTTGTGGATTTTGGCATACTGCCGGTCTCATCAACAAGTGAGGATCAAACTTTATTATGCCGGAGGAGTCTTGCTGGCTGTGAATTTCATGGTGTATTTTTTTATCAGAAAATGAAGAAAATAATTTTTACGCTGCTCAAATTGGTGATCGTGCTCTCCATTTTGATCTATCTGGTCCGCAGCGGAAGATTGAATTTTGAAAAGTTGCTGCTCTTTCGAGATGCACCGGAAATACTGGCATTTATGGTCGGAGTGCTTGTTTTAATTGTGGTCCCGTTGGCCACATTCCGCTGGTGGCTTTTGTTACGGGCAATTGGGTTGCCTGTTGAACCGAAACAAACTTTTTTGCTGACATGGATCGGCAATTTCTTCAACACAACTCTTCCTGGGGCAGTTACCGGTGATGTGGTAAAGGGATATTATGTTATCAAGGCACAGCAGGAAGAAGGGCGAACACGTGCACTGATGACGCTTTTGATTGACCGATTTGTAGGTTTGTTCGGTTTAATAGTGATGGCATTTCTGGCACTTGTTTTTAACCTTGAACTGATACTATCTCAGGAAAATATGCATTCTCTGGCATGGATGATAGTTGCGCTGTTTGTGTTAACAGTGCTGTTTTATTTTATTGCGATGTTTCCCTTCAAAGAAGGTCGTGATCCTTTTATCCGTCTTTTTAATCGCCTCCCTGCCAGCAAACTCACAATCAAAGTTTATTCTGCATTCAAAAGATTTCAGCATCAGAAAAAAACCCTGCTGCTGACCTTGGTGCTGGCCATAGGCATCCACAGCTTGATCGCCCTGATTTTCTTTCAGGTGGCACATTTGATTGGTGTTAAAGAAATGAACCTGGCAACACAATTCTTCCTGATGCCTATTGGTTTAATCACTGTGGCAATACCAATCGCTCCCGGCGGGATTGGAATCGGACATGTGGCCTTCGAGTCCCTGTATCAGCTTGCCGGACTTTCCGGAGGAGCAGATATTTTCAACCTCTTCATCATAGTCCAGCTTGGAGTTTTTCTGTTGGGAGGAATCCCCTATTTTCTATACAGCAGTGAATATAAAATACCGGAGAATCCGGAGGATATGCTTTGAGAGACAATCGAACAGCAATCAATTTCGGGAAATTCCACTTGAGAATAGGGGCTGAATCCTAAATGCAAATGCTGAAATAAAGACAGTTCCGGAATTGTTAATCTTCTGACTGCAAAATATTCAAATGTTCCCGAACACTGGATGAAAGCGCATTTAAATCATAACCTCCTTCAAGCATGCTTATGATTCTGCCTTCCGCAAACTTCTCTGCCAATTTTTTTAGTTCACTGGTCAACACTTTGTATGTATGTTCCGTAAGGTTAAGTGAAGCCAGAGGATCGTCCCTGTGCGCGTCAAATCCGGCAGAAACTAAAATAAAGTCCGGTTTGTATTCTTCCATCTTCGGCTGGACTTGATCATAAAAAATCTGCAAATATTCTTCATCTCCCGTTCCGGCCAAAACAGGAACATTCAGAGTATATCCGGCACCTGCGCCTTTTCCCCTTTCATCTGCATAGCCGGTTCCGGGATAACAGGTACGAGGATCCTGGTGCATGCTTACGAAATACACGTCATCCCGCTCCTCAAAAAGATGCTGAGTGCCGTTACCATGATGCACATCAAAATCAAAAATCAGTACACGATTGAAACCCATCTCTGAGCATAAAAATTCAGCGGCAAGGGCAATGTTGTTAAAAAAACAAAATCCCATTGCATAATCATTTTCCGCATGATGACCAGGCGGGCGCACTGCGCAGAAGGCGTTTTCAAATCGTCTTTCCGCCACTTCCACAGCTCCCTCAATTACAGATCCTACTGCATGCAGTGCGGCATTATAAGTTTGTGGAGAAATAACACAATCCGGCGTATGCAGATTTCTGGCACCACTTTCGGATGCCGCTTCAACCTCGGAAATCAGTTTTTCTGAATGCACCATTTTCAATTCCTGAATGGTTGCAGGACGTCCGGACTGCAGCCTGAGTTTCTCCAGCATCCCCTCGGATTCAAGTTTGTCTGTTATGGCCCGCAGTCGATTGGCGTTTTCCGGATGAGAACCTGTATCGTGTTCCAGGAAGATGGGATTAGTATAAAATCCTGTATTCATTGTATTCAAATTTTTCAGCGATAGAATTTTAGCAGTGATTCAGTCAAAAAGTACGCCAAGTCTGACACTACTGTTCAACACAAAGCAAGCCCTTTGTTATTATTATTCTTGTTAGTTTGTGTTTGCAGAGCAGTTTGGTTAGAATCGAATCCTAATAAAACAAAACGTTTTATTTGACTGAGGTTTTACAGTTTTAATATATGGAATGGCACTGCTTAATATTCATACTTTCCCTGACCCGATATTGAGGCAAAAAGCTTTACCGGTTACAGACTTTGATCAAAGCCTTGATGATACGGCGAAATCCATGCTGGAAACAATGTACGTATCCAGCGGAATAGGGCTTGCAGCCGTCCAGGCAGGCATCCTCAAAAAAATAATAGTGATCGATTTAATAAGTGGAGAAGAAGACATTAGCCTCAGGGAACCACATGTTTTTGTTAATCCTAAAATATTAAAGAAATACGGATCCACTGTCTCTGAAGAAGGCTGCCTCAGCGTGATTGATTTCCGGGGTGATGTTGAACGTGCTGAAAAAATATCAGTTGAATACCAGGATGTTAAAGGCAATATCCATCAAATGGAAGCTGAAGAAATGATGTCAATTTGTCTTCAGCATGAAATCGACCATTTAAACGGTATTTTATTTATTGATCACTTGCCTGTGCTGAAGCAAAAAATGGTGAAAAAGAAGCTTACAAAACTCACCATGGCAAATGCATGAATTTGCGGAAGACTGCTTTCATTTCTATTAATGTTTCTCTCTGGATTATTCAATTATTCACATTTACCCAGTCTTTCGCCGAGGAAATTGTTTACTCTCACGCCCTTGTAACAACCACCACAGGAGAGGAAATTCCCGTTGAGGTCGCAGACACACTTAAAAAAAGAAGCCTTGGACTGGGAAAACGTGCCTCTCTGAAAAAAGGATGGGGGATGCTGTTTGTTTTTGAGAAACGAAAACCGCATCGTTTCTGGATGAAAGACATGCAGTTTCCTTTGGATATTATCTGGCTGGACAATCACAGAATTGTGCATATCATTCATAATGCGCAGCCTGTTAATTCCAAGGTTGAGCCTGAGGTAATGACCTCTCCGGTTCCAGTAAATTTTGTTCTGGAGATTGCCGCCGGACGCGCGGCAAAACTTCGGCTTAAAACGGGACAGCGAATGTATTTTAATTTTTGAAACTGAACACTGTTAAAAAAATAAACTCAATAAATCTGAAAATATGTCTAAATCACAACTTATATGCGTTGTAGATGATGAACCTGCCATAAGGGATATCCTGGAGAGTGTTCTTTCCGATGAAGGCTATCCTGTAATCACCTGTCAGAACTCAGATGTTTTTTATGATCAACTGGAAAAACAAACTCCGGACCTGGTACTGCTGGATATCTGGCTCCCCGGAACAGACGGAATGGCTATTCTCAGCAGATTGAGAGAGACTCACCCTGACCTGCCTGTGATCATGATGAGCGGTCATGCAGGTATCGATGCTGCAGTAAATGCCATTAAGAAGGGTGCTGTTGATTTTATGGAGAAGCCACTCCAGCTAGAAATACTGTTTGATAAAATTGCAGTTGTGCTGTCAAACAAACCTCCGGAGAAAAAAAAGGATCTGGCCTCAGACACCCAAATGGAAGTAGCCAGGATCATCAACCCCATAATACCTTCCGGAGCAATACAGCTCAAAGATTCAGATCGCCCACAACGCACCCTGAAAAATAACGTTGTTCTGAACGGTAAAGGCCTGCTGACCGGACGAAACACTGGAGTTATTTTAAGTCCGCTGGATTCAAACAGTGGAATTATTTTCCAAACTTTAGATGAAACGTCTCTGCCGGCGCATATCACAAATATAGAGAATTTTGATCAGTCTGTAGCTAAACAGTCTTTCAGCGCCAACTCCACGGTGTTAGCACGCGATAACCGCAAAGTAAGAACAGTTGAACATTTGCTGGCAGCATTAAGTATGGCTGGAATTACCAACGTTTTGGCCAAGGTGGATGAAGAGATTCCAAACATTGACGGTTCGGCAAACCATTTCACTGAACTTATCAACGAAGCTGGTGTTCAGGACCAGGATGCTGCTGTTAAAGACGCAGTGGTTTTGGAGCCAATACAGGTCGGACGTAAAAAAATTGATGAAAAACACCTTTACGTGGAACCTTTTGACGGCTTTGAGGTAAAGATGCGCGTAGATTATGCCTCACCTATTGGAGAACAGAAACTGACGTTTAATTCTGAAAAAGATTCCTTTGAAAGCGATATCGCCCCTGCACGGTCATTCAACACTTTTGAGAACATAGATATTGCACAAAAAACAGGAACAGTTGGAAGCGGGTATCTTGATTCTCATATTATCATGCATGACGGCAAGGTTATAAATACTGAGCTGCGTTATCCTGACGAATTTGTCAGACACAAAATTCTGGACCTGATCGGCGACCTTTATCTGCTGGGATATCCCCTGCGGGGACGAGTTGTTGCCAACATGACTTCACATGGCTACAATCAGGCGCTTGTCCAAAAACTTCATGTTGCCATGACAACCTGAGAAAATAGAATTTTTCGTAAGCGATGCTTTATATAGTCAAGGGAAGTACATCATATGCTTAAGAATTAAAAACAATATTTCAGCCCCTCCTAGATGCGCCACCAGGCCAGATCATATGCTGTACAGGCACTTTATCAGGCAGAGCTGATTCAAAGCAAAGCCATGAAGCATGCAGACCGCTTTTTGGACCAGCTTGAAACAAGTTCTGAAGTTAAGGCTTTTGCCCGTGAACTGATTGAAGGAACCCTCAAGCACCGTAAATATCTTGACCGTTATTTACGAAAAAACCTGGAACACTGGAAGCTGAGCCGACTTTCGACTACGGTTAGGAATATATTAAGACTGGCTGTATATGAACTATACCATCATCCGGAACTGTCTCACAGTGTAGTTATCAATGAAGCAGTGGAACTGTGCAAGGATTTTGTAGACGACACTTCGCATGGGCTGACAAATAGTGTTTTGCAGAAAGTATTTGACCAGATTGATCAGGAGAGAAAAACTAAATCCACTAAAAGTGAAGAAGAGGAATCAAAAAAGCATGAGGTGACAACTTAAATCCATGATTCAAAAATTATAGTAAATAATATGTGAGTGCTTATTAATTATCTAAAAAACAGATAAATTATTTTTCATCATAGTGCAGCCAGTTCCTTTAATTTTTCTCCAGTCACACGAAACGTTGTCCATTCATTCAAAGGTACAGCTCCCATTTTCTTATAAAAACTGATTGCCGGTTCATTCCAGTCAAGGACTGACCATTCCAAGCGCCCTCCTTCCATTTCCAGGGCACACTTGGCTAACCTTCGCAGAAGCGCTTCCCCTATGCCTTTGCCCCTGGCAAACTCCCTCACAAAAAGATCTTCCAGATAAATTCCTGGACGACCCAGAAAAGTTGAGAACGTATGGAAGTATAATGCAAACCCCAAAACTTGGTTCGCATTGTAAGCAAGAAGAACTTCAGCATTAGAATTTTCTCCAAACAAAGTTTCCTCGAGCAGCTCTTCTGTTGCAACTACTTCATCTAATAGACGTTCGTAATCAGCCAGTTCTTTGATCAAAACAAAAATTTCGGGGACATCATCAAGTTCAGCCGGTCGTATTTTATAATTTTCATTTACTGCATCCATAAGATTATTGTTTAGATATCTGAATATTTTTGAGCAATGTTTTGATAGACACGAATCTCTTTCATGTTACCACGATTCCGGAAACCTTTGATCAAAATTTCGCATTTTTTCCTAAGCATCCGGATTGCTGCAGTGCGATCTCCGGAACGGAGATTTTCCTGACTTAATATTTTCTGCAGCGACTGTACACGGAAGCGATCAATACCCCATAGTTTTCTCGACAGTTGGTCCGAATGCCCTCCGTGACGGGTCATCAATTTTTCATTCAGCAGCGCCACAGGATGATACGCGGTCAAACGGAGCCAAAGATCATAGTCTTCACAGACAGGAAGGGCATCATCAAACATTCCGTGTCTTTCCAGCAATTCCCTGTGCAACATCACCGTTGAAGGGGCCATAAGACAAAGAGCCAAACTTGGCTTAAATATCCAGCCTTCCCTTTTTCGATGCTTGTTTTTCGGATTTACTCTTATTCCATTTCTGATCCAGATTTCATCAGTAAAATGAATCTGATATTCCGGACAAAGTCTGGTTTGTTTGATTTGTTTTTCTAATTTTTCGGCATGCCAATAATCATCTGAATCCAGAAAGGCAATCCACTTACTGTCGCTTTGCACAATTGCAGTATTTCGAGCAGCGCTGACTCCAAGGTTTTCAGGCAAAAGTATTGTCCTTATTTTTCCGGAATAGCTTTCGAGAATTTTTCCTGTAGAGTCGGTTGAAGCATCATCCACCACAATCAACTCAAAATCCTGAAATGTCTGTGACAGTACGGATTCAATGGATGTTTTCAACCATTTTGCACGATTCCAGGTCGGAAGAATAACTGTTACCTGCGGCATAATACAATCACAAACTTACAGACAGAATGTGTAAGCCGTCTCCTGAATTTCACTTGACACCTTTTTTATACCCCCATAAGGTATGTTACCAAAATCTCTTTTTTATGGAGTTTAATATGCATCCAAGTCATGAAGATCAGCTTCTGCGCCTGAAAAAGGTTGAAGGCCAGGTCAGGGGAATTCAAACAATGATTGAAGAACGGCGTTATTGTATGGATCTGCTTTCTCAAATCAGGGCTGTTACAGGAGCATTGCGTAAAATTGAATCTGGAATATTAGAAAGCCATCTGCAGCATTGCGTCAATGATGCAATTACATCAAAAAATAAAAAAAATGCAGAATTAAAAATCAAAGAAATTACCCAACTATTTGAAAAAATGAGATAATTGTCAGGATGCATCCAGTTTCCTTTTGATGAAAAGTTGGGAAATAAAATACCAAACCAAGCCTGAAACCTGCAGCAACGCCACTGCACTGATGGCAACCCTGTAGCTTGCTGGATCATAGCCTGTTTCGGTTAAGGGCCAGAGTTCAATAATTTCTCCGATACCCCATTGAATTATAAATGCCCCCATAAATACCTGTACATTCAGGATTGTGCTTACTCTTCCGGAGTATTTTTTTGGAAATATCTGAGCTAATCCGGCGTAAGTTAATATGCATGAAGTTCCCAGGAATCCAAGCATTGTTACCTGCAACAAAGGACTTGCTGACCAGCCAAAGGCAAGTGAGAACTGGGCTGACGAAAACAGAATCATTCCAAAAACACCTACTGAAATCGGCCGCATATCAAAAAAACGGGAAAGCCGTTCTGTGAAAATTCCAAGCAGAAAATAACCCGTAATTACAGACAGTGTCATTGAGAATAATAATTGAGATGAATCCTGCTCGCCGAGACCTGCTACATCCCTCAGCCATGGTTTTATCCAAAGGCCATGAATTGCCAGGAATGCTCCATTTGAAAGCGCTGTTAAAGGCGCGATACTCCAGAAAACGGGACTGCGGAAAACCGTTCCCATTTCTTTCAACTGCGTTTTGAATTCAGGTTTTTTGTCTGCAGAACTATGATGTTCCGGCAAAACAAGCCATAAACAAATTGAAGCAAAAACTGTAATGATGGCAAGGCCTGAGAAAACACCGCGCCAGTCCGTGATGGAAAGAAAATTCTGCAAAGGAGTGGTTGCACCCAATGCTCCCAATCCTCCGGCAACCATTTGCAAGCCGTTTATCATCGGCAGCCGTTCGCTTTGGAACCAGATTACAAAGGCCTTGAAGGCTGCCATCAAGCAGGCTGAAACTCCTAATCCGATCAGCAACCTGCCTGCAATCAATCCTGAAGCTGTGTCTGCATTTGAGAAAATCCATGCCCCCAGAGCTGCAAATAAAAGCAATGCTGCTTCAGTGCGTCTTGGACCGTATCGATCAAGCAATATACCTAAGGGAAGCTGAAATGCCGCAAATGAAAAAAAATAGGCACTGGTTAAAAGTCCCAAATCAGCGGGCCCAAGACCAAGTTCATCAACCAGATCACTCTCAATTATCGCATTGGCATTACGAAAAAAATAGGAAATGGCATAGCCCAGTGCAAAAGGGAAATAAACTCTTGCGAAAAGCATGTAGTTAAAAATCAATAAGATGCTCAAAACAACCAAAGAGCTGTACTATAATAAGTAACAGCAAAAACTGCTTAATGCACATGCTCTGAGTTAGTGATTAAAAAACAACGGGCGGGGGTTCAGAATTCTATACCGATCCTGGCACGAATTCCCTTGTCGAAGTGATGCTTTATTTTTTTCATTTCAGTAACCAGGTCCGCACGCTCAATGAGTTTTTGATGAGCATGACGTCCGGTAAAAACAAGTTCCACATTTTTAGGACGATCATCCACAATTTGAATAGCTTTATCAAGTGAAAGCAGTTCTCTATAAATACAATAATTTATCTCATCTGCAATAATCAGATCATACTTGCCGGATTTCACTTGAAGGTACAAATCCTCCATTTCAGGCTTCAGCTTTTCTTTCATTGTTCCCACATCTTCCGGAATTGTTTTGCTGACGCAAAGTGCCCAATAATGAGGAACGTTCTTGAAAGTCAGGTTAGGATGGAAGCCGTTTGGACAGAGTTTCAATTCACCGGTTTTCCAGCGAGGCTTGAGCATACGCAAATAATACACATGCATTCCCGATCCGAGTGCGCGCAGCATAAGTCCAAGTGAAGCGGTGCTTTTCCCCTTGCCTTCTCCGGTATAAATTTGAAAAGCTCCCTGTTTAATTTTTGGACGCTTTGGAATTTTGATTCCCCCTGCAGTTATCTCAGTCTCTAGTTCAACTATTGTGTCTGTCATGATAGTCTAACCAATAATAGAGCTCTCTTAATTTCTGAGAATTGATTCCACATCGCAGTATTCTTCCAGAAAATCTGCCAGCTCTTCCATTTCACGTTCCTTAGTTTGCTGAAAAGAAAACGTAATGTCAAAAGGTTCTGGAGAAACCAAACCCAAAAGACGCCGTGTTACCTCAGGACTTTCCAGCCAGCCGTGAATATAAGTGCCAATAATTTTTTGCGTACGGTCAATCACTCCAAGAGAAGTATCATTTTTAACAATTGATTCCAACTCATTACTGCGAATTTCTGAGCGTCCCAAATGTATTTCATAACCAGACCAGCACAAACCCTCCAGCCATTTCTGCCCCTGATACTCACGCTTTTCGAGCTGTTTGTCTCCTTCCAATACAGTAGTCATGGGTAGGAAACCCAGTCCTGCCCCTCGTCCTCCTGCTTCCATGTCATGAGGATCGTCCACCGATTCACCAAGCATCTGGAAACCACCGCAGATTCCCAAAATCCAAGTTTTTCCAAACAAATTTTTCAGTTCTGCTGAAAAACCTTTTTCATGCAGGAAGGCCAGGTCTGCCAGTGTATTTTTGCTGCCAGGTATAATTATCAGTTCAGCATTCCCAAGTTCATTAACATTTTTGACAAAGCGCACAGACAATCCGTCAATCTGTTTAAGAGGATCAAAATCAGTGAAGTTGGAAATGTGAGGCAGTCTAATTACTGCTACATCCAATACTGCCTCAGGATCAATCTTTGAGCGTAAATTCTGTGAATCTTCATCTTCGAGCTCCATTTCCCGCCATGGAATCACGCCCAAAACCGGAACTGGTACTATTTCCTCAAACTGTTTGATTCCGGGTTCAAGCAGAGAAACATCCCCCCGAAATTTGTTAATCAGGATTCCCTGCATCAGTGAACGATACTGTGGTTGAATCAAATCATACGTTCCCTTAAGCCAGGCAAAGACCCCTCCTCGATCAATATCACCTATAAGTATAACCTTTGCTCCGGCGTACTTTGCCATGCGCATATTTACAATATCCCTGGCTTGCAGATTTATTTCTGCAGGACTTCCCGCACCTTCCATTACGATCCAGTCTGACTCAGATTTCAGTGAATCAAATGCTTTTCGCGCTACCTGGAAATTTTCTTCCGTCAGTGAGTAATATTCATGGGCAGAGCAAGTGCACGAGACTTTTCCCATCCGGATCAATTGAGAGACCCCTGAACCTTGCGGCTTTAGTAAAATAGGATTCATTCTTGCGTCCGGAAACACACCGCAAGCTTCAGCCTGTACAATTTGCGCCCTTCCTAGTTCCAGCCCATCAGGTGTAACTCCGGAATTGAGTGACATGTTTTGGGCTTTGAAAGGCCTTACACTATGTCCCCTGTTTTTGAGCAAGCGGCAGAATCCTGTTGCCAGGACACTCTTGCCCACCCCGGAACCTGTGCCCTGGAACATTAAAATGTTTGGCATTATTTTATCTGATAAATTACAACCAATCTGGATAAGGCAAGCCTTTTTCCTTCAGAAAAAAGGGATTGAAGAGCTTGGATTGATAACGTACTCCAGAGTCACAAAGGATGGTGACAATAGTTTTTCCAGGACCAATCTCTTTCGCAAGACGAATGGCACCGGCAACATTTATTCCTGAAGAACCTCCTAAACAAAGCCCTTCCTCTTTCAATAAATCAAAGCAAATCGGCAGGGCTTCTTCATCAGGTATCTGGAAGGAGTGATCTACAGGAGCATCTTCAAGGTTTGCTGTGATGCGTCCCTGTCCAATGCCTTCCGTGATGGAATCACCCCAACTTGACAATTCACCAGTTGTGTAAAATGAGTGGAGCGCAGCACCCAGAGGATCGGCAAGTCCAATAATGACTTCCGGATTACGTTCCTTCAGGTACAAGCCTGTACCTGCCAGTGTTCCGCCTGTTCCGACCGAGCAAATGAAGCCTTCTACTTTTCCGTCAGTTTGCTCAAATATTTCCGGACCGGTTGTTTCGTGGTGCCCCTTACGGTTGGCAACATTATCAAATTGATTGGCCCAAATTGCTCCGTTAGGTTCGGTTTTTGATAATTCATCAGCAATGCGCCCGGATACTTTGACATAGTTGTTTTCATCTCGATATGGCACTGCCGGAACTTCACGCAGCTCTGCACCGCAAAGCCTCAGCATATCTTTTTTCTCCTGGCTTTGGGTATCCGGAATGACTATCAGTGTGCGGTATCCCAATGAATTTCCAACCAGCGCCAGGCCAATGCCTGTGTTTCCTGCTGTTCCCTCAACAACCAGTCCCCCTGGCCTCAACAGTCCCTGCTGCTCAGCATCCAAAATAATGGCCTTTGCGGCCCGATCTTTGACGGAACCTCCAGGATTTAAAAATTCAGCCTTGCCTAAAATATTGCAACCTGTCAATTCAGATGCTTTTCGAAGCTTTATCAGGGGAGTATTACCAACTGATTCAAGAAAATTGCTGTAAATCATCCTGGATTTTTCTGCTTAAATGTTAGTCAAATCAGTGAAACGGAATTTTAACACAGTGGAAAATGCTAGCACAGTAAAAAATGGGAAAGGCAGGTTTAGTCTGCAGGAATCAAGGCAGTACAAAACCCAAACTGCCTGAAAAACCACAGTCTGAATGGTTGATCAGACAGTAACTGTTTCCAGAGGACGGGAGCTTTCCAAAACCAGTTTTTGGTAAAAATAACCGGAAACCGCTCCCAGTACCATCCAGAAAAATACCGAGGTCAGTAAAGAAGCAACTGCGAATTGGGCGGAAAGTTCTGCTGGCACATTGCTTTCAAATAAATGCGGATGGGGTGCTCCTATTACGTGCGGTGCAGCGATCAAGACCGCAGCAATGAATTTTGGCAGAAGGTTTTTGCTTTCAGTTAATAAACCAATACCGGTCGCAGTAGCAATCACGGTCCCAATCCACCAGATTTGGCGTGATTCCAGTGCAGCTGCTGTCATTCCGGGGAGTTCAGGTGGCAGACCTAAAGCAGTTGAGCCTGAAAATACAGCAAACCCAGCTGCACCCCATAACATCCCGGAGACATAATTTACCGGTTTTCCACGCAGTAGAAAAACTGCAACCAGCATCAAACTGAACGAAATGGCTGTGATAATATTGGAGACCAAAGTGTAAAAGGTTCGCTCAATGCCCTCTGCAGGAGTCCAGCTTTGTTCTGAATCAGTTGAGGCTACAGTTTGAATATCATTGACATCATTAATTTTGAGATGTATATCAAGCGTGACTCCATTCAAATTATGCTGGTGAGTGATGCCTGAAGCTGCGTGAGTGTGCTGAACAGCTAACTCACCCAATTCATAAGTTTCAGCCTGTAAAATAAGCGGGGTCACTCTAAGCATTTGTGCTCCAGTGACTAAAATGCCAGCAATAAATCCCGTCAACAGCACTGTCATGACAGCTTTTGAAATCATTCTAACTCTCCAGGATTTGGAACTAGTGGCAGGGAATAGTAACTGCGTGCCGTGTGTCATGGGCGGCATTATGAAGGAATCCGCCTGCACCCTGCGCGAAACCGACTGCAAAAATAAGCACCGTGCCCGCAACAAGCATCAGCGCTCCTACAGTTATACGTTCAGACGAAACTTTGACTTTAATGTCATCTGTAGCTGCAGCTTTTCCTTCAATCCGGGTTTCAGTTGTCATGGTAATCTCCATTTAAAAGAATCAATTGTGCTTCGCCAAATACGAAACTCTCCACACAACCTGAATATTAGCGAGAGTAGCTGAAATTATCTTGGAACAAACAGGAGAGACGAACAGTTATCATTAAGACAAAAAATCTATAATCAATAATCTCAATAACACTGAGGATGGCATCACAGCAAGCTGTTGATTCCAATCACTATTTGCCTCGAATAGTCTGCTTGGATAAATCAAGGCAGGTCTCCTGACTCATGAAAGTGAATGAAAGCGCCTTCCCAAAAACATGCTTTCTAGTTGTTTTCAGTGGCTGTTGCTTTTATTTTTTCAATCACAGTTACGAGGATAGCTCCCGATTCGCACGGGATTCCCTTTTTTCCGCGAGGAACATGGCCTTTCAGTCCTTGCGGAAAACCTTGTCTAAAACGAGTGTAAACTTATCAGATTAATTGACAAGTAAAAAAATCATCTGGATGATTTCTCACTTCAAAAAACTAAACAAAGTGTCCCCGGTTAAATTCCCAT
>Ga0209753_1000427_pt1 | contig 17471 bp, 12 predicted proteins | sample METZYME_3_550m_FD_187550 | JGI IMG/M metagenome (GOLD analysis project Ga0209753, IMG submission 187550) | Marine microbial communities from oxygen minimum zone in mesopelagic equatorial Pacific - METZYME_3_550m (SPAdes) (version 2) | ecosystem: Environmental > Aquatic > Marine > Oceanic... | reverse complement strand
CACCATGGAGCTCACCAGCAAGTTCGTGGAGGTGCCGATGAGGGTGAGCATGCCGCCGTAAATACCGGCAAAAGATAAGGGCATGAGAATCTTAGAGGGAGAAATTTGAAACCGCTTACCCAAATGTATGGCCAACGGAATGAAAATGGCTACGGCAGCTGTATTGTTGATGAGTCCGGAGATTAAACTGGTGGCAACGAGGAACAGCCCGATGGCAAGCCAGCCCCGTTCGCCGAAGCTGCTGAGGCGCTCCGCCAAAACTTCCACAAAGCCTGTTTTCACCAGGGCAGCGCTGAGAATAAACATGAGGCCCACGGTGAGCACCGCCTTGTTGCTGAAGCCTGATACAGCTTCGTCCAGTGTTAGAAAACCCGTCAGGAGAAGAACAGAAAGGAGCGCCAGGGCGGTGACGTCCATTGGGAACAGTTCCCAGGCGAAACAGACAAGAGCCACGGTAACAATAACCAGAAAAAGTAGTGGTTCAGCACCCATGAGGATTGTCAGCTAAGTCCTAACTTTCCTTACGATTTGAAAACGTGTCCGTTGGACCTGTTGTGTGACCCTTCCACCACATCCAGCAATCTCTCAATGATGTAATCGGTACGAATCTTGTTGAGAATTGTAATGACAAAAATGCCGTACTCCTCATCGGGCAAAACCTTTTCGAATTCATCGAAAATATCGGTCTTATCGAGAAAATTATCGATGTCTTCGCCACTGGTAAACTGCGTAGCGACGTAGTCCTGAATCTCGAAAAGGTACTCTTTAAGCCCGGACCGGTCTAGGAATTTAAGGGATTTTTTCTTCATCCCAGAAGTGCTTCCTGCTGGACCTCATCAATCTGAGTGGGTTTGACATGTTCCTCGGCATACTGCTTGTAGACACCCTCCTTAACAAAAATTTCGAAGAGGTCCGGATCAATATGGTAGTCATCCCGCATGAATCCCATAATCCGCATTGCCATGGATATCTTTTTACCATCCTTGTATGGGCGGTCGGCAGCGGTAAGTGCCTCATACACATCGGCAATAGCCATAATCTTCGCCTGCGGAGACATATCGTCATGTGCCAATCCCTGGGGATAACCTGTCCCGTCCATCTTCTCATGGTGACCGCCGGCAAACTCCGGCACGTTTTTCAGATGTTTCGGATAAGGGAGGTGGTTCAGCATGTCGATAGTGATGACAATGTGGTCATTGATAATCTGTCTCTCTTCGGGAAGCAGTGTTCCTTTGGGAATGTTGAGGTTCCGCACGTCTTCATGGGAGAGAAACGACTGTTTCTTTCCATCTTGCCTGTAGGGGTATTTACTGATGCCGATGACCCTTTCCTGGAGGGGTTTCGCCATGTACTCACCGCCTATATTGCACTCCTGGATGAACTTCTGGTCTTTCCTGATCTTGCGAAGTTTTGCCTTGTACTCCCGTTCCAGCTGTTTTGCCTCGCCGTTTCTGGAAGATTTCTGGTTCATCAGTTTCTGAAGATAGTCAATCTTGGCATCCCTCTTCAGTACCTCGAAACGGGTATCAATGGTATCAATGCGGTCGAAGATGGTTTCCAGCTTTGTCCCTTTGTCCACAACGTGGGTAGGCGTTGCCACTTTTCCGCAATCGTGAAGCCACCCGGCAATGTAGAGCTCATACCGCTCTTCCTCCGTCATACTGAAATCCTTGTAAGGACCGTACTCAGCTTTTTCTACGGCATCGGCCAGCATCATGGTGAGAACAGGTACTCGGATGCAGTGACCACCGGTGTAGGGCGATTTTTTATCAATGGCAGTGGCGATAAGCTTGATAAACGCTTCAAACAGCTCTTCCAACTGATCGATGAGCTGCTTGTTGGTTATGGCCACTGCCGCCTGGCTGCATAGCGATTCCACCAGCTTTTGTGCATCTTCGGAGAACGGGATCACTTTTCCCGTCCCCGGATCCTGGGCGTTCAAAAGCTGAATAACACCGATGATCTCGTCCATATGGTTTTTCAGCGGAACCGTAAGAAATGATGTTGACCGGTAGCCCGTTTTTTCATCAAACATCTTGGTTCCTGAAAAATCAAACCCTTTTGCTTTGTAGGCGTCTGGAATGTTAATGGTCTCTCCTGTGAGGCCGGCATGAGCTGCAATCATACTATGATTCGGCTTGCCGTCTTCCAGGTAGAGCTTTACAGGATAGAAAGGGACCTCCTCACCACTGGTACCGCCCATGTGGAAATTGAGAGAATCCGTTCTCACAATCTCAAATTTCAGTCGCTCAATATCCTCATCCATTTCCAACATATAAAGTGTACGACCATCACAATTGGTGATCAGTTTTGCCTCTTCGAGGATCATTTCAAGCAGTATGGGCATATCCTTCTCTTTCGAGAGGGCGAGTCCGATTTCGCTCAATCGTTCGATCTGTTCTTCCAGTAGAGAAACGTAATCCTTTACATTGGAATTGGCATCTTTCAGGATAACATCCCTATCTGCTGTCGCCAGAGACTTTAGCGTTTTACCATTCTTTTTACTCATTGTATCTAAAACCCTTGTATTTGAATTCAAAAACTGAGGTCGTTGAACTTATTAACTCACCGCTTCTTTCTCAAGAGAAAGCGGATGAAACTTTTATGGTAACCAGTCAAGCAAGCGGTAATAACAGCATGCCGTAGAAAAAAACACTGCTTATTCCGGTAGAAGAACATTGTCTGGAAAGTAATTTCTTGGAAAGGATTTCGTTCCTTCTCACCTGAAATGAGGAGACCCAGCTCTGTCCCAAGGTAAGTAGCAATGGAAAAGCCGTGTCCGTCCAAAGGGGAATTGTGTTCACAAGTTCAGTTCTTGGCGGCTATTACAGCATCCTCGAACTTGTTTAACGTTTCTCTGATCAGTTCGTCTGTGTGTGATTCGCTGATAAACCACGGTTCTCGGGCATCCATTTCCGCCCAGACTCCATTTTCGTAAAGGTGGGCCATAATAGCATTGTAAAAATTATCATCGTGATTGGCTAAATCTCGGACTTCATTGGCCGGCGTCTCCGTGATAAGGAAACCTTGCATATTAGGATGCCCTGTCATCTGATGAGGAATACCCGCATCGGTGAGAACTTTGTCCATACCCGACTTAAGCACCTCACCTCGTTTGCCCATATCATCAAGGACAGGAGATGACTTCAGAATTTCCAGCACTGCTTTTGCTGCCGCCATGCTGGAACCGTTGGCACCGAAAGTACCGGCGTGAGCTATCTCTCCTCCGCCGATCCTATCCATGATCTCCTTTTTCCCACCGAAAGCGGCCACGGGATAGCCATTCCCAAGGCTCTTGGCGTAAGTGGAAATGTCAGGGATTACACCGTAGGCTTCTCTGGCGCCGCCGTTGGCCAGGCGAAAACCTGTCTTCACTTCATCAAAGATGAGGACTATACCGTGATCATCGCAAAGTTTCCGGAGATGGGCCAAGTACCCTTCTACCGGTTCCAGACCGGAAATATTGCCGAGACACGGTTCAATCATCATCGCGGCGATTTCCTCATGATGATTCTTCACAGTTTCTTCCGCCATCTCAAAATCATTGAAGGGTAACAGATATAGGTACTCTTTGATCTTGGCGGGAATACCGGAACCTATCTGCGCCGGAACGGGTGAACTCCTCTCACCCATTTTATCTAAAGGTGAACTGGCGGTGCTGAAGAGTACATAATCATGAGCGCCGTGATACTGCCCTTCCAGCTTGATGAATTTTTCCCTCCCAGTCACACCCCGGGCAACCCGAAGGGCGTGCATAGTAGCTTCCGTGCCTGTGTTGGTAAACCGAAGCATCTCCATACCGGGTATCATCTCTACCAGTTTTTCCGCCACTTCCACCTCCAGCTCCGTGGTAGCAGCGAAAGTGGTACCGTTCTCAACGGCTTTGGCAACAGCTTCATTCACCCTGTCATCAGCGTGACCTAGGATAATGGGGCCCCATCCCAGCCGGTAATCGATATATTCATTATCATCGGCATCCCACACTTTGGCACCTTTGCCCCGCTTTACTACCGGAGTGGAATCAGGACCCCAGTAGCGGAAATTTGAGCTGACACCTTTGGACAAAACGTTCATGGCCCTGTCAAATACGGCCTGGGATTTTTCTCGATTAGGCATTGTCTTTTCCTTCTCTGTAATTGCTACGGTTCAACACTAATCAATTTAAAAGGTTAGGACGGGGTGATTATGCACTGAGGACTGTTCTCTGTTGATCTTTCAGCCCGTCAATCTTCTAATCACTCTTCTTATACTTGATCTTTCCACCAATGATGGTATAAACAATCTCTGTTTCCAGAATCTCATCTTCGGGCACTGTTATGATGTCTTTTGAAAGTACGGTAACATCAGTCAGATTACCTAGTTTAAGAGATCCTTTAAAGTTTTCCTCGAAGGCTGCATAAGCGTTATTAATGGTATAGGAGCGGAGGGTTTGTTCTCTCGTCATTCTCTGCTCCGGTTGAAAAATGGAACCGTCAGGAAGCTGGCGGGCAATGCTGCAGTGAAAGCTTGCAATGGGATCGATTTCTTCTACAGGGGGATCAGTACCATTCATCACCACAGCCCCTGATTCGACCATGGAACGGAAAACGTATCCCCGCTCCCGGGTCCTTGCCTCACCAAGTCTATCGGTCACCCATGGTCCATCTGAGCAGGCAAAGATGCCTTGCGTCCCGGGGATTACACCCAGTGCTGCATAACGAGGGAGATCATCAGGGTGGGTTACCTGTGCGTGCTCGATTCGCCACCTGAGATCTTTTTTCTCAGGATGTTTACTGAACTGTTCCTCATAGATGTTGAATAGTTCCCGGGCGGCACGGTCGCCGATCCCCTGTATGGCCATCTGATAATCGTGCAAGATGGCAAGTTCGGCAGATTGTCGGATCTCAGGGACAGGGGTTACATTCAAGCCGTAACTTCTGGGAAGATCAGTGTACGGTTCCAGCAGCCAACCACCGTGGGTCCCTAGTGCACCATCCAACACTTTCTCTCCTATACAGCGGATGGTAAGATAATTATTACCATAACCAACAATACGGTAATTATCCAATCGACTTTTCATCTCGGAAGCAGGCTCCTGGATTGCCATGTAGAGTCGTACAGGGAGATTCCCTTCTTCGGCCATGACCTTGAGAAGATCCAATTCTTCCCAAGTTGAACCCATGTCGTGAAAACTGGTAATGCCGTTCTCCAGGGCATTTTGAGCAGCCAGGCGTACCTGCTGCCTCATGTCAATCTCAATCTCATCCTCTGATCTCTCCGCCTTGTACCGGGCCAGCGCATCCCGCGCCGGCTGGGAGGCTGATTCCCGGAGCATCCCCACAGGATCACCATTGTCATCCCGGACAATCTCACCACCTGGCGGATCCACACTGCGGGAAGTGATACCGGCAACTTCCATGGCTAAAGCATTCACAAAAACACCGTGCCCACTGGTATGACTCAGAAAAACAGGGTTGTCGGGGCTAACTGCGCTCAGTTCGTGGTGAAAAGGGAGCCCCTCAATATTCGGTTCCGGTGTGCGATCCCATTTGTCCTGATGCCAACCTCTCCCTACAATCCACTCACCAGGCCTAGCTTCCCGGGCGGCTTGAGCAACCAGACTGACAATCTCAGCCCAGCTATTGGTGTACCGCAGTTCAAGTTCCATGAGAGATGCACCCAGGGAATAGTAGTGACCGTGTCCTTCGATAAAACCGGGGATGGCCAGGTACCCTTCCAGATCGATGACCTCAGTTTCTTCACCCACATATTGCCGGATCTCACTGCTGCTTCCCAGTGCCACGATGGTATCACCGCGGGAGGCCAGCGCCTCGGCTTCGGGCTGCTCTTCATTCACCGTCAGAATCTTCCCGTTGAGTAGAACGAGATCAGCTGGTTCCATTGGTCGTTCACATGCGAACGCAAAGAAACCAATGGCTATGATTCGTGGGAGATAAACTGTTAGAGCTGGATTAGAAAGGAAATTCATGAGAGGGCCAGGACGTTCTTCTCCAGAATGACCATCCCTTCATCAAGCTCCTCGTCACTGATAACAAGGGGCATAAGTGTCCTAATAACATTTCCGTAGGTACCGGAAAGGATCATAATAAGGCCGTCCTGGAGGCAATTATGAAGAACCTCTGCCGCCCTTTCCTTGGACGGTTTCGCCTCAGGTGTCCCATCACACAGTTCAAGGGAATACATCGCACCGATGCCTCGAGCCTCATTCACAAACGGAGACTTTTCCGCCAGGGCGTGGAGCCGTTCCGGGATAACTGTTGTCAGCTGATCAAGCCTACCGCTCGCTTGCAGCTCCTCCAACAGACCGATGGCAGCGAGCCCGGCCCGGCAGGCAGCAGGATTGCCACCAAATGTACCCCCCAATCCACCAGCGTGAACTTTGTCCATCATTTCAGCCTGCCCGGTAATGGCTGACATGGGAAGACCGCCGCTGAGGGATTTAGCCATGGCCATGATGTCCGGCTCAAGGTCGTACCAATCACAGGAAAACATTTTGCCCGTTCGGCCAAAACCGGTCTGTACCTCGTCCGCCACCAACACAATCCCGTGGTCTGAACATCGTTTCCGAACGTGGATCACAAAATCTTTGTCGGCAGTCATAAAACCACCCTCCCCTGCCACCAGCTCTATAACAACGGCGGCAAAGGCTTCCTTGCCTTTTTCAGAAAGCAGGGCGTCAAACTCTTCCATAGCCTTCTTACCCCTGTTGTAAGGATAGGGGAGCCTGTGGACTACATCGGGGAAAGGACCAAATCCATGCCTGTAAGGCATATCTTTATATGTGAGAGCCATTGTCATAAGGCTTCGGCCATGGAAAGCGTGTTCAAAGACAATAACTCCGGGACGTTCGGTCCAGTACCGTGCTACTTTCACAGAATTCTCGAGCGCTTCGGCACCACTATTCACCAACAATGTTTTCTTGGGAAAATCACCAGGCGTCATGGCGTTCAACTTTTCTGCCAGTGCCACGTAAGGTTCGTAGGGGGTCACAGTAAAACAGACGTGAAGGTAGTCATCAACCTGGCTTTTTATCTCATCACTGATAACAGGATTTCCATGCCCGGTGTTCATAGCACCGATACCTCCGGCAAAATCGATGAAAATATTCCCGTCAACGTCAGTGATAGTCGCTCCTTCCGCTTTCGCCGCATAAACAGGTACCACCGATGAGTGGGCATCCACCACCGCTTTCGTCCGCCGCTCAGCCAACTCATTACTCTTTGGACCGGGGATATCAGTTTTTTGGTTTACCACACACATCAGATCTTTCTCCTGCAACAACTAGATTGCTTCAATGTAACAAAGAAGAATTCTATCACTGGTCACTAAAATAACCTGTTTTGATCAATTATTTATGGGACCTTTTATATCAGGGAAATATCATCCATTTATTAATCCTTGCTCCACGCGGAAATGTTTCTTGATACAGTCATCATGAAAAATAACCGAAAAAAGGGTCCTCGGGAACTTTATCCACGTTTATTTCGTTATAATAAGTAATTAATCATAAAGAGGCTCGCACGGCGTTGAGTCTCCGGTGAATTCGTGAGAGGAGGGAATGTCCCACGACATTTCCTCCTTTTTTATTTGCCCAGCTTAAACAATAAACCAAGGAGACCCACTATGGATTCAAGAAAAAAAGAGATCATTGTCCTTTCGACCTTCACAGCAGTTGCATTGGCTGCCATCGGCATCGGTATCACCCACAACCAATCCCGAACATTGGATTCAAACAAAGGTATTGAAGAAGCCGTGGAAAGATTCACCCCTACCTCAGAAGTTGAAAATATTCTCATTTCACATGTGGAACCAGCTCTAATAGAGGTCGCTTCCGTTAAGCCGAATGAGATGAATATTGGACTTGTTGATTCCTTCCAGCCGGAGTACAACACTAAAGGTAACGTGGACTGGACATTCCCGGAAGCTTTTGCAGACGCTCGCTTGAAACTGGGAACGGGCCGGACGTTCATCTGGAATTCCCGGCATTTCACCACTTTCTATGCTGAAGAGCTATCCATTCTGGCCGGAGATCAACTGGCTGCTTCGGACAGTCTACAACCTGGAGAAAAAGCAGACACTACAGCTCTAGATGAAGAATAACTGATCAAGGCGTTCCCCCTCCTCGCGCCTTGATGCCACCGGGCCGGCTTTTGAGCCTTGGGACCCGTTCTAGCGAGCGGAGTCTCACAGGCCGGGCCGGCCCTATTAATTTTCAATTATCAATTGACATCTGCATAATCATCATGATCCTCGGGTGATATTATTGTTATCAAGGTGGGCCTTGTAAAACCTTCTTTCAAATTAAATTCAGCCTCGGTGGCAAATCAGTCTTAATTATGCTAGATTGAAATACAAGACAGAAAAAAGGAGATGAAAGTGCTAAACAGATTTACTGAAAAAACAGAATCAAAATTTTCCCGCCGTTCATTCATTAAAACAGGCCTGGCAAGTGCCGCTGTAGCGACCTTACCCGGTTGTGACTCACAAATTGATGTTCAAGTCCGTCGTAACTTGAAAAAACCGGTCGGAATAGATGACGCTGGTTGGAAAAATGTGAGATCCCAGTTTATACTTGAAAAAGGTCTCACTTACATGAATAACGCTAGTCTCGGAATGCCCCCGGCTGTTGTTGCGGAAGCTGTCTGTAAAGGTTATGAAGCTATCTCCAAAGAACCCCTACATGGAAAGCATGACCTCCAGGATAATATTACCAAAGAAGTCATTCCCAATCTGGCCAAAACCTTTGGTGCTGAAGCAGATGAAATAGTTCTCACCCGGAATGCTTCGGAAGCACTTCATCTCCAAGCTATTGGTCTTGAATTAAAAAGCAGAGATGAAGTGATAATTACCACTCAAGAACACCCAGCTGGACACCGACCGTGGATGTTCCGAAAAGAACATGAAGGTGTTAGAGTCAAAGAAGTGTTCATCCCCAGTCCCTTGGATAGCGAGGACGACGTGGTAAGTCGTGTGGAAGAGGCTATCAGTCGAAAAACTAAAGCACTTAGTTTTTGTCATGTTACTCGAGGAGGTCACAGATACCCAGTAAAAAAATTGGTTGCCATGGCCCGGGATCGGGGGATAGTCACACTGGTAGACGGCGCCCAGGCGGCAGGACAGTTCCCTATTAATCTTCATGATCTGGGATGTGATGCGTACGCTGTGAGCCTTCACAAATGGATCCTGGCCCCGGCGGGAACAGGTTTTCTGTACATCAAACAGGATGCAAGAGAAAGGATCAGATCAGCCTTCGCCCCAGATCCTACATTAGAAGCACCTGGCTTCGATCCACCGGGTACCAAGGATTTCCCCGTCCGGGCCGCTATTGGTGCCGCTCTGGACTTTGTCAATACTTTGGGTCTGGAAAATATTGAAAATCGGTGTCGGTCCCTTTCGGACTACCTTAAAGCAGGATTGGCAGAGATTAAAGGGGTAAAACTTCTCAGCGGTCACACGCCAGAAATCTCAGCACCGGGCTCAACCATCTTTGAAAAAGAAGGGCTGGACGCCATAGCTTCTGTGCCAATGATGGAAGAACGGATCAAAACGCACATTGACGAACACCAGCGGGATAGCCACAATGCTATCCGAATATCAACACATGTCTACAACACCAAAGCGGAAGTCGATAGACTATTGGAAGCGTTGGCTAAAGCCTAAGTTTCTTTGCTGATAAAATAAACTTCAATTTTTCCACCCTGTCCATCCCGGTCCCCGGACAACGCGACCCGGTGTAGCACCTGTATGCTCACCATCTTTTAGCACCTGCTCCCCGTTCACGAACACGTGGTAAACACCCGTAGAGTATTGGTGCGGTTTTTCAAAGGTGGCGTGGTCTTGGATGGTGGCTGGATCAAATACCACCACATCAGCATAATAACCTTCTCTAAGGAATCCTCTATGGCGGATCTTCAGGTTGGTTGCCGGTAGGCCTGATAGCCTATAGATGGCCTCATGAAGCGGAATAACTTTCTCATCCCGAACATACTTGCCCAATAGCCGCGCAAAATTTCCGTAGGCACGAGGATGGGGATTATACTTAAGAAAATCGCCTTCGGGGGCAATGGATCCGGCATCCGAATCAAAACTGACATACGGAACTCGAATTTGCTTTTTCACATTCTCCTCTGACATGAGGAAGTAAACCACATCCACCCGACTTCCGTCCTCCACCACCAGATCCATAGCTGTCTCTTCCGGTGAGGTACCGCGTATCTGGGCTACTTGCGACAATGTTTTTCCGATGTACTGGCGCAAATCGGTGTTTCGGAAACCGCTTAAAAGAACGTTGTCATAACCAGCTAACAGACCAAGGTTTTCCCAATCGTCTGTATCTTCTTGCATCTCCGCCTTCACTCGGGTACGGATTTCAGGATCCTGAAGACGCTCTGCCCACTTGTCATATCCTCCCTCTTGAACCCATGGTGGCATGGAGGCATCCAGTCCAGTGGCACCAGCAGTGTAGTTATACATATCCGCGGTGATGTAAAGTCCAGCGGAGCGAGCCGAATCCATTTTTGCTATGGCAAGATCCATTTTATAGTGGTTCTTTTTTCCCCCGGCTTTCAGATGGTATACCTCAGCCGGGATATTCGCCTCTTCCGCAATTTGTATTAGTTCATCCAATGCCTGAAGTAAGCGGTTACTCTCACTTCGCATGTGAGATATATACATACCGCCGTAGTCGGAAGCCACTTTGCAAAGTTCGATGAGCTCTTCTGTTGAGGAATAAAAAGCAGGTGCATAAATAAGAGATGAGCCAATACCCATGGCCCCCTCCTCCATCCCTTCCTTAACTAGAACTCTCATATTTTCCATCTCTTTATCGGTAGGCGCCCTGTCCTCAAAACCCACTTGGTGAATACGCAAGGTAGTTGCTCCAATGAAGGAAGCCACATTGGGAGAAACACCCTTTCTCTCTAGAAATTCAAGATATTCCCCTAAGGTAGTCCACTCCGGCGGCGTGTCGTACTCTGCTTTCATTGCTTCGCTTAAAGGTCCTCCCGAACCACCTTCACCAAACACCTCCAAGGTCACCCCCTGGCGAATGTCACTTTGTGACCGCCCATCGATAATAAGAGATTCTGTTGCCCAGCTAAGCATGTTGATATAACCGGGAGTAACAGCCATGCCAGAGGCATCCACTTCTTTTTTTCCCCTCCCGGGCAGGTTCAGCCCAATCTCGTTAACACGATCACCGGAAATGGCCACGTCCGCTACGTACCCTTCCGATCCGGAACCATCATAAATGGTGCCGTTTCGTATGATGTAGTCGTAAACGGGAGTTACTGGAACAGAAGGACCAGGTCCCGGAGTACAGCTCCACAGCAATAGAAATGAAAGGGCAAATTTTTTCATTTTTTCTCCTTTATGGATTTCCCTTATATCCTGGACCTTTCAGGAAACGGCCAGGAGTTGCCCCAGTATGCTCACCTTCTTTTAATACATGGTCCCCATTCACAAAGACATGGGCCACGCCAGTTGAGTATTGGTTTGGCTCTCGGAATGTGGCGTGATCCTGGATGGTTTCAGGATCAAAAACAACCACATCAGCGTAGTATCCAGCCTTAAGCCTTCCACGGTTCTTTAGTTTTAGATTGTCTGCAGGAAAAGACGTTAGTCTCCGGACACCTTCCGCTAGTGTTATAACACCTTCATCTCGAGCATATTTGCCCAAAACTCTGCTAAAACTACCATAGGCTCTCGGGTGTTTCATTCCTGTAGACCAAGAAGGATCCACAGAACCAGCATCTGAACAAAAGGCTACCCAGGGTAGGGCAATCTTTTTTCGAATGTTCTCTTCTGACATACTGAAATAGACACACTGGATTCGACTGTCATCTTCTAAAACCATATCGATGATTGCATCAACTGGAGCCTGTCCCCGTTCTTCGGCGGCTTCTGCAAGAGTCATTCCAACATATTTTTGACCCATCTTTTCATTGCGGAACCCTACCAACAAAATTCCCTCTGGCGGTTGAACGGTCAATTCCGCCTCTAGATCTTTTATGAGGCGTGGCCTCACATCCGGATCCCGCATCCGGGCCATCCAAGCTTCATGCCCCCCTTCTTGAACCCAGGTGGGAATTACGCCAGTAAGCCCCGTAGAACTGGCGTTATAGGTATACATATCAGCGGAAATGTCTAGCCCTTCTTCCCTAGCTTTATCCACCAAATCAATCAGGTCATCCAGTAGTTTCCAGTAGGGCTCTCGAGACGCTTTCAAATGATATATCTCTGCCCCAACACCTGCTTCCCGGGCAATACGTTCCAACTCGGCATAGGCTTTTAGCAAATCCTTGTCTTCACTTCGCATATGAGAGATATAACGGCCACCGTATTCTCCAACCACTTTTGAAAGGGCAATAAGTTCATCTGTATCGGCATAATCAGCTGGAGCATATATAAGGCTACTGCCCAAACCAACGGCCCCCTCCTCCATAGCTTCTCGGACCAACGCCTGCATCTCGGAGATTTCTTCTTGGGTCGCTTTTCTGTTTTCATACCCAACCACGTGAATCCTGACCGTGGTTGCCCCTACAAATGAGGCAACGTTGGTAGAAACACCTTTATTCTCAAGATGAGTCAAGGCTTCACCCAGTGTGACCCAAGGTATATCTGAATCGTCTCCTGAGTTCCAATCCAGCATCTCACTTTTCATGGCGTCGCTTAAAGGACCCGGAGAATTCCCTTCACCAAATACTTCCAGGGTCACCCCCTGGCGTATATCGCTCTGGGATAGGCCATCTCGGAGGAGAGAATTGAAAGCCCAGCTGAGCATATTAATAAACCCGGGGGCAACTGCCATGCCGGCAGCATCTATCTCTTTTTTCCCTTTACCCGAAAGTTTGGGGCCTATTTTAGCGATTCGGTCGCCCGAAATGGCTACATCCGCTATAAATCCCTCCGATCCAGAACCATCGTAGACCGTACCGTTTCGGACAACTACGTCGTAGGCAGAGTTAGTATTAACAGCTGTGTTTGCTGTCGGTGCACAACTCCAAAAGAAAAGTGCAGAGAATAATAATAGTGCAGTGCGTTTCATCATAGTCTCCTCATTGGTTGATGATTCTCATTGCTATTTCACAAAAATTGATTCGATTATTTCCCCAACGGGGTGAATGCTACTATACTCAATCCCCAGAAAAGCCGAGATCGACGCAGCGAACTGATTTGAGTACACCGTAGGATGATCCCTCATTTCTCCTCCCGCAGGCGTATCCGGACCCATGACCGAAAGCCATACTCGATCTGCATCTACAACTGAGCTTCCGTGGCTTGTCCATTTATCACCTTCTCCTCTGCCATGATCTGTAGATATCATGAGTGTAGTTTTATTCTTATAAAACGGGTGGGACTGGAGAAATTTCCACAATTTTTCCATAAAGGCGTCTTGCACATTAGCTGCAGTAAGATAGCGGTCATACTTCCCCTGGTGTGCATAGTCGTCCGTGGCGTCAAATGAAATATATACGACTCTGGGGGTTTCTTTCTGTAGATATTCCATAGCCAGGTGGAAGGTAAAAGCATCCCACCGAACTGTATCGAAGGGTTTGGGCATTTCTGAGATCAGTTCATTTAATAGATTTTCCCTCTCTGTAAGATTCTTCCCCACGGCACCATCTTCACCAGCACTGACTGGAATCCCACTACGCTGACTGTTGATGATATAGGGAAAAACATCCCAGGAACAGAATGCAACTACCTTATCTCTGAACTGTTTCTGTCTGTTAAGAAATTCTAACACAGTCACATTCTTATTCCACACTTTCTCATTGCTGTTGATGGCAGGATCCGCATACCCAACGAGTATCTCATTGTAGCCCGGGTAGGAAAACCACTCCCTGTTGGTTAGCTGAACGGTACTCCCAATGCGGTGATTCCCGTAAAGCTGACCTTCTTTTGCAATGGTTCCCCAAAAGAAGGGCATAAGCTTTTCCCTTCGTCTTTCCGGGGAATTAGCCCAAAACCTGTCTTGAGTCGCTTTCTCATTTTCTACAAAACTCTTGTTATTCAATATAGCTTTGTCGACTCCCGAAAAAACCTCCTGCCACCTAACCCCATCCAATGTTATTAAAACAATATTCCTCGTTTGAAGTCCTGAGGCACATAATGTTGTAAGAAGTGTCAAAGAAAAGACAAGCAACTTCATCAAATATTCTCCTTAGGTGTCCGGTAGTTCAATCCTAACCTGTCCAAACGTTTAAAATGTACTGTTCTAAGGCGGTGAATAAATTTTTCAAAGGAACGCATTTTTTCCGGTGTCCAGAGAACTTCCGCCATGGCACACATGCGGGGAAAAATCATATACTCCGCATAATCTTCACTGCTTATATACTCTGTCCAGACATTTCCCTGACCACCTAAAATGTGGTGTGCCTTCTCCGGATCTATGTCCGGGGGCATGGGCTCAAATTCGTATACTTTCTCTAAGGAGAGAAAACCACCGATGGCTATCGGCTCAGCCTCCTTGTTTTCGGACTGATAGTAATCAAAGTAACAGTGAGAAGTCGGTGTCATAACTACATCGTGACCACTGTTGGCTGCTTCAATACCACCTTTAACTCCCCGCCAAGACATAACTGTCGCTTCCGGAGCAAGGCCACCTTCTAGGATCTCGTCCCATCCTATGAGCCGTTTGTTTTTTGAAAGAAGAAAGCGTTCAATCCTTTTTATGAAATAGCTCTGTAGTTCATGTTCATCCTTAAGACCCTCTTCCTCTATTCGCTTCTGGTCCAAATCATGCTCTTGCCACCTCACTTTCGGGCATTCATCACCACCAATATGTACAAAAGTAGATGGAAATAGCTCTACCACTTCAGTTAGCACATCTATAAGGAATTCAAAAGTTTCCTCCTTGCCGGCACAATAAACATCTTCATGGACTCCCCACATTTTTTCTACAGTAAAAGGTCCCCCTGTGCAAGACAGTTCCGGATATGCCGCAAGAGCCGCCACGCTGTGACCAGGCATCTCAATCTCAGGCACTACCGTAACAAACCGACTTTCGGCATATTGAACAACTTCTCTAATTTCATCTTGCGTATAAAATCCACCGTAACGGACGCCATCAAACTTCCGGGGTTCGTCTGAATAATGACCCACCAGTGTTTCGGGGCGCCAAGCACCTACCTCTGTCAGTTTCGGATATTTCTTGATCTCAATTCGCCATCCTTGATCTTCCGTAAGATGCCAGTGGAATTTGTTCATTTTGTGTATGGCGATGAGATCTATATATCGCTTGATGAACTCAACAGGGAAAAAATGTCTCCCTACATCCAGATGCATACCCCGCCAGCTGTATCGGGGAGAATCAACGATATTCACGGATGAAACAGAGCTGGAGAGCCCCTTCTTCTCACCTTCATCAAGAAGCTGAATGAGCGTTATTACTCCATAAAATAGACCGGAAGGATCTGAGGCCGCGATAGAAACACCTGAAGGTGAAGTCTCCAGATGATATCCCTCGGGATTCTCGAATTCATCAGAAATTATTAGTCGGACGGCCGCATTGTTTTCGGTTTTTTTGACATTAATCCCATATCTCTGGATAAAGTGATCTGAGAAATAGGCAACGACGTAATCTATCTCGGGATCTGATGAATTGATGGAATAGGTCGTTTCGTCGCTGAACTGATAGTATCCGTCAAGTACTTCGACCTTTTGAGGTAGAGGAATAAGCCCAAGATTCAAAGACTTATCTTTGAGATCCAAGATGGAGGCACAACCACACCACACCAAAAAAGAAATAAATGTTAACCAATTGTATTTCATTATTATCTCATTGTCCCATTTTTCCTAGTAAAAGTAAGCAAAAGAAATACTATGTAAAATTCTATAATTTTGAACTTCATTTAATTCTCCAACTCGTTAATTAATTTCCTCAAGCTTTCTGTTAAAACTTTCCCACGATGATACTGAAAAGCAGCTTTTGTAATCTCTATTCCCGCCCCAGTGGCCAAGGTATAGTCCGCCCATCCCCGGGTGAGAATAACTAGAACAAAAGGTGAATCGTTCTCAGGCATAACAATAGCGGCATCATGGGTAATGCCGGTGATCCGCCCTGTCTTGTGTGCCACAGATGTGCCGGCGGGAAGGCCGGCGGGAATCATTTCATTGAATTGTTGGCTCTTGAGGATCCCGATCATTTCTTGCCGGGATTTGGCGTTAACGAGTTGAGAATCAAAGACAGCTTTCATGGCCATCATCATGCCGTAAGCATCTGTCCGATTACTTAAACCCTGATCAAACGCTTTCAAGTCTTCCACACCTCTAATGACCGAGACGCCGTCGGCGCCAGTTTCCTTCAGCGTTGCCATCACAGCTTCCGGATCCGCCAATTCGATAAGAATATTGGTGGCCAGATTGCTGCTGGTGGCGATCATGGCTTCAATGAGGTGCCGAACGGCCATCTTGTTATTAATGTTCCCCATAAGTGACTTTTCCTCTTCCTCAATAAGTTCGATGGAATAATTAGAACCATCCACGATACTTTTGAATTCATTTATGACGGGAAGGGAATCTTCCAAGCTCAGCTGCCCCGCGTCCCGCATACGGTAAAGCTGAAACATAACTGGCGTTTTCATTGTGCTGGCAGCATGGAAAACTGTTTTCTCATTGTGAAAGAATGTATCGCCTGAATCGAGGTTCAGATAAGCAACGCCGATCTCATGTTGTTCAGCGGGTGTCTTGGAACATCCCATCGCCATAATGGCCATGAGAAAGGGAAGTGCAATGATCAGACGTTTCAGTGGTTTGAAGAAATGAACGTCTGAACAGTTGAAATATCTTTCAGATTGGTGAGGTCAGGAACAGGTTCCGACAGCGGTACCGTAAACATGCTATCCTCTCTTTCTCGAACCAGCATACGGACCGTTTCCGTCAGCTCTTTTTCATCACGTTCAGGGTGAAGTGGTGTCCCCTTGAGCAGCGGTAGCATGGTATCTGTGTCCAGCCTGAAAATGTTCATACTAACGCCCACTCGGCCGTTCTCATCAGTGGCCTTCAGCACCTCCTCCTGACCAGGCTTTTCCACAATATCCGTCAGATAACCGTTATCACTTTTCCAAATGACGGCGAAGGCGTTAACCCTTTCCGGTTCAACACCCAGGGAATCCCTGTCGTAGTCGATGAGGGCTGCAGAGTGATCATCCTCTAGCAGCAAGCTCAGGGCATGAACGGAATAGAGATTGTCGCTGTTACAAATGGTAAATTTCTGCCCCGTCCAATCCGGCCGGGCCTCCAGTCCCGACAGTACAGCATCGGCAGTTCCCAGGGGTTTGACACGTCCCTCCGGTACCGTCTGAACCGCGAAAGAAAATATGAGACCCTCAAAATCGAGATTGGCAGCATGACTGGTATAATAGTTGCGCACAGAATCATCTTTGTCATTCACAACAAGCAAAACATCCCTGTAGCCCGCGTCTCTGGCATTGAAAAGAAGATAATCCATGAATGGCCGAGAATCTTCT
>Ga0209753_1000419_pt1 | contig 17655 bp, 10 predicted proteins | sample METZYME_3_550m_FD_187550 | JGI IMG/M metagenome (GOLD analysis project Ga0209753, IMG submission 187550) | Marine microbial communities from oxygen minimum zone in mesopelagic equatorial Pacific - METZYME_3_550m (SPAdes) (version 2) | ecosystem: Environmental > Aquatic > Marine > Oceanic... | reverse complement strand
TCCCTCACCATCCGAAATGCAATATCCTTTTCAAAAGAATGCTGGGCAAAGACAGTTGACAGGTGTAAAACAAGAACAAATATTTTCATGAATCTCTCCAACAAAGGGCAAAATCTAATACAGTAATTATTACAGACCCATTAGATTGACTGCTTATATTGAATATTTACTGCATGTATACTTGTTCATTCTGTACATAATGTTTTTATCAACAGGATCATTTAATAACTGAATTTGATTATCCAATAAAATAATTGACTAATATGGCAATAATTATTTGATTCTGCTTCCGCAATATACCATTGTGGGAAGATCCCATCAGTCTTGATTTTGATGAAGAATCAAGACGTTATATATTAGTTGTTTAGTGGAAGAATAAACCGGGGGCATATTTATACTGTAGTATCTTAGTTGATATAAGATAAACCCTCTTTTCTCGGCGAAAATTATTTCTGCCCCCGGTTAGTTCAACAAACCCTCCTCATAAAAGAAATTCTCAATAGACTTAGCAACAACATCGATGCGGTCTTCATCCATATTCACGTAGGCAACCATACTCAACACCACATATTTTCCTGTAATGCCGTGTTTCCAGCGCTGGATGGTACTATATCGTACTTCTTTAAGTGTTTGCGATGCTTTCAACAGTTTCTGAATGTTTTTAGTTCGCGCTAATTCATCATGGTGCATCAGGTCTTTTCTATCATATTTAAGCCCCAGTAATTGGGACCCTTCATAGCCAAGAATTTCGCCCCATTTCCCATTAACATCCGTTATTACACCATCTGAGATTCGGCCAGACATGAAAAGGGTGTCTTCCTCAAGATTTTCAACCACATTATCCCATTTCCCAATAACATCATCATTTTTTCCAGGTGTTTTCAGTATTTCTATTTCCAAATTGAGCTGTTTTACCTGTTGTTTTAGATTATGATTTTCATTCATCAGGTAATTAATTACCGTTTGTTTTTCTTCTGTTTCGTTTGATACCCCAGCAACTGGTTGCCGCTGCGGTTGGGTTGGCGCTTCATTTTCTATTTTCAACTTTAATAAATGTTTTGGAGGTATTTGTCCTTTGGTGATCCATATACTCAAGGCCTGGGGCGACACACCAAAATATTCAGCAGCCTCCTGTTTTTTACGAAAACCTTTTCGGGACATGAGATCGTTAATTATCTTTGAGGCAGTTTCCATATTATTAATGTAATATTTATTATCCTTAATATATAATTAATAAATATTAAGTATTGTTGTATTAATAAACAAACAATAAAATGATATTTTACAAGAATTATAATTATATATATTCAACCTCTATTAAATTCAGTAAGCTAATACCCCACGGAAGCCAACTTATAAAAATCAAGTTAAATTAATTTTTTACACTAATATTCTGTTTTGGTCTTTGGTTTTGTAATTAAATAAACTAAAAAGTAATATAAATGGAGTAGCCCGTATTATTGTTGAATACACCAAAGGGCTGCAATACATAGTCAACTCGCAACTGCGGGCCCCGTGGAATTTTGTAATTCAGGCCCAGTCCATAAGACAGGCCCTTCTGCTGTGCATCTTCCATGAACAAGTGCGAACGACCCAGGCGTAGAAATAATATCTCAGAAAAACCATATTCCAGACCCATATTCACCGTTTCCACATTGTTGTTAGGGTGGATACCGTCAGCGGCCACTGTTATGCGCTGCTTGCCGGGCAGTGCAAAATCCCGACTGACCCCGAACCGAAAGATCAGCGGCAGAGGCCATTCGGCGGCGTCTAAGTGGGCGTCTATTTTGTCGTTATTGCCATAGATAGTTTCATCCACATCATAATCGACAGCGGTATTGATCCCGCCCATACCCATTTTGCTGCCAAAATTAGAAATACTCATCCCGATCCGCATACCGCTGGTGGTTAAAAACAGCGTCCCTATATCCACAGCCAGCCCCTTGGCCCGCATCTTCCAAATTTTCTCCTGAACAAATTTGGTTTGGAAACCGAACGAAAAACGATCCGTTAGTTTTTTCGCGTAGGCAATTCCAATGGCTAAATTGCTGACATCAAATTTTTCTCCGGTACCATCAGGATACGTCACAGTACGCACATCCATTTCATCCATGGTTACAGTGGTATAGGAAACACCCAGAACACCCGCCTGGCCCATAGGTACTACGGCGCCACCATGATAGAAATTGGTTTTCACAAGCCATGGTGAATGATAAATATGTACTGAAGGGCGTTCCACATTCACAATTCCTGATGGGTTCCAATACAAAGCACTGACATCATTGGCAATAGATACATAAGCGCCACCCATGGAAAGCGACTTTGCCCCTGCGCCGATTTCTAGAAAGGAAGCCGCTGTGGTTGCTATATTGGTCTGCGCTAACAGCATACAGGAAAGACTGTATAATGTAATAAGTTTTTTCATTACTTGATCACCGCAAATTTTCCTGTGGTTTCTCCTATGTCTTCCGCTTCAACATGATACAAATAAACACCATATGAAATTTCTAAGCCGTCTTTGGATAACATATCCCATGATTCGGAGCCGTTTTCGTTGAAAGTGCTGTGTTCAATGGTGTCAACCAGATACCCGGATAGTGTAAATATTTTAATCGTGCATTTACTGGGCAGATTGATGAAATCAATTTTTCTAGGACCGCGCCCGGATTGATATATATGTTTCGGTTCCCAGGAAGCTGTTACGACATAGGGATTGGGAACAACTGCAATTTGATTCAGGAGGTCTTTTGCTTCCGCTCTATCTATCTTTGAGGCAGTAGATGTAAAGGCATAAATATCAGCAATGGAAAACGGCCTGTTGATCGCAATCTTAAATATGTCTCCCTGGACCGGGTCGATTATTTCTAAGAAGGTGGTATCATAAATGGTTGTATCTGTATAAACAGTGTCGCTTCCGCTAAATAAGGTATCAAAGATTACTGTTTCAGTAATATCCAGAGAATCCTGGTAAAATCGTATGGTAATCAGCGGTGATGTCTGTCCTTCATAAGGTCGAATCATAATTGGTTCATCCGGGTCCCATTCATCATCTTGGTCATAATCTGATATTCTGAATGGAGGGCTGTCATCGTGAGTGACATTTTTAATAATGAATGGTGCGTGGGTACCATACGCATCAACCGATATTGAATCTCTAATATTTCCTTCAAATTGCAACTCAAAATCGGCGGGGTAAATGCGACTGACATTAATATCGTGGCGGTAATTACAGTTCCCGATGGTCCACAGGGTCGAATCCTCATTTAAGCCTACATCAGAATCATACAGAAAAATTCTCATGCCATCAAAAATGGGATTATCCATTTCCCCGTTCATGGCAATCCCATGAAAAATAGGATAATATTTATAACTGACAGTTAGAGCTTCTGTTTGAAGCATTTCTGCATTAGTTACCACAAAAAGACCTAATTCTGCATTAAAAGTATAGTCAACTCCTGGCGTATATGTAGTATTTCCGGAATAGTTGGTCACCAATACGGTATTAGAATCCAGGTAAGTATTTGATGTCCTGGCAATGCTGTCCAGAATTGCTAATGTTTCTAAAACCTCCTCCTGACTGCGAACATTGAAAACAACATCGTTCGCCGTTTGAAGGGTGTCAAAGACGATTTGGTATTCATTATTGTCTTTTACTGTATATGGATCCACCACTTCAATTTCTATCCTGCCTGAACCATATCCCGAAATACGTTTAACAAAGCTTTCGCCCTCTGTCACTTTATTAGGCGGCACATAGCCTATTGCAGTGGCATTGGGCGTAACAATTGCAGCATTTTCACTCACATTCACCACATTGCCTTTATAATCCAGGTCCATGATGATTGAACACTCCGACGGGGCAATTTCCTGCAGGTTTTCCCGTTCAGCAAAGCCTTTTTCATAAAAATCAAGATCGTATCCTTTATCGTAAGCGGTAACTCCATAATAATATTTTTGACCATTTATTACACTATTTGAATCAACATAGAGATACTGCAGCCCCGAGTCTTCTCCCATATCAAACTGAACACCGTTGAAGCCAATTGGGTGCGGTCCTTTTAGACCATTTTGCAGATCAAAAATAACAAGAGGTTCTTTAAAGGTTATATTCCCATAGGCATCTGTTACAGTATAGGCGTCGATAAAACCGGCGTCTGTGCTGCGATAAACCCGATAACCTTCAAAATCTGACCCATAGATTGGGTCCATGGATTTTTCTGCAAAATCATTCCAGTAAAGGGTGACCTTTTTATCTCCAGGGACGGCTGTTATTGTCGGTTTTAGAGGTGGTTTTGCAAAGCTGTAATCATTATTATATATATTTTGCATCGTATTCGTATTTCGGGTGATGTCCGCCATGTTTTCACCAAATACCATTGCCACCGCAAACTTTTTTCTTTCTCCTGGTTCCAGTGATATATATCCCGATCCATAAAGAAACGTCTGGTCAATATTCTGGGCAGGAACCTGAAATGTGCCCGGGGCTAGTTGATTCCACATGACCTCATCATTATCTGGCTGGATGCTGGGATATGGCGCAGAATAGAAACTTGTCAACCCAATTTGATCTGACTCATCATTATCTGTGATCTCAAAATTTGGTTCTCCCAAATCTGGGACACCGTTACCTTCGGTACCGTCTGAATCAAGCCCAGGATAATCAATATGGTATTCACCAAGCCCGTCGGAACCAATATCATCCCGCTCCCTCAACCAGTCTTCATCATTGTCAATACCGTCAAACTGGCTTTCATCGATCATGCCGTCTTCATCATTGTCAATACCATCATGAGGGTTGCCCGGGGATTCCAAAAAACTCCAGCCGAAATAGATCGGTTTAAAACCTCCATAAGAACTGCTCCAGCCATTATGATCCCACTGATATACCATATCGTTTTCTGTATCGAACCAGGCATCATCATCAGAAAAATCTGATGCCCCGCCTACATCTGCATCACCATACATTCCAAAAATGACACTATCCAGTCTTGATGAGCCTACATTCATTATCCAATATGTGACAATGATGATATCTTCTGCTGCCGGGTGATTCCACTGGTATCCCCTTGCTTCAATTTCAATACCCAGGCCAGCTCTGCGAAGATCTTGATCCATATCATTGTTATCAGGGAAGAAAGCAAATTCATTATTGTAGTAATCATCCATGACAAAATAGGATTCCTGATCCGCTCTCACATATTTCCCGTATTGCCCATTCCAAAACCCGTTCCAGTCACTGGCCCTGTTGGGCCAGAAACTGGGCCATGATTCTGGTATGGTACTCATTGCCATATATTCCTGATTCGGATTCGCATATCCCGGTAGCGGCTCAAAACCCCAGGGGGTTCCTTCCGGCGAATCATCAACAAGATTGATAGCGCCATCAGAGATGATATGCCTCCTGTATCCTGCTGTATCAACGACGCTGGCAGCAACCACCGGCGTAAATTCAAAGAAATAGGCGTGGCCCGAGCCGATAGGATAGATTCCGGAAAAACTGCCGCCGGCATCTCCAATCCCGCCAAAATTAAAAAAACGGCATAGGACTCTGTTTCCCGAATGATCACCATATTTTCGATCGATATTTGCTGTCGGTTTGGCAGAGGTTCGCAACAAGGGATTGTGATTTTTTACCGGTTTCTCGGGATAATCTTCGGCCATCAAGGGCAAAAACAGAAAAAGAATAAAATATTTTTTCATCAGGTAACTATAAAGAAACACTTAATCCAATTTTGATCTGTCTTGGTGTTGAATAATAGTGAGGCCTTACGAGATATTCCTCCAGTGTGTTTAATGCTGGACCACTGTATTGTGCTGTGTAAGTCGGTAACAGCGAATAGGTGGAACGCCCTGTATCATTATAAACAGTTTCTTCATTGCGGACATCAAAAAGATTATAAATATTGATGTGTACGGATATCTGGCGCTTTCTCATAAAAATGAAATTATAATAACCTTTCAGGTTCAGATTGGAAGAAGCCGGTTTCAGCGCATTGTTTTCAAATGCAGTACGAACGCCGACAAATTCTGTAGTATAAGGAAACCCGCTGCCATAATTAAAAACAAGACTTATACCCGACATCACTATCGGGTGGTAGGTCATGGTGGCATTGATGGTATGGCGCTGGTCCCAGTCTAGTGGCACCAGCATTTTTTCTGGTTCTACGTTTGATTGTTCATCATAAAATGCAGCCGTTGGGTCGGATGCGTTTCCCTCAGAAACAGAATAAGTATAATCCAGGTTTCCTGAAAAATTTTGCAACGATCTTTTGGAAAGTGCAATGGTAATGCCCTGCGAGTTTGCATGGTCTTTATTCACATACATACCATATCGATCGCCGGCAATAAATGATTTATGAATCTTTGTCGCATTCAGGTTGCGAATATCTTTAAAATAGCCTGTGATTTCTATCCCCACATCCTGGCCTATTTGCTGAGAGAAACCGATCTCATACTGGGTTGTTCTTTGGGCTTCCATATCGGCATTGCCCATGGTTGTATTCACGCCTGACGCAGCCGGCACCTCAAATTCGGGATTGGTGTATATATAACTAAAATTTGGGTTCTGGAAAAAATGCCCATAGGAAAAATGCAGGTATCCTTTATCTGTAATAGGAAACGCCAGGGCGAAGCGAGGGCTTATTTGAGTTTTGGGGTTAACCGTTTCAAACCAGCGATCTCCGTATGCGTTAGAGTTTAAACGATCATTATCACCTTTTAAATTATTACTGGTCATTTCTTCATCCGATATTTCCCCATCGCCATTTGTATCAAACCATCTGTTAATTGGTTTCAGTGGTATTAAATAATTGGGGTCTTCTGTGTCGTTTACAACTTTCCACTGTGGGTCAAAAAAATCATATCGTAATCCAACATTGACAATTATTTCATCCGATTCGATTTTATCCTGGATATACCCGGAGATCTCAACAGGGTTTCTTCCGTCATCCCCGCCTGAAGAGAATGCATCATGGGTTGGGGATACCAATGGGTTTGAATATACAGGATCAAAATTTGTATACGCATTGTACCGGACCGTAATATCGTTCATTGTGATATTGGTTTTCCGATATTCAAACCCTGATTTGATCTGATGCTTTGAGTTGATCTGGCTGGTAATTTCAGCTTTTATGGTATTTACGATCGATTTACGATTGTAAATACCCATATATTGACCGCCTACATAAAAATTATTGCCAGTTGCAAAATCAAATATCTTGGGATCCACTTCATACAAATTATCACTCAATGGATCCGAAACCCATCCATCAAATTCGTTCTGTATCTGTTTATAGTAATCAGGGTCATCACTCAAATGCCTTCGGAAGTGATTAACGGCGTTGGAAAACATGATATTGGCAAATGTAGACCGGCTTAGAGAAATATCCATCCGGAAAAGATTTCCAGTATTGGTTTGAAATTCATGTGGTCGACCATCGGGATTCCAGCGATAGGAATGATCATAATATTGGGAATGCGTTTCGCTGTACATGCGGTTAAAGCTTAATTTAATGAGGGGTGTAAACCGCCAGCTGAGCTTGAGTTGTCCTGTTTTCTGTTCACTCCAGTCCATGGAAATCCAATCAAATTCATCGGCCCGCCTCAGGCTGTCAATGGCTTTCCTCAGGGATTCACCGGCGATTCGACTATAAAGTGAAGGAATATAACCATTGCCCAATCCTAACGAATCATCGATCTCATAATTGTTGTTTTCATCTACCCAAATAAAGGAATGAGGGTCAAAAATTCGCTGCCCTTTCAAATAACCATTATCCCTTTTAATGCGACCGGAAGCAAAAAAGGATATCCGGCCAGGAATAACAGGTCCGCTTAAACTGCCCGATAGATCCTGAACAGTAGAGGGGATAAATATATCCAGGCGAGGAAACAGATTCATATCTGTCGCATTCACTTCATTTTCAGGTTCAGTTTCATAACCTGGAAGAATTTTAAAGGACGGGCCGCCTTTTGAAAAATAGCTGCCACCATTAAGGGATAGATTTCCAGAAAAATGATTGTAATCACCATCTTTGGTCACAATATTGACAATTCCGGACATAGCCTGGCCGTATTCCGCATTAAAGGTTCCGCTGATGAATTGCAGCTCCTGAATAGCATTATTCTCAATTTCAATCGCAACACCGGCATTATACGGATCTGTAACAGTGATTCCATCTACCATATAGGAAATTTCACCCCCCCTGCCGCCTCTAACATGAATATCGCCGCCTGTAACCACAACACCGGCCTGAAGTGCTATCACATCCTGGAATTCTTCCACGGGAAGAAGATCAACCTCTTCGCTGCTGATATTGGCTTGAGAATAGGTCACATCGGTCTGGATCATGGCTCGTTCAGCCTGAACAACCACCTCTTCCAACCCAACTACACTTTCCGCCAGAGCTCCATTTGTTGTTGTGGTTAGATCCACTTTTACTCTTACATCGCTGATCACTAAAGACTGGTAGCCAATCATGGTGAATCTTATAGAATGCGTTCCTGGCGGCACCTGCAAAATATAATAATTTCCATCAAGATCCGTTGCCGCACCGAGAGTTGTTCCTACAACCATCACATTTGCGCCAATCAGCGGTTCATTTTTGTCTTTGTCTGTAACCCAGCCGGCAAGTTTTCCTGTGGTTCCGGCAAAAACCGTCTGGACCAATAAAACCAGACAAATAAAGACATTAGGCCGGTGTCTGAAAATCAATTTCATTTCCAGCAAACTTTCGACCAAAACAAATGGCTTTTCAGACTTATTTAACCAATACTAGTTTTTTAACAGAATGAAACAGCGGGCTGTTTAACTCATAAAAATACATCCCTGATGGTAAAGTTTTTCCTTGGTCTGAAACACCATTCCATTGTACGTGATAAGTCCCGGCTTCCAAGCTCCCTTTTAACAGTGTGGTGATTTTTTCGCCCAGTATATTATAAACCGATATGCTCAAATCTGTTTTATCTGCAATATCAAAACGAATCATTGTTTCAGGGTTAAAGGGGTTTGGATAATTCTGATGAAGCGCGAATTGCAGGGGCGTAATCCCCGGTTCTTCGATGGATACTTGTGCGCCGACGCCTACCTGTACGGTTATCTCAAGTTCTCCGGAAGCTACAATCACTTCGTCTGCTGCGCTAAAACCGTTATAGGGGCCATAAACACCCACAACAATATTTGCGGAATCATTTATACCGCCCAATTCATCAAGTGTGCCGCTATAAGGCGAGACTGTGATCCAGGTGAAATCATCTCCTTCTTTGATAGCAATATTATCAAGGGCAACACCGTAACCCCAGTTGCCGTCGCAATCATGATATTGGAAAGCAACTTTAAAACTGGAAGCATCACCAATATAGGGTGCCAAATTGTAAATATATGACTGCCAGTTCCATCCTGTATACAGGGTGGAATCAACCAGTATCCAGCTTGTGTCATCTTCTACAGACACATGGATGAGTAAATCATCGGAATATAAATTATTTGTCCAGCAGGGACCGTCGGTATCCGGGAAAAATATATCTGCGAGAAGAAAAACAGGATACCAACCATCAACTTGAATTTCATCAGAAACAAGCCAGGAATCGGTGGGATCAGCGCCCGCACCAAACACATCATCATTGAGAAAGGCGAATTGTCCGCCATCATCCGGGACAATAAAACTCGTATAAGTTGATGATGCGGATATTGAATCACCTATGCCCCACAAACCGAGCCAGCCTTCAAGATCAGAAAAACCGCTGAAACTCCCTTCCATATTATCAACCAGCAAATCCATGGCCGCATCCACATTAGACAATTCTATGGATGTTATTTCAAAGTCTGCATCCAATGTGTCATAATTTTGGAGTATCAGTGTATCTTGCTGATACTCCCCCATTGCCAGGGTCTCAAAATTAAAACTCGTGGGATTGACCTGAAACGGACCCATGGGTGTCGAACATACTTCTGCGGTGGAGGCCGATTCACCTTCTTCATAAACTGCTGTGACTTGAAAACAGTATTCTGTGCCATTTTCCAACCCGGTGGCTGTATAGCTTTCCATATCAGATGTGCCTATAAGAGCTCCGCCCATATAAATATTATAATTTTGGAACGTACCGCAAATGTTTTCTACTTCAGTCTGTCCACCCCATACTTTAATATTATCCACATACCAGGCCTCTCCATAACCCATAGAGTCATAATAACGAAAGGCAACTAAAATCTCATTCCCTGCAAATTCAGATATATCCACTGTCACAAACCAGATATCTTCAGCTACATCCTCCGGGATTGATGCATGAACTACATTCCAGGTGACGCCACTATCCGTGGAAACCTCTACCATGTTAGAGTCGTTTACATCAATGGACCAAGCATATGACTCAATGTATTCAATATATGCACTTGTGTAGTTGGTTAAATCAATTGGGCTGGTGATCAACCGACTATCAACTGAAATCGTATCCGAACCTGTATACATTGCATAAGCGGAAAAATGATCTTCTTCTCCATCTTCGCACGGGAACATTCCTGAGCCGCAATCTATTGTATCTCCGACTGTGTTTCTAAACCATCCCCCTTGGCCATTATCATCCACATGATCAATTACCATGGCGTTTATTGCCAAAGAACACGAAGAAAAACATTCGCCATAAAGTAAATCTCCGTAATCGAATATTTGATGCCAATCCAAAAGAACCTCTTCATCAAAAAAATAGGCATCAACAAATGTCGGCGGACATAGTTCCTGTCCAAAAATTGTTGTACACAATAAAAGAGAAACAGTTAATAACTTTATCGGTTGCATATAATACTCCCTATCTCTTACCGGGTTTATTCCCTGTATTATTAATAATCAATTATAGTATCAAATACCATTTTATACAATTAATTAGACGAATGTGGGAAAACCAATTTCTTTAGGACAGACAGCACTTTAAACTGTCCTTAGATACCAATCCAGTTCCAAGGGTGTGACATGGCGGTCAAATTCCTGCATCTCCTTATACCGGGTTTGATAATATACATGGCAAAAATCAGTGCCAAGGTGCTCTTTTATTATTTTGCCATTTGAAAATGCTTTCAGGCTTTCTATCCAGGTCATGGGCAGGGATGGTGGGTGTTTTGCTATGGCATCGCCCATCGTTATTTCCGGGGGGTTAATTTCATTTTTGATCCCATTATATATCCCGGCAAGTACAGCAGCAACTACAAGGTACGGATTTGCATCCGCACCGGAAACACGGTGCTCAATCCGCTTGTCACTTTCCGGGCCCGTAGGAATGCGCAGCGCCACTGTACGGTTATCCAGGCCCCATGTAGGTGCCATGGGAACATAGAGATCTGGCTGGAACCGCCTGTAAGAATTCGCATTGGGACAAAAAATCGCCATACTTTCCGCCATAGTGTCTGCCATGCCGCCAATTGCATAATGAAGAATTGGTGAGCCAGTTCCATTTTTAGGATCCATAAAAATATTTTTCTTCTCTTCATTTAAAAGACTAACGTGGATATGCATGCCGCTTCCGGCCTGTTTTGCATAGGGCTTAGCCATAAAGGTGGTCTGAAACCCCAAGCTCCAGGCAACTCCTTTGATCAGCCGCTTAAGCAAAATAGCATTATCGCACGCAGTCAGCGGATCAGGTTTATGTTTTAAATTGATCTCAAATTGACCTGGAGCGTATTCTGCCAGTGCTGTATCCGCAGGAATGCCCTGAATATATGCGCCTTTGGAAACTGTTTCTAAAAATTCTCCGTAGTCGTCCAGGTCGTTCATAGCATAGACCTGGGTATTATGTTCCCGTTTACCCGTAGCAGGAGAAATGGGTGGCTGAGGGTTTTTTTGTTTATCTCTTCGCTTATCCAGCAGATAAAACTCCAACTCAACCGCTACTACGGGGGTGAGCCTGAGTTCTTTAAACTTTGTACAAATGCCATGGAGCACCTGTCGCGGATCAGCGAAAAACGGCTGGTGATCGGCTTCATACATGGTCATGAGCAATTGTCCCATTTCTTTTTCATGCCAGGGAATATTCGTCAAGGTACCGGTGATGGGGTGGCAAATTCTATCAGAGTCGCCCTGGGAAACCCCTAAGCCGGTTTCTTCTACTGTGACCCCGGTAATATCAAGAGCAAATACAGACGCGGGAAGGCAGATTCCATCCTTAAACACTTTTTGCAACGCACTTGGCTGCACGCGCTTACCTCGTAACACTCCATTGAGATCCGCAATGATCAAATCAATTCCTGTTACATTGGGATTGTTTTTTAGGTACTGATTATAACCAGCTGGTTTTATCGTAGGCATTCATTCAGCCTTTAATTTAAATTTACCTGTAAAGAAGTGTGAAGACTAATAAATCATTCAGTATTCAGCAAGTGTTCAATGCAATTGATAACCCGTAAAGTATATTGAATTATATAGGTCTCTAAATAACCACTACACAATAAACATTGCGTTCATGTCCAGACCAGTAATCGGCATTTCCACCTGTTTTGAAGAACCGGGTGGTCTTCATTATTACCGGACCGCCGCCAAGTATGTGCAAGCTGTGGTGAATTCTATAGATGGCCTGCCGCTATTAATTCCAGCCCTGGGGAACAATCTGCACCGGAAAAAACTTCTCCAAACCATTAATGGTCTTTTGCTTACAGGGAGCCATTCAGACATTGAACCCCACCAATACAACGGACATGCGAGCGCAGAAAAGAACAAATATGACCCCCGGAGGGATGCAACTATCCTGCCATTAATTCCAGAGGTTGTTGAAGCTGAAATTCCCATCCTTGCTATCTGCCGGGGCTGCCAGGAAATGAATGTGGCTTTTGGCGGTTCACTGCATCAAAAGGTGCATGAAGTACCCGGAATGATGGATCACCGCGAGGATCCGTCACTGGATATCAATGAACAATATAAATGTACTCATTCAATTGCCCTTACAAAAAATGGTGTTTTAGACCAAATCTCTGATGATAAAAGCCCTTTGGTGAACTCTCTTCACCAGCAGGGAATTGATCGGCTTGGTGAAGGGTTGGAAACTGAGGCTGTGGCTCCAGATGGATTAATCGAGGCCTTTTCTGTAAAGGACACTAAAACCTTTGCTCTGGCTGTCCAATGGCACCCAGAATGGAAAGTACTGGAGAACCTGTTTTATAAAACCATTTTTATTGCATTTGGTGCAGCCTGTAAAAACCGTGCCAAAATTATAAATAAAGGATAGCCTGGTGCCGTCATATAACACAGAGCGTTTACAGAATCTTGATGGACAACACCATATACATCCATTTACAGACCATAAGGCTTTAATGGAAAAAGGGGCACGGATTATTACAAAAGCGGATGGTGTTTACTTGTGGGATTCAGACGGAAATAAAATTCTGGACGCTATGGCCGGATTATGGTGCATTAATGTAGGCTATGGGCGCAAAGAGCTGGCAGATACAGCCTACGAGCAATTGCGGGAGCTTCCATACTATAACAACTTTTTTCAAACTACACATCCACCAGCCATTGAATTATCAAAAACGCTTGTTGATATTTCCCCTTCCCAATTCAATCATGTCTTTTTCACCAATTCCGGATCAGAGGCAATCGATACAGTCGTCCGCATGGTCCGTTATTACTGGGCTCTAGAGGGGAAACCTGAAAAAACAGTCATTATCAGCCGGGAAAACGCATATCACGGCAGTACCGTTGCCGGTTCCAGCCTAGGTGGAATGAAATTGATGCATGAACAGGGCGGCACTCTAACCGACATTGAACATATAGCACAGCCTTACTGGTTTGGCAATGGTGGCGAACTGTCTGCGGAGGAATTTGGATTAAAGACAGCAGAGGATCTTGAAGCAAGGATCAAAAAAATTGGGGAGAGCCGTATAGCTGCATTTATCGGCGAGCCTGTGCAGGGAGCGGGCGGCGTTATTATCCCTCCAGCTACCTATTGGCCAGAAATTCAAAGAATTTGTAACAAGTACGGTATTTTATTGATTGCGGATGAGGTGATCTGTGGTTTTGGACGGTTGGGCGAATGGTTCGGTTCTGAATATTTTTCTATTCATGCGGATCTAATGCCTATAGCCAAAGGAATGTCTTCTGGATATTTACCCATAGGTGGTCTCATGGTAGGTGATCGTGTTGCCAACACATTAATTGATAAGGGTGGCGATTTTAACCATGGATTTACCTATTCCGGTCATCCTGCTGCTTGTGCGGTAGCCCTGGAAAATATTTGCATCCTAAAAGAAGAAAACATTATAGACACAGTCAAAAATGAGACTAGCCCTTATTTACAAAAAAGATGGTTAGAGCTAGGCAATCATCCATTAGTGGGCGAAGCCAGAGGCGTGGGTATGGTAGGTGCCTTGGAATTGGTAAAGAATAAAGAAACAAAAGAGGGTTTCCCAGAAAAACAAAATGTTGGGACGGTATGCCGTGATTTTTGTTTTGATAATGGTCTTATCATGCGCGCAGTTACAGATACAATGATTATATCGCCTCCGCTGATTATATCCAATGATGAAATTGATGAACTGATAGCAAAGGCCCGACTGTGCCTGAATCTTACCGCTGAAAAAATCGGGCTAAACTGATCAATATTTATTGCATATTATAAAGCAGTGGGGCAACCTGCGTATATCTATTGCTTTAGTTTACGCCTAAAACAGCATTATAGTTTCCTGATCCGACGCCACAGCCAGTGTAAAACAAAACCAGACAATAAAAGAGGAACTGTTTCAGCTAGATATTTTCCCGGTGTATAGATCAGTATATATATGGCAATCGCTGCCGGAATCAGGACTGTAAGCCAGGGAAAAATCATACCACCTGGAACCCTAAATGGCCGGGGTAAATCCGGCTGAGTATAACGGAGGGAAATAAATACGGCAAATCCAATAATGTACAGAGGAATGCTGATCCAGGTACCCACAACCAGAAGATCCACAAAATTCATACCTGTGGTCATGATGCTAAGAATGACCCCTTGAGTGATCAATGCTCCTATCGGTGTTGCATGATTTTTATTCTGCATTGACACTATTTTAGGGAAATGACCGTCGTCAGCGATTGCTTTTAACAGGTGGGACATAAGCAGCATTTCCCCATTGATGAGACCAAAATTTGAAGTCTGCGCTGCAAAACTGAACCACCACGCGAATGCTGTTCCGCCTAGAGTGAAAGCAACCAGGTTCAGCTGGGCCTCGTCCCAAGTATACCAATTTGGATCAACAGCGATCCCCACCATAAGAGGCAGAACATAGGCGGCGATGGAAAGACCCATTGTAATAAACAGTGCCCGGGGATAGTTATACACAGAATTTTCAATCTCATCAGCAGCGGAAGCCAGCCCGCTGTAACCGGAAAAATTCCACATCCCGAAGATCATGGCAAACACCAAGGCTGTATTCAAATCTGTTTCAGGCGGAATGTGCAGAGCTTTATAGACATTTATATCAATCAGTCCAATTCCATAATAAACAAGTACAAGAAGCGGCATTACCTGAATCCAAGTCAGAAGATTAAACAAGGGCCCCACTGTTTTTACTCCGCGAACATTTAAAAGGACAGTTATCCAGATGACGCCAATTGTCAACCCCCATGAGACGGAAAAAGGGGCATCGGGCCAGATGAAGATGACAAAATATTCTGCCAGCAGAGTGGGATACAGCGCTGCATCAAACATCCAGGTGAGCCATTCCAACCACCCCAACTGAAATCCCCAGTACGGTCCCCAGCTTTTTTTATACCATTGGTATACTCCGCCTTCCATGGGGATAGCGCTGATCAATTCACTGTTTTGAAAGATGCTGGGAATTCCCCAGAATATAGCCATAAATAGAAGCCCTGCTATAGCTAGGGTCGGTCCGGAGCGCGGCACCACCTCCTCAATGCCAAAAGGGCCCCCGCAATAAATCACAAACATGGCCGCTACGGTTGTCCAAAACGGCATACGCCGTTTTCCCAGATTCCTTTTCCTGTTCATTCCTTTTATAATATAACGGGTAATATACTGTGCTTTCCATAAATTTAGGACGCTTGCCCCCGACACATCTGACCAATTAGATTTCTCGCCACTTTACCATGAAATAACAATGTAATCTTTTTTTACCAATCGGGAGAACCGCATGTTCAATAGAGAAAAATCCCAACCCATTTTTGACCGCGCTCTAAATGTCCTTGTCAAAGGGGTAAGCTCCAATTTTCGTTACCTCGGCAAAGATGAAACCCCAATCATTTCCCGTGGTAAAGGTGCCCGCATGTGGGATGCAGACAGTAATGAATTCATTGATTACCGCTTGGGCTGGGGGCCAATTATTTTAGGTCATGCTGATGACCGTGTGAATCAGGCGGTTGCCGCCGCTATCGAAAACGGTATTACCTTCGCCGCTACCACAGAACTGGAAGTGGATGTAGCGGAAAAGATCAAGGAAATGGTCCCGGGAATGGAAAAACTACGCTTTACCAACACGGGAACAGAAGCAACCATGCATGCGTTGCGGACCGCCAGAGGATATACAAATAAGGAGAAATTTATCAAATTCGAGGGACAATATCACGGCGCCCATGATTATGTCTTGTTCAGCACCGCTTCTTCATCCGTCAGCGCTTTGGGTGAACGGTCTGCTCCCACTCCGGCTCAGGTTGGTTCAGGTATACCGGACAAAATAAGAGACTATGTCTATTGCCTGCCCTTCAATGATTTTGAGGCAATAGAACAGTGTGTAAAAGATCATCACGGTGAGGTGGCGGCTTTGTTTGTTGAACCTTGCTTGGGAAACATTGCCGGGATTGAACCAGATGATGGGTTTCTTATTCATCTCAGAAGTTTATGTGATAAATATGGTATTGTACTGGTGTTTGATGAAGTCAAGACAGGGTTCCGCCTGGCCAACGGCGGGGCTCGGGAAGCCTACGGCGTGATCCCGGATATTTCTACCTACGCAAAAAGTCTGGGGAATGGTTTTCCCGTAGCGGCGTTTGGCGGCAACAAGGATGTTATGAATGTAATTGGCGGCGGAAATGTGACCCACGCCGGTACGTTTGGCGGCAACGGACTCAGTATGGCGGCGGCAAAGGCCGTATTGGATATTCTTACCGCATCGCCTGTACTGGACAACCTGGCCCAGCGGGGTGAAAGACTCAAGGCCGGCCTGGACCAGATTTTAACCGAAGCAAACCTGCCGCACCAAATGACCGGGCATCCCAATATTCAAAGTTTTTTGATTACGGAAAACCCGGTCAAGGAAGTGCGGGATTTTTCTCACACTGATGAAGAAATGTATGAGAAAATTTTAACCCACCTTTACCATCTGGGTGTCTGGGCTGAGGGGGATTCTCGAGAACCTTGGTTTCTTTGTGAATCTCATTCCGATGAGATCATTGATGAAACCCTAAACAAGTTTCAGGAAGCGGTAAAACGAACATTAAACAAATAAAATGAAAACTGAAGTTTTTTGGTCAGATCAGTTTTCACGATTATCTGATTTTCCTATTGTCGATGTATTTCCATCGAATGTAGATGTCGCTATCGTTGGAAGCGGCTACACAGGGCTAGCGACGGCGCGAGCACTGGCGAAGGCGGGTTATTTAGTGGCCGTTATGGATCAGCATACAATCGGATGGGGTGCAAGTTCCCGCAATGGCGGCATGGCAACACCGGGACTTAAGCAGGATA
>Ga0209753_1000417_pt1 | contig 17672 bp, 19 predicted proteins | sample METZYME_3_550m_FD_187550 | JGI IMG/M metagenome (GOLD analysis project Ga0209753, IMG submission 187550) | Marine microbial communities from oxygen minimum zone in mesopelagic equatorial Pacific - METZYME_3_550m (SPAdes) (version 2) | ecosystem: Environmental > Aquatic > Marine > Oceanic... | reverse complement strand
AACCTGAGGCAGCTGAAGAAGCTCCGGCAGAGGAGCCTGATAAGGACAAGAATGAAAATACTTGATCTTTGATCAGTCTCAGTTTAAATATCTAAATCTTTATCATGGAAGATGATAAAAAAATTTATCTAGGAAAAATAACTGGCGTTCATGGCATTAAGGGCTGGTTAAAGATTCAGTCATTCTCTTCGCCACCTGAAAATATACTCAACTACCCATTATGGATTATTAGCAATCGAGGACAAGAAGGTTTTTACTCCGTTGAACAGGGTAGAAAACACAGCAATAAAATCATTGTAAAACTAGAAAAAATTGATGATAGAACCAAAGCTGAATCCTTAATAAATTCTAAGATTAAGATTAGGAGATCGGAATTACCTAAATTATCTAATGAAAGCCATTACTGGTCAGATTTAGAGGGATTAAGTGTTTTAAACTCAGAAGAAAAATTGATTGGAATAGTTGACTCATTAATTGAAACTGGAGCCAATGACGTCATGGTGGTCAATACCACAAAAGATAAAAGGATATTAATACCTTTTGTGATGCATGAGATCATAAAAGAAGTCAGCATTGAGCTAAACTATGTAAAAGTTGACTGGCAAATCGATAGTGATTAAGTAAATGAAATTCAAAGTTTTAACGTTATTTCCTGAGAATCTAAAGTCGTCACTTGACTATGGAGTTATCGGTAGAGCACAAAAGAAAAATATTATTGATATTGAATACATTAACCCTAGAGATTATTCCGATAATAATTATGGCTCTATAGATGACAAGCCCTACGGAGGTGGTCCCGGGATGGTAATTAAAGCGGACCCACTTCTAAAAGCTATTGAGTTTGCTAAAGGAGGGACATCTGAGATCTGCCCAGTAGTTTTCTTATCTCCTCAGGGTTTATTGTTTAACCAAAAAAAAGCAGAATCGTATGCAAAGTTAAAAGAACTGATTTTGGTTTCTGGTCGATATGAGGGTATCGATGAGAGAGTGATAGAGCTTACTGAAAATGCAATAGAAATTTCCTTAGGAAGTTTTGTGTTGAGTGGGGGAGAAATTGCAGCTTCCGCAATGATTGATTCAATTACCAGACTAATGCCTGGGGCACTTGGGCATGAAATGTCTGCATTACAGGACTCTTTTACTGAAGATCTTTTGGATTATCCCCATTACACAAGGCCAGAGTTGTTCAGGAATATATCCGTTCCAGAGGTATTGGTAAGTGGCAATCATCATGAAATTAATAAGTGGCGGTTAAAGCAGGCTCTTGGAAGAACCTATCAAAGGCGTCCGGATCTTTTAGAGCAAAGACAACTAAGCGATGATGAAACCGTATTACTTGAGGAATATCTGGAAGAATTGAGTAGTTAAGAATTAGCAAAAAATACTTAATATAATATATAATCACTCCCTATTTTTTGATCGGTAAAATTACATGACAAATATTATTGAAGAAATAGAAAAACAGCAGCTTAGAGACGATATACCGGAGTTTAATCCTGGTGATACAGTTGCTGTTCAGGTCAGAATCCGGGAAGGTGGTCGAGAAAGATTGCAGATATTTGAGGGTGTGGTTATCGCAATAAAGAACAGAGGCCTCAATTCATCATTTACCGTAAGAAAAATATCCAGTGGCGAAGGTGTTGAAAGAGTATTTCAGACACACAGCAAAGTCATTACCGAAATCAAAGTTAAGAGGCGAGGCGATGTTAGGAGAGCAAAGCTCTACTACCTCAGGGAAAGAAGCGGCAAGTCAGCTCGAATTAAAGAAAAAGTTTAATAGTTGATATGACCAAGTTGTTTCACAACCTAATCTTGTCTCTAGCGGCTTTAGTTGTTTGTTCAACTGTTCTGGCATTTGACATGCCAGAGATCAATCTTCCAGATGGTTTTCAGATTGAGGTGTTAACCGATCAAGTTCCCGGTGCAAGATCCATGGCCTTAGGAGATAAAGGCACTCTATTTGTTTCGACAATGAGAGAAGGAAAGGTTTATGCCGTTTCTGGCATTGATTCACAACCTGAGGTGTTGACCATTGCTTCAGGTCTTTATATGCCCAACGGTGTAGCATTCGAGGATGGCAATCTCTACGTCGCTGAAATTCACCGTGTTCATAAATTTACAGATATAGAGGATCGATTGAATGCCCCTGAGTCTAGGGTTATCAACAAATCCTATCCCACAGATCGTCATCACGGCTGGCGCTATATAACCTTTGGACCGGATGGCAAACTCTATATTCCTATCGGTTCGCCCTGCAATATTTGTGACGAACCGGATTATGGGGTTATTACCAGGATCGACACGGATGGTTCCAACAAAGAAGTAATTGCCCACGGTATTAGAAACACCGTTGGCATGACTTTTCATCCGCAAACAAATGAACTTTGGTTCACTGACAACAACAAAGATATGATGGGAGACGACATCCCGCCTGGCGAGCTGAACCGACTGAGTACGGAAGGCGAGCACTTTGGTTTTCCTTTTTGCCATGCGACTGATATACCTGATAATGATGGATTTGATGGTCTTGGAAACTGTAGTGATATAACAGCTCCTGTCCAGGAACTGGATGCTCATGTGGCGGCGTTGGGTTTGAAATTTTACACAGGCTCCATGTTTCCCGATGAATATAAAAACCAAATATTTATTCCAGAACACGGTTCTTGGAATCGATCAAAGAAGAGCGGCTACCGGATTACCTTGGTTAGATTGAATGGCAATCAAGCTGTTTCGTATGAAGTATTCGCAGACGGATGGATGAAAAATGAAGAGACCTTGGGCAGGCCGGTTGATTTATTGGTTTTACCCGATGGTTCTATGCTGGTAAGCGATGACGATAATGGTGTGATATACCAGATCACTTATCAGCAAAATTAGAAAAATAGGAGTTATTTAGTAATGAAAGTAAAGGCAATATTCAAAAAGCTGGGAAGTGTGTTAGACAGTACTTTGGTATTTGTAAGAAGGGTCTTCGTATTTATTATTATCCTAGTATTGGCAGCAGCCATAATAGGCGGACTCTCAGGACAGAAAATTGAGATTCCGGAGGAGGCAATTTTAGTCCTTGATCTAGAAGGACCACTGGTTGAAGAACTCTCACAAACTGAATTCGAGCAAGTGATTAATGAATTTACCGACTCAGGGACCCCAGAAATTCTTTTGTCCGATCTGATCAAAATTATTGAATCTGCTAAAAATGATGAGCGAATAAAGTATTTATTACTTGATCTTGAACACTTTGGCGGGGGTAATCCTTCAAAATTACAAGCGGTCGCCAGAGCATTGAAAGACTTTAAAACATCTGAGAAAAAAATAATTGCCTACAGCGGACTTGGCTATAGCACGAGTTCGTATTACCTTGCCGCACATGCTGACGAGATCCATATGCATGATTACTCGGCACTTTTAATTGAAGGTTACAGATCATTCCGTACTTACTACAAATCTTTCTTTGACAAATTTTATATCGATTCTAACGTTTTCAAAGTTGGAGAATACAAAGCTTTTGTCGAACCGTATTTTCGAGATGATATGTCTGAGGAGGCAAAAAATAATGTTATTGAATGGATTTCAGTCTTATGGTCTACCTATCTCGCTGATGTCAGCGAGGCGAGAGACATCGACTCTGCGAAGTTTAAAAACTATATTGATTTTCCTGTTGAGGCTTTAAAATTATCCAATGGCGATCTAGCCAAGGCGGCACTGGAAGCAGGATTGGTGGATAAACTCAGCAATAAAAGAGAGTTCCATGATTACCTTGTTTCGCTTTCAGGAGATGCAGAAGACGATTCTGTCAATTCCATTACCATGAATGCATACAAGGAAACCATTGACCTTAATTCCAATTCCTATAGCGATGGATTAAAGGAGAGCAATATAGCCCTGATTATTGCCAGTGGCTCAATCATTGATGGCAGTTCTGGACCCGCTACGATTGCAGGAGATGATTTTGTTAGATTAATTCGCAAAGCATACAGAGACGAATCAGTCAAAGCATTGGTTTTAAGGGTCGATAGCGGTGGTGGCAGTGCCTACGCGTCGGAAGTGATTGCTGACGAGCTGGAGAAATTTAAACAAAGCGGACGACCAATTGTGGCTTCAATGTCTAGCGTTGCTGCATCAGGTGGTTATTATATTTCTGCTCCAGCCGATAAAATATTTGCCAACCCCACCACTATTACCGGCTCTATAGGTGTGGGCGGTTTTATCCCAACATTTGAACGAGCACTTGATCAAATAGGCATTCATGAAGATGGCTACTCAACTGTCGATTTGACAACTTCTCCTTTCCAAACGTTAACTGAGAAGGATAAAGAAATTATACAAATGAGTGTTGATGATATTTACGTAAAATTCATTACTAAAGTTGCAGAAGGACGATCCATGTCTGTTGAGGAAGTTGATGCGATTGCAAGGGGCAGAGTCTGGATCGGTGAGAAAGCTTTGGAAATTGGTCTGATTGATGAATTAGGCGATCTGGAAGATGCGATCTTGGCAGCTGCAGAACTTGCTGAATTGGAAGCAGATAATTACGGCGTCAAAGTTATATTAAGAGAGGATCAAGGATTCGGTTTTGCCTTTCCCATTGCTACAAAATTTAAAACTATGCTTGAATTTTTTGGCTTCACTTTTGCTTCGGAATCTTACCAACCAGTCCTGAATTGGTTGCAGCAACAGACTCAACTTCTGAGCGAGTTGAATGACCCTCGGGGTATATACTATCACTGCTTTTGTTCGATCGAGTAAGGTTATTAAATAAGCCCAGCTTCCAACCGAGCTGCCTCTGACATCATTTCCATGCTCCAAGGTGGATCTAAAACTAATTCAACATTGACTTCAGTAATTCTTGGAAGAAGTTCAATTCTCTCTTTAATATCCTCCACCAGAACATCAGCCATCCCGCATCCTGGAGCAGTCAGAGTCATTTCTACAGCAACAGTATATTTTTCTGAATCGTTCTTATGTATTGCACAAGAATAGATCAATCCTAGATCAACAACATTGATTGGGATTTCTGGGTCATAAACGGTTTTCATTTGTTCCCAGATCTTAGATTCAAATTCCTCATCTGAAATGTTGCTTGGGATCGAAGGAGGTGCTTGGATTTCCTTGCCTATAGCATCGGAATTGTGGCCACTGATTCTAAACATGCCCTCATGGGTATAAACAGTGTGCGAACCTCCCATGGCTTGCATGATCTGAACCTCGGTTCCTTGTTTTAATGTCTTTCTCTCACCGTAAGGAACGGAAATAACTTCACAATCTCTTTGCAGAACAATTTTTTCATCTTGGCCCGACATTGATTACTCCAGTCTAGTTTTAGATTCTATGATAGCTTTTCGTGTTGTTGCCCAAGGTAGGGCAGCACATTGTATCCTAGAAGGAAATTCTTTAACGCCATCGAGCATGGTTAGTTGTTTTGATAATGGTTTTTGATTCAATGTTGAACAATGCAAGCCATCTAAAACGGTATCAATCAATTCGATTGCTGTTTCTTTTGAGCTACCTCCCAATTCGGTTGTCAATAGTGAGGCGGAAGCGGTGCAGATAACACAGCTGACACTTTCAAAGGTTATTTCCAGTTCTAAGTTAAAGTTATACTTACAGTATATATTTACTTTATCTCCACAGAGCCGGTTAAAACCCTCTGCAAACTGGTCGTATCTATCGGGTTTGCCAAAATTCTTTGGGTCGTGACCGTGTTTCAAAATGGTCTCTTGATAAAGTGATTGTAATTTCTTATCCATTTAACTAAGCATTTTAAAAGCTACCCCTAATGCATCGATCAATTGCTCCACTTCATTTTTTGTGTTGTAAAAACTGAAAGAGGCTCTAATTGTCCCAGAAATATTAAAAAACTCCATGAGGGGCATAGTACAGTGATGGCCTGTTCTGACAGCAACGCCTTTTTGATTTAGGATTGTACCCACATCATGCGGGTGAATGTCCTTAGCAATAAAAGAAATAATGGGTGATTTTTTGTGGCTTTCTCCAATCAATTTGATGTTTGAGAAGGATTTCAGCCGATCTAATGCATAATCATGGATCTCCATTTCATATTGATGGCACAAATCAAGAGGAAGGGAGTTCAGGTAGTCAATTGCAACTGCCAAACCTATCGATCCTGCTATATTAGGAGTCCCAGCTTCAAACTTATACGGGAGTGAATTGTACGAAGTATTTTCAAAAGTTACTTTGAGTATCATCTCTCCGCCAAACTGGTAGGGCGGAAGTTTATTGAGTAGGTTTTCTTTTCCATATAAAACTCCAATTCCTGTTGGACCGTAAAGTTTATGGCCAGAGAATGTGTAAAAATCACAATCCAAATCCTGGACATCAATTGGAGTATGGGCTATCGCCTGGGCACCGTCTATAACAACGTATGCATCGCAAAGATGTGCAAGCTCTATAATCTTTTTAATTGGATTGATTGTCCCTAATGTATTTGAAATATGGGTTACCGAGATAATCTTTGTTTTTTTACTGAGTAGTTTTTCCAAACTATCAAGCTGGAGTTCACCAAGTTTATTAATTGGGATTATTTTTAAAATGGCGCCAGTTCGAATACACAATTCTTGCCATGGAACAATGTTGGAGTGGTGTTCCATTGTAGAGATTAAAATCTCATCTCCTTGCTTGATTAAACCTGATAGGGTGCTGGCAAGTACATTTATCGATTCAGTTGTACCTTTGGTAAAGACAACTTCATTGGAAGTATTGGCATTGATGAATTTAGCAATTTTTGTTCTCGATTCTTCATATAATTCTGTTGCTCTAACACTTAGGGTATGCACACCTCTATGGACGTTTGAATGATCTTGTTCGTAGTAATTTTTGATTGCATTAATCACAGCTTTTGGTTTTTGAGTGGATGCCGCGTTATCAAAATAGGCAAGGGGAGAGCCATTGATTTCCTGGTTAAGTATTGGGAAATCTTCTCTAATGTTTTCTAGGTTGAAGGCTTTATTCATTTTTGATTTTTGTATTGATCTTTCAATTTATTGCAATTTTTGGACAAGATATTCTTGAAAAGTTCTTTTCATCTGGGAGTTCTTGATTTTTTCTATGATTTCGCTTGCAAATGATTGGATGAGTATGTTCATCGCATCTGCTTCCTCAATCCCTCTTGATTGAATGTAAAAAAGTTTATCATTGTCTAAGCATCCCGATGTTGCACTGTGTGAACATTGAACGTCTTCGTTATATATCTCCAGAACAGGTTTAGTATTGATTCTTGCATTATCGGATAGCAGTAAGTTTCTGTTTTTCATATCTGATTGAGTATCCCTAGCTTCTTGAGCAACATAGACCTCTCCGCCAAAAACACCGGTTGATTGATCTTGTAAGATTCCGCGATAATCCAAAGAGCTCTCACATTTCTCTGCCAGGTGTTTTATTTTCAATTGATTGTCAACATGCAATTTTTCCTTTGGAGAGAATAGGCTATTTAAATTTACGGATGCATTTTCTTCCACCAAATCAACATGGATATTGTTTCTTGAAATATTTGCACCTGAGTCCCAAGAAAAAAGATTGAGATAGCTGTTTCTGGCAAGCGTTATATTTGAGAGGCTTAAATGATATCCTTGATCCTGCTCGTCAATTATCTTGTAATAATCTAGTTGGGAATTTTTTTCACAATTTATATCAGTCAAACTGTTGATCACACAGGAATTGGAAGTAAGGCAATGTTCAAAAATTCTTATCGAACTGTTTTCTCTTAATTGTACAAGCAATCTCGGGCTGATATTTTGCTCAACATCAGAACAAATTATGATATGAACAGTTGCATCTATTTTTTGATTCTTCAAAGTTTCAATCATTAATACGTCGGATAACATCAATGTATTCAAATCAGCAAAAGGGGTGTGTATTTTTTCGACATCATAATTCAGAAGTGTCTGAAAAATCACTTGGTCTTCTGAATTACGTAATGTTTTTATGTAAGAGGGCAGGTTGTCCACGAAGCAGAAATGACCATCTATATAATAAATAAAAATATTATTGTCGCTATGCTTTTGGATAAAGGGTTTATTCTTTTTTAAAGTGCTGATACTGTTTTTAGCAACCAGCTCAAAGCACTTTTGGACAAGTGGTTCTATGTTGGTGTATCGCCATTCTTCATCCTTCTTCGAAGGAATATTTTGAGTTTTTAACCTAGCAAGCGTTTCCTTTTTCAAATTTTTTAGCCAATCAACGTCAATAAGGCCCAGCCCGTAATCTTTTAACAGACTGCCATTGAGATCAAAGTGAGTGTTCATTTTGTTTTGGTCAGCCATTCATAGCCTTTTTCTTCAAGTTTGTTAGCCAGTGTTGAATCACCCGATTGAATAATACGACCTTTGCTTAGAACATGGACAAAATCAGGCTTAATATAACCAAGCAAACGATCATAGTGTGTAATGAGTAGGAAAGATGAATCTTTTTTTCGCATTGAATTTAATCCATTTGCAACTGTTTTCATGGCATCAATATCTAATCCTGAATCCGTCTCATCCAAAATAGATAATCTTGGTTTTAACATCATCATTTGTAATATCTCGTTTCGCTTTTTTTCTCCACCAGAAAATCCCTCATTGACTCCTCTATTGAGGAAAGCCTGATCCATCCCAATGACTTCTGCGTTATGCTTGAGCTCCTTTAGAAAATCAACTGCTGTAATTTCCTCATCACCTTGTGATTTCCTCTGTGCATTTAATGCAGCCTTTAGAAAAGCAGTATTTGATAGCCCTGGAATCTCAATCGGGTATTGGAACCCTAAAAAAATTCCCTTGTTGGCTCTTTCTTCAACGCTGAGATCAATAATTTTCGTACCTAAATAATTAATACTTCCTGCATGAATGTTGCATTCTGGATGCCCGGCCAATGTTTTTGCCAGAGTACTCTTACCGGATCCATTGGGTCCCATGATGGCATGAACTTCGCCGTGATTTATTGTCAAATTGAGACCACTGATTATAATTTTTTCAGCAATCGATACCTTTAGGTTGTTAATTGACAACAAACTGTTTCTTTTGCTCATTTAAGGTCTCGATTTTGTTTAATAAATAGAGCTATTTATCCAACAGCGCCTTCTAAATTCACCTGCAACAAAGCTCTAGCTTCTACGGCAAATTCCATTGGTAGTTCATTCAAAACTTCTTTGCAAAAACCACTGACTATGAGAGCAATTGCATCTTCTTCTTCAATGCCCCTTTGTCTACAGTAAAAAAGTTGTTCATCTGCAACCTTTGATGTCGTGGCTTCATGCGCCAATGTGGTCGATGAATTATGAATTTCCATGGATGGGAAAGTATGGGCACCGCATTCACCACCGATTAACAGGGAATCGCATTGAGTATAATTGCGGGAATGCTCTGCATTTTTTGAAACAGAAATAAGGCCCCTGTAGCTATTCTGGGCATGGCCAGCAGAAATACCTTTGCTGATGACTTTACTTTTGGTGTTTTTACCCAAGTGCACCATTTTTGTTCCCGTGTCTGCTTGTTGATAATGATTTGTGAGCGCTATTGAATAGAATTCACCAACTGAGTTGTCACCTCTCAAAATACAACTTGGATATTTCCACGTTATTGCAGAACCGGTTTCAATTTGTGTCCAAGATATTTTTGAATTTTTGCCTCTGCAGTCTCCTCGCTTGGTGACAAAGTTGTATATACCTCCTTTCCCTTCTTCATCTCCTGGATACCAGTTTTGAACAGTGGAGTATTTAATTTCAGCATCGTCGAGTGCGATCAACTCAACGACTGCAGCATGCAGTTGGTTTTCATCCCTCATCGGTGCAGTGCACCCTTCAAGATAGCTGACATGACTTCCTTCATCAGCTATGATCAACGTCCTCTCAAACTGCCCTGTTTTTGCTTCGTTGATCCTGAAGTATGTCGACAGTTCCATCGGACAACGAACACCTTTGGGGATGTAAACAAATGAACCGTCACTGAAGACTGCTGCATTCAAGGCAGCATAGAAATTATCTCTGTAGGGAACAACTTTTCCTAAATATTGTTTAATCAAATCTGGGTGTTCTTTAACTGCCTCTGAGAACGAACAAAAAATGACTCCCGCTTCTGCTAATTTTTCTTTGAAGGTGGTTGTGACTGAAACGCTGTCAAAAACGGCATCAACTGCAACCCCAGCAAGCTTGGCTCTCTCGTGGAGTGGAATCCCTAATTTTTCATAGGTAAGCAATAAATCTGGATCGACTTCATCGAGAGATTTAGGCGCGTTTTTTGATTTCGGTTGCGAGAAATATGAAATGGATTGGAAATCAATGTCCTCAATTCTTAACTGAGCCCACATTGGTGGCTTCATTTTCAGCCAATGTCTGAAAGCTTTGAGTCTCCATTCGAGTAAAAAATCCGGTTCATTTTTTTTCGATGAGATCAATCGAATCACATCTTCATCAAGTCCAGGTGGTATGGTTTCTGATTCTATATCGGTGACAAAGCCATATTTATAGCTTTGATCAATATGTTTCTCAATTTCAGGATTGCTCTTATTTTTGTTAGTTGGCTGCATACAAACTTAATTTTTTGTTGGAGAATGAACGGGTATATCCATACTGACAAATTGTTTTATATGCGAGGGTTGAACTAAGTCCAAGAGTGTTAATTTATCAAGAGTGGAAACTATTGTTCGATTTATCATTTGCCAGGCGTTCCCAATTTGGCATGAGCTTTCTATGGCACATTTAACTTCTTTGCTGGTGCATTGGGTTAGAGATAAATCTCCCTCCAAAGCTTGAATAATCATGGCTACGCTGGTGAGCTTTGCGGAGTCATGCAATGCATAACCGCCCAAAGGACCTTGTTTAGAAATTACCAGTTCTTTGTGATGAAGTTTTTTCAACAATTTCTGGACTGTTGGTAATGAAATACGTGTGGAGGAGGCTATATCAGTTGCAGACACATAGGCGTCCTTTTTCAGTGCAAGATCACCCAAGATCAGCATTCCATAATCCGACATTTTATTAATCCTTAACATGACTCATTACTCGTTGTTATTAATTAGGACTATTTTAGTCCAATAAAAGAAAAATTTGTAATTTTCTTTTGGTTAGTGTGAAAAATGTAATAGAAATCAATTGAGATGATTCGTTATAATCAATCTCTGAAATTGGGAGAAAAACTAATGAGTTCAACCGAATTAAATTCAATAGCACAAGCAATGGTTGCACCTAATAAAGGTATATTAGCTGCGGATGAGAGCACCCCAACTATTACCAAAAGGTTTAAGGACATAGATACGGAATCGACTGAAGCCAACAGACAGACTTATCGCAATATGCTGTTTACCGCACCCGGCGTTTCAGATTATATAAGCGGTGTAATTTTATTTGATGAAACAATCAGGCAAACAACCAATGAGGGTATTCCATTTCCTGAGTATTTAACTTCGCTGGGTATAGTCCCAGGCATAAAAGTTGATAAAGGCGCTAAAGAACTTGCAGCTTGTCCAGGCGAGAAAGTTACAGAAGGTCTTGATGGGCTTAGAGAGAGATTAAATGAATACCATGCCTTGGGCGCACGTTTCGCAAAATGGAGGGCAGTCATTACCATTGGCAATGGGATTCCCAGTGATACCTGTATCAGTGCTAACGCGCATGCCCTGGCCAGATATGCCGCACTTGCCCAAGAATCAGGTATGGTGCCGATAGTTGAACCTGAAGTTTTGATGGATGGTGACCACAGTTTAGACACCTGCTACCAAGTGACTGCAAAGGTTCTGGATGTTGTATTTTCAGAACTCAAAAATCAAAAAATTGGATTAAATGGAATTATTTTGAAACCAAATATGGTGATTTCTGGAACAGACGCAAACAATCGAGCTGATGTGGCAATGGTGGCCAGTGCAACGGTTGATTGTTTAATTTCTCATGTGCCGAGTGAAGTTCCTGGAATTGCCTTTTTATCTGGTGGTCAAACCTCAGAGGAGGCAACGGCCCATTTAAGCGCTATGAATGAATTTGGCCCACATCCTTGGCAATTGTCTTTTTCTTATGGTAGAGCCTTACAAGCTTCCCCGCTAAGAGTTTGGGGTGGGAATAAAAACAATTTAGAGACCGCTCAAACTGAGTTATTAAAAAGATCCAGGCTTAATGGTTTGGCTAGAACTGGAAATTATAATCCTCAGATGGAATCGGTTTAAGCGGATCCTCTTAGAGAATTATGCCAAAATGAACTTTGCAAAATTTAAATTTATAGTTTGTACTCTGTTGCTGTTAAATACTGGCACAGCAGTTATTTCAGCAGATTTGCTGCCCAGTCAGATGATCTCAACATCTATTGAATTATTGGAGTTAAAATTAGGAAATGCAGACAACAAAGAACGCCTAGGTGAAAACAGAGCCGAACTGTACAGCATTATAGATAAGTCTTTGTCGCCGTACTTCCAAAAAAAGTATGCCGGCAGGTTGGTTTTAGATAAACACTGGGCTGTTGCAAATCAGAGCCAGCGAAAAAGATTTACAGAAGGTTTATACCAAGCGTTGATTCGTTCTTATGCGATCTCCATGTTGAACTTTGATGTTAGTAAAATTACCGTAAGACCTATTAATTCCAATTTACAAGATCTTAAAAAGATCACAGTTAAAACTGATGTTGATTACAAAGGGGAGCTCATTCCCATGAATTTTAGTTTTGGGAAATTTAAGGAAGGTTGGCGCTTTTACGATGTTCGTATTGAGGGCGTATCGTACATAAGAAATTACCGAAACCAATTCAAGGCTGAAATTCAGGCAAATGGACTGGATGCAGTCATTCTTCGATTAGAAAGCCAGAAATAATCAGAAATCATCAAAATCAAAATCAACTTCTTCTTCGTCATCCTCGGTGATAACCCCATTATGGATTTTATACAAACGATTCTGGGTATATGAATCTTTGATGAGTTGATAGGGGTCGAATGAATTGTCCAGTTCTTCCTCAAGAGCGGAGAGATCTGATCTGTCTTGAAAAATATTGATGAGATTAACTTTCATTTTGAGATTTGTATCGTTGATATTTAACAGTGGGTTGAATAATACATCGGTGAAATCCCCGGTTAGACTTCGTAGTGTTTTAGGCCCAAAAAAAGGAAGCATCAAATAAGGTCCTTCTTTGACTCCCCAAACAGCTAAGGTTTGACCAAAATCTTCATCATGTTGAGGCAACCCCATACTCGAGGCTGGATCAAACAATCCAAAAACACCAATGGAAGAATTAATGGTAAACCGAAGAGTGTCCTGCAATGCTTCTTCAATATTTCCTTGCAATAGTTGATTGACGATCGTTATAGGGTAATTGACGTTGTAGAAGAAGTTATTAAACCCTTTTTGGAGCATATTTGGGGTTATATAATCATAGACATCTGCAGACGGTTCCAGTATAGCTTCATCCAAATTTTCATTGAAGGCATAAAAGGAGCGATTTCTGCTTTCTAAAGGATCCATTGGATCATTGGTTAATTCATGTTGATAGGTACAACTTGATAAGAGTATTAGAGAAAAGATTAGCAATATAGGCTTTTTTGATAAAAATATACGCAAAACTCAGTCCTCACTCTCTTCAATAAATTCTTCTATCTCTTGGAGTCGGGCAATAAATTTTGACTTCTGTATTTCATCAATTGGCTCCATGGACAATGCCAATTTTAACTGTTCAGTAGCTTCATTAAAATGGCCAATACTTAAATAGTATTCCGCCATGTATGAAAAAGAGTCAGCATAGTCTTCAGCAGCATTTGCTGTTTTTGCTATGAGCATGATTTGAGACGGTGAGGGCGTCACGCTATTGAATAAATCCAACAGTACTTGATGGGCTTTTTTGGGATCACCGTAATTCAACTCAGCCAATGAATAACCCATAGTGATAGGTATATTTCTCGGAGATAGTGCCATGATCTCTTTTATGTAATTAATCGCATCTGTTTGAAGTCCTTTGCTTGTTAATAACTCTGTATAGGCGAGATGGAAATGATTGTATTCTTCATAGGTCTTAATAAGAAATGTAAGAATATTTTCAGCTTCTCGCAGTTGACCCATCTCAGTTAGGCTAAGGGCCCAGCCATACAAATTGCCAATTTGTTCGTTCGTTAAGGAGTTTTTTCCCACTTCTAATCCAGAGACTTTCAATTCAAAATATTGATTGGCTTTCTCGGGGGTAGCGCTGTAGATTTTTTTAATCCTTGCCTTGGTTAATTCGAAACCCAAAGAATCAGCCACCCTGTTGACGGTTAATTTTCTTGCTTGCTTTAGAGCAGAAGCGGCTCGGTTGACTGATGTAGGATGAGTTCTTAAAAATTCTGTTGCTGCCGCATTCCTCGGATCACCACCTAAGGAGAGATTATTAAACATCTCTGCCATTGCATAGGGATCGTAACCGGAAGCTGCTAAGGTTTTAATCCCAATAGCATCGGCTTCGATTTCCATTTCCCTGGTGAAATCAATTTGTCCTTGCATCATCATCGACGGCGCTAACATTGCTCCTGCCTCGAGAATCTCACTACTGCCTGATATAGCACTCAGAAGCACAGCACCTAAGAGTACTAGACCGCCTTGAATTGTATTGGGTACGTTGTCTCCAATTTGCCTAGCGATATGTCGTTGGGTTACATGGCTTATTTCATGTGATAGAACTGATGCTAGCTGGCTTTCATTGTCTGAATTTGTAAGCAGGCCCAAGTGGATTCCAACAAATCCACCTGGCATTGCAAAAGCATTGATTGAATTTTCAGGAACAAAAAAGTAATGAAAACTATAATCACCCTCCTGAACTCTTGACGACAGTTTTTCTCCTAAATTCTGAATGTATTCTTGCAACAAAGGATCATCAACTACTTGCCCTTGTCGTTGCATCGTTCTGAAGTAAGTTCTGCCAATAGCAGGTTCGTCCATTTTGGACATATAAATGTTTGAGGGGTTTCCCAAATCAGGGAGTTCAATTTGAGACAGACAAAGGCTTGCTTGGGTGCAAACAAATAAAACTACAAACCCATTTAAAAAAAATTTTTTCATACTCAAGAAATATCTCTTAAATATTTTCTAGGGCATCTAATACTTCTTCTACATGGCCTTTTACTTTCACTTTTCTCCACTCATTGACCAAAGTCCCATTTGAATTAATTAGGAATGTGCTTCGCTCAATACCCATGTATTTTCTGCCATACATATTTTTTTCTTTTATTACATCAAATAAGTGACACAGTTTTTCATCTTCATCTGCAAGCAAATCAAATGGGAAATCGTATTTGCATATAAATTTCTCGTGTGATTTGACTGAGTCTCTGGATACCCCAACTATTATGGCATTGTTGGAACTGAATGCTTCAAATTGGTCTCTGAAGTCTTCACCTTCCTTGGTGCAACCGGGGGTGTTATCTTTTGGGTAGAAGTAGATAACAATATTTTTTCCAACATTTTCACTGAGACTGAATTCTGAATCGTCTGTTGAAGCTACAGTGAAATCAGGTATTTTCTCTCCAAGCTTTACTTTGGCCATGCTGCCCTCACTTATAAAAAGTTGTTATGAATATCAAACGTCTTTATGAACTTAATGTAATAAAAACCCTATTTTATATTAAAATGGCAATTTTTTTTAATTCGTCTTCTTCATTTTTGTGGAAAATAGCAGGGTATTTTTTTACTAAAAAGTCATGTTTAACCATAAAAAAACATCGCACTGGAGCTGAATTTGTAATAATGTCATGACTTTAAAAACATCAGAACCGATGCGAAGTACATTAAGAATTAAACTTGTTGCTTGTTTAGCACTTTTCTTGTTGTCAGGATGCAGTTTATTTGACAACTCAGTTCAAACATGTGACGAAGCCCAAGAGTACCAGGAGAGCGTTTCTATCCGCCCTTTAAATGTTCCTGACTCTTTAAGGAATATTCAAAATAAATCTACTTTTAATATTCCCGATGCCCAAGGAAATAATGCATTTTCCCAAGAGAGTTTTACCTTGCCAAGAGCTCCTGATAAATCTGTGGGAATGGCTAACCAGAGCAACCAAATGGCAAACATAGACGGCGATGAATTGTCAGAGTTGTTGAGCTTGATTGATCAAACAATTTCCAACAGGCAATTGGAGGAGCAATACGAGCCAATATATGAGAATTTAACAACTGATTACGAATCTAATCCCTCTGTAAAGCCTTGCTTAGATGGACCACCAAAGTATTTTACAGAAGAGATCAGCCCGAGATCTATGCCATCTCAAACTTACACTCAGCCATCTGGTGTGTCTGAAGTCGCAGAAGAAGAAAAATCTCGGAGACAAAAACGCAGGGAAGCTAGACAAAAACAAAGATCTGGCAAACAACCACAAGAAGAGCTTGGAGAAGATACTTCGGCCAAGGACTCAGAAGAACCAGCAAAACAAGAAGAAGATAAAGTAGCATCAATATGGAAAGCTATGACTGGTGCTGTGCTAGGATTTTTCACCGGCGGGTCATCTGAGGGCACAACACTTGCAGTCGGACAATCTGTAGTTCCACCTAAGCCTACTAAGCCTAGTGACGGTGAGACAATAGATGAAGCAGCAGAAACCGCAGTCGAAGACGAAACAGCTTTAGCAAATAAGGTTAGAAATTTAGCCGTATCAGACCCAGCATTAAACGATGAGCAACGTGTTTTCATTCAAAACATGTCTGATGAGCAAATTTTGGAAATGGTTGCTGTAATAATGGACCAAGCACAGGATCAGGACACAGACGTTGGAGCAACCTCTGATGGTGAAATAACCAAAGAGGTAAAGGAGACCATCGATGATGAAAAAGATTGGTCTGAGCGGGTAAAAGACCAATGGACAGAAGGAAAAGCCCAACGAGAGGCACGCAGAGAAGCCAGACAACAAAGAAGGACTGGTGGAGAAGCCCAGAAAGAACAGGGGTCTGATTCATCCAATCAGACTAACAAGGATGCAAACTCAGTTAATGAACTGGAAGCAGAAATAGATACAAACGAAGTCAAGATGAATGAGGCACAAAGTCAAGACACAGGTGATGCGGGAGCAACCTCTGATGGTGAAATAACCGAAGAGGCAGAGGAGACCATCGATGATGAAAAAGATTGGTCTGAGCAGGTAAAAGACCAATGGACAGAAGGAAAAGCCCAACGAGAGGCACGCAGAGAAGCCAGACAACAACGAAGAGCTGAAAGACAAGCTCAGGATGATTAGGAATCGAATTCATCCAATCAGAGTAAGTACCAGAAAAGTTCCGCTGATTAACTGTAGAAATATCAGGGGAAAGTAAAAATTAATCCAAGATACCCATTTGCTTAGAAATAATTCCAAGCATCACTTCATCACTTCCACCTCCAATTGAGCCCAATCTTGAGTCACGGTAGGCACGTGTTATTCCGGTCTCCCACATGAAACCCATGCCTCCCCAGTACTGCAAGCAAGAATCACTTACTTCACGAACAAGTCGACCAGACTTTAATTTTGCCATCGAAGCTTTTGTTAAAACATCTTTGCCGTGAATGTATCCTTCGACCGCATCGTAGACCAGTGCACGCAGGGCTTCAACCTCAGTTTGTAACTCCGCCAAGCGAAACTGCACCACTTGGTTTTTTAAAATGGGTTTGCCAAATGTTTCCCGTTCTCTTGTGTACTCAATGGTGCTCTGAATGTTATTTTCCATGCCCTTAAGAGAAGCTGCAGCGGCAAAAAGGCGTTCTTCTTGAAATTGC